>JACCDM011096513.1_pt1 | contig 29873 bp, 26 predicted proteins | sample 7445851 | NCBI WGS metagenome assembly JACCDM01 (sample SAMN15323438, study PRJNA562643) | freshwater metagenome | isolation source: river surface water | place: USA:Blue River Watershed | collected 2017-08-16
ATCATCGCCACTCGCGGCCAGAGCGGTAACCCGGGCCACCTGCGTCAGGATTACGTCCCGCCACTTAACAACCAAACCTTGTTTCGGCGTGACGCCTATCTTTGTCTCTATTGTGGGCAGCGTTTCCCGACGCGCGAGCTGTCGCGCGATCACGTTCGGCCTTTCTCGCAAGGCGGGCGTGACGTCTGGACCAACGTGGTGACCGCTTGCCGTCGTTGTAACAACTTCAAGGCCTGGCGCACCCCCGAGCAAGCCAAGATGCAACTGCTCGCGGTGCCGTTCACGCCGACTTACGCCGAGTACATCTTCCTCAAGGGCCGTCGAGTGCTTTTCGACCAGATGGAATATCTGCTGGCCCACTTCCCCCGCAGCAGTCCTTTGCACGGCCGCATCCGTCAATTTCTCAGTTGACCCTCGTCAACTGAAGCTCTCGCAAGGCCACATTTCGTGATTCATCTCGTCGACGCGTCGGTCTATATATTCCGTGCGTATTACTCAATGCCGCCTGACATGGTCGATCGCGATGGCAATCCTGCGCACGCCGTATTCGGCTTTGCACGATTTTTAGGCGATCTCATCGAACGCGCGAAACCGACCTATCTCGCAGTGGCATTCGACGAGAGTTTGACCACATCGTTTCGCAATCGGATCGATCCGAGCTACAAGGCCAATCGTGAGCCTGCGCCACCGGATCTCAAGCTGCAGTTCGAGGGATGCCGAGAGTTTTGTCGTCATCTGGGCGTCGCCCATTTCGGCAGCGGTGAGTACGAGGCCGACGACATCATCGGCACGCTACATGCGAAATTGCGTCGAGAGGGAATCGCCTCGACCGTGGTGACTCGCGACAAGGATCTCGCGCAGTTGATCTGCGAGGGCGATACCTACTGGAACTACACCGAGAACCTGCGGCTGCAGTATCACGACATCGAGGCTCACTTTGGTGTGGCGCCTGAGCGTTACGCCGATTACCTTGCTTTGACCGGCGACGCCGTCGACAACATCAAGGGTGTGCCGGGTGTGGGGCCCAAGACGGCAGCGGCATTACTCAAAGAATTCGTCTCGCTCGAAGAACTATATGACAATCTCGATATGGTGGCGCGACTACCCATCCGCGGCGCTTCGAAACTGCCCGAGAAGTTGCTGACACATCGCGACGCCGCTTTTTTGGCGCGCCGTCTGACCGAGATCGTTCGCGATGCACCCATCGAGGCTCTCCGCGATGATCTGCGATTGGCCGAACCGAATCGGGCTGCACTCGATGAGTTTTTCGATCGACACCAGTTCGGGCCGATGCTGCGTCGTCAGAGCGAACGACTCGCGGCGCTGCAGTCGACATCGAGATCCGTTTGATGCGGCCACGCTTTTTATTACCGGCGTACTGGCCTCTTTGGGCAGCATTGCTGTTGCTGCGTCGATTGGCGCGCTGGGATTACCCAAGACTGCTGCGGTTTGGCGTCAAAGTCGGAAATGTGGCGTACAGGCTTCCGCTACCGCAGAAAGCCGTGGTCGACCGAAATCTACGCTGGTGTTTTCCCGAGTGGTCTTCGGAGCAACGCGAGAGAGTCGCCAAAGAGCACTTTCGCGATTCGGGCATCACGCTGTGCGAAACCGCGCTCGCTTGGTTCGCCGATCGGGATCGATTGTTGTCACTGGCAGAGTTCGAAGGGCTCGAAGAGCTCGATCGTCATCATGCGGCAGGGCGTGGAGTCATCCTTCTGGCAGCCCATTTCACGACACTCGAAATCGGTGCGCGTCTGGCAACGGCAATCCGTGAAGTGCATGCCGTCTACAAGCCCTCGAAGAATTTGTTGGTGACGGAGTTCTTTCGGCGCTATCGGGGTGCTGTCTCTGCCGGCATGATCGCAAGCGACGATATTCGCAGCATGGTACGCGTGCTGAAGCGGGGCGGCATCGTCTGGTATGCGCCCGATCAAGCGTTTCGTGGCAAGGGCGCCGAAGAAGTCCCTTTCTTTGGGCAGCCGGTTGCCACCAATACGGCTACATCGCGCCTCGCCGAGCTGACCGGCGCAGTCGTCATGCCGTATTTCGTTGAGCGACTGTCGGGTGGCACCGGTTATCGGGTTCGTATCGGCCCGGCGTTGGAGAGCATTCCGTCAGGCGATAGCATCGCCGATACGCGTTTGCATCACGAATTGATCGAAGCCGAGATTCGTCGGCTGCCATCGCAATATCTTTGGCTGCACAAGCGCTTCAAACGCTTGTCGGTAGATCCGTACGTATAGCCGCGCAGCGATCGGAGGGGGCATGCAGCAGAACATCGAATCGGTATTGATCGAACAACGACGTTTCGAGCCGAATACTGCTTTCGTCTCGGCAGCGCGTATTGGTCCTGATGAAATTGCCCGCTTGCGCGAGCATGCCGCTCGCGATCCGGAAGGGTATTGGGCGGAGCTCGCGCGGACCCATTTATCGTGGCAGCAGCCTTTCACCGTCACGCTCGATCGGTCGCAGGCGCCTAATTTCCGTTGGTTTACCGACGGCCGTTTGAACGTCTCGTGGAATTGCCTCGATGTACACCTCGAACAACATGGCGACAAGACGGCCATCATTTTCGAGGGTGAGCCTGGCGATGTACGAAAACTGACTTATCGAGAGTTGCACGCTGAGGTCTGTCGTTTCGCCAATGCGCTGTTGGCGCGCGGCATCGGTCGTGGCGATCGCGTGGTGATTTACATGCCGCTCGTTCCCGAAGCGGTCATCGCAATGCAGGCCTGCGCGCGTATCGGTGCGATTCACTCGGTCGTGTTCGGCGGCTTCTCGGCAGTGTCACTCAAAGATCGCATCGAAGACGCAGGCGCCGTCTGTGTGATCACCGCTGATGGCGGGCGGCGCGGCGGCAATATCGTCGAATTGAAATTGGCTACCGACAAAGCGCTTGCCGGGGGCTGCCCTAGCGTTCGCGACGTCATCGTGCTGCGAAGAACCGGTGCGACGGTGCCGATGAAGTCCGGGCGCGATCATTGGTGGCACGAACTCGTCGAAGGCATGGCGGCGGATTGCGCGCCGCTCTGGGTCGATGCAGAGCATCCGCTGTTTTTGCTCTACACATCGGGGTCCACTGGCAAGCCTAAAGGCATCCAACATGCGAGCGCTGGCTATTTGCTCGGCGCCAAGCTCACCAATCTTTGGGTCTTCGATCTGCGGGCGGCAGATGTGTTCTGGTGCACCGCTGATGTCGGTTGGATCACAGGCCACAGTTATGTCGCTTACGGACCGCTCGCGGCTGGCGCGACCATCGTGATGTATGAGGGAGCGCCGACTTTCCCGGATGGAGGGCGTTTCTGGCGTATCTGTGAGCAGCATGGTGTCACCATCTTTTATACAGCCCCGACCGCCATTCGCGCGCTGATGAAGCTCGGTGACGACATCCCTGCGGGTTACGATCTGTCGCGCTTGCGCTTGTTAGGCAGTGTCGGTGAGCCAATCAACCCGGAAGCCTGGATGTGGTATCACAGAGTGATCGGACGCGGTCGGTGTCCGATCGTGGATACCTGGTGGCAGACCGAGACCGGCGCGATTTTGATTTCACCGCTGCCGGGTGTGACGGCCACCAAGCCCGGCTCTTGCACGCAACCTCTGCCTGGCATCGAAGCGGACATCGTCGATGATGAAGGGCGCAGCGTGACGACACCCGACGCGGGAGGCTATCTCGTCATTCGGCAGCCCTGGCCTTCGATGCTGCGCACCATCTGGGGTGACAACCAGCGCTACCTCGACACCTACTGGTCGAAGTTCCAGAACCGCTACTACGTCGCGGGTGACAGCGCGCATCGCGATGCCGACGGTTATTTCTGGATCATGGGTCGTATCGATGACGTCTTGAACGTGGCGGGGCATCGCCTCGGAACGATGGAAATTGAGTCGGCCCTCGTCGCCCATCCACGGATCGCCGAGGCGGCCGTGGTCGGTAGGCAGCATGAGATCAAAGGCGAGTCGGTTTTCGCTTTCGTCGTATGTCGCGGTGAGAGACCGACCGGTGATACGAGTGCGCTCGAGAAGGAATTGCGGGACTGGGTGACCGAGCAGTTGGGCGCTATCGCCAAACCCGACGACATCCGATTTGCCGACAATCTGCCAAAGACCCGTTCGGGCAAGATCATGCGCCGCTTGTTGCGCGCCGTCGCACGCGGCGAGCCGATCACGCAGGACGTCAGTACTTTGGAGAACCCCGCGATCATCGATCAGCTCCGGGGATGAGCGCGACTCCTTTGGCGAATCAGACTCATTCTAAAATTGAAAACAACCTCGTTGTGGTGACGAGGCGACAGTGTGGTTTGGGGGGTTACATCCCCTAAATATTGTGGGATAAAGTCATACGAGAAGGACGAATTAATCGTTGCCTGACGGATATCCGTCCGTGAGGCGATGCCAACGGGGAGTAAAAAATGAGTCTGAAGAAAGTGCCGCTTGCGGCATTGTTGTCGATGGGTGCCGGTGCGCTTGCGGGCCAAGCCGGGTTTGCACAATCGGAGTCTGCTTCGGCAGGTCCGGCTCTCGAAGAGATCGTGGTGACGGCGCGTAAGCGCGAAGAGTCGCTGCAGGAAGTGCCACTCGCCGTGACGGCGTTGTCGGCGGCGGACATCACGAACCGACAAGTCAATTCCATCGATGACCTCGCGAAGTTCGCGCCGGGTCTCGTTTTTTCAAAGTCGTTCGGACGATCCAACGAGCGTCCGGTGGTGCGTGGCTTGGCGAGCGTTCTTGCCGGCACGAACGCGACTGTCGAAACCGGCGTCGCCTACTTCGTCGACGGCGTCTACTACCCTGGCGACATCCAGACTTTGGACATGGCCGAAGTCGAGCGCGTCGAAGTGATCCGTGGTCCGCAGAGCGCGCTCTACGGACGTAACACTTACGCGGGTGCGATCAACTTCATCACGCGTCGCCCTGGTGACGAGATGAAGGCGTCGGTCAGCGGCGGTGCCGATGGCGACGAGCGTCAGCTCAGTGGTCGATTGACTGGACGCTTGTCCGATAGTTTGACGGGCGGACTTTCCGTTCGTTACCTCGACTTCGATGGTCAATGGAAGAACCAATTGACCGGCAAGACCATCGGTGATGAGAACAGCGTGTCCTTTGGCGGCACGTTGAATTTCCAGCCGACGGAGAACGTCGAGCTGCGTTTGCGCGCCGCGCACAATCGCGACCGCGACGGTACACGTGCTCTGTTCTACCAGTCGCCTGAGTTCAACAATTGCGCTCCGGGCACGCGTTCGCTCGCGTCGTACCGGCTGACCGGATCCACCAACCGCAATCAGTATTTCTGCGGTGAAATCACTGCGCGTCCGATTTATTTGAACGACGCTCCGGTGACGCAGCCGATCGTGCAAGTCCCGGGTATCCCGAACGTCAACTACTTGGTGCCCGCGACGCCGAACGGTGTTTACGACACGCGCCAAGGCGTGGCGTTCTCCGGCGTGCATCGCGACCTCGACTTGTTGTTGGCGTCCTTGAGCTGGGACATCAACGGCTCGGGTTACACGGCGAGCCTCAATGCCGGTAGCCGCAGCGACGATCGTAAGACGGGTTCCGATAGCGACCACTCTTCGATGAACATCATTGGCGCCAACGTCAATGGCGTTCAGGCGATGGCAACGGGTGCGAGCTCAGCCGTCGACAAGTACCGCGACTGGTCGGTTGAGGCCAAGATCGAGTCACCGCAGGATCGTCGCTTCCGTTGGACGGCCGGCGTGTACCACTTCGATTGGGAGCAAAAGCAGCACCGCATCGATTTCGCGAGCCTGAACGGTCAGGATCGTCCGGAGAAAGTGTATTCGATCGAAAACGATGCCGTGTTCGGCTCCGTCGAATTCGACTTCACCGATAAGCTGTCGGCCTCGGCCGAAGTGCGCCGTGCCGAAGAGCAGAAGGGCCAGATCGATTACGCAGCTGTCGTGAACTTGCAGGGCGGACCGACGACCGTGTTGTACGACTCGGCCGTTCGCGGCAACGACACCTGGAAGTCGACCACACCGCGCGTGACCGTCAACTACAAGGCCGCAGATGATCTGACGCTGTATGCCAACTACGCTAAGGGTTACAAGCCCGGTGGTTTCAACGGCGCGATCGCCATCACCAACGGCCGTCCGCAAGACGAAGCCTTCGACCAAGAAGAGTCGGTCAACTACGAAGTTGGTATGAAGTCCACTTGGATGGATAACCGTCTCGTGTTCAACGTCGCCGTCTTCAAGATGGATGTCACTGCGATTCAGCTGACGACGCCGATCCAAGCGTCGACCGGTGCGGTGACCTCGATCTCGACCAACCAGGGCGACGGTCAGGTGAAGGGCTTTGAAGTCGAAACCAAGTTCGCCGCGACCGAAGAACTCACCCTCGGCTTCAATTACGCCTTGGCGGACACCGAGTTCACCAAGGGTTGCGATGACATGCAGTTCACTCTCACGAGTGGCGGCGGCATCTACAACCCGAACGACCCGAACTCCACGGCGCGTAACTTGAACGGTCAGGGCAGCTGCTCGATCGCCGGCAACGAGTTCCCGCTGGCGGCGAAGCACACCGCGTCGTTGACGGCCGACTTCGTCCGTCCGGTGTTCGGTGGCGACTACGAGTTCTATCTCAACAGCGACTTGTCCTACACCAGCAAGAAGTGGGTGCAGGTGCATAACCTCGCCTACACCGGTGCGGCAACGTTGCTCGGCGCGCGCTTTGGCATCCAGACCGCTGACTGGAAGGTCGGCGTCTACGGCCGCAACCTGACCAATGAAGACTCTGTGCCTGGCGCGACGCGCTGGTTGCAGCAGAACTTGATTGGCGTGAACGGTCTGACGGTGCCTGCAACGCCTGCAACGTCAGTAGCCTCGTACTCGCTGCCGCGTGGCTTCTTCGGCGTGCTGCGCCGCGAGCGCCAGATCGGTCTCGAGTTCAGCTACAACTTCTAAGTTTTAAGTGGCTAAGTTTTAAGCGGCGAAAGACCGCAGTTCTTAAGGCCCGGCCGTCAAACGCCGGGCCTTTTTCTTTGGGTCGTCAGACTGCTGGGCCGACGTCGACAGCGCGACGAGCGGTGTCTGGGAAGTCGCTGAAAATTCCATCGATCCCAAGTTCGATGAACGCCCGATACTCGGCCAGCGGGTCTCCCGCGTAGTTCGCGAGCAGATGGATCTGCTCGTTACGGAATGTCCAAGGATGCACGAGCAGGCCTGCTGCGTGAGCGAGTTCGACGAATCGACTGGGTGGCGCAGCCTGGCCACCACGGTCACCGATCAGAAACCGTTTCCAAGGCCCGATGCCATCGGCATAGGCAGCGATAGTTTCGAAGGCGCGAGACGACGTAAAGTCGGTCGGCAGGGCACCTACTGGATATGTCGAGCAGCCGGGCTGTGCAAACGACGGTGCCATGATCACCGAACCATCAGGGTGCGAGCCGACGCCGCCCACGAGTTGAATCAACTTCACTCGAGTTCGGTTGCGTAACCACTGCAGATTGCCCGCCTCGAAAGACTGGATGAAAACGGGCGCCTCTCGATGATTCCAGCCGGCTTTCCTGAGTGTGTCGAGTAGAGGATCTTCGAGCGACAGCCCGAGCGCACAGTGCCAGCTAGGATGCTTGGTCTCGGGGTAGATGCCGATGGTTCGGCCGCGGGCTCTCGATTCGCGTTGAGCGAGCGCGATGATTTCGTCGAGAGTCGGCACCAGAAACTGACCATCGAATTCCTTCGACCGATCGGGTCGCGGTTGCACGGCTCGCAGGCTGCGCAGCTCCGTGAGGCTGAAGTCCACCGTGAACCAACCGGTCGTTTCGACGCCATCGATCACGACGGTGCGTTTTCGATCGGCGAATTCCGCTCTCGAGGCGACATCGGTCGTTTCGCTGATATCCGGTTCGTGTCTGGCGACGAGATATCCATCGCGTGTAGCGACCAGATCGGGTTCGATGTAATCCGCGCCCATCTCAATGGCGAGTTGGTATGCCTCGAGTGTGTGTTCGGGTCGATATCCCGAGGCGCCGCGATGCGCGATGACGATAGGCATCACGAAGCCGATAAATCTTTGGCGAGTACCGCGAAGCGCAAATCGGATCTTTTCGGTTCGCCAAAGCGCGGATCACCGTATGGAAATTCAGCCGTTTCACCCGTTCGTGCATAGCCGCGACGTTCGTACCAGGCGATAAGCTCACCGCGTTGTTCGATGACCGTCATGACCATGCGGCTGATACCCCAATGGGTTCGCACATCATGCTCGGCTGCTGCCAGTAACTCGCGGCCGAGACCGGCAGCTTGCAGCGTGGGCCGGATGGTCAGCATGCCGAGATAGGCGTAATCACCACGATTTTGTAGTTGCACGCAAGCATGCAGCGCGCCATCTGCATGCTCATGAACCAGCATCCGCTGTTGCGGTGCGCCGGCGATAAAGTCGCGGATCGCGGCCTCATCGGTACGCTGCCCGCCGAGCAAGTCTGCTTCGGTCGTCCAGCCCGCGCGACTACTATCGCCGCGATACGCCGAATTCACGAGTGCGACGATAGACGGGGCGTCCTCAAGGCGAGCGAGTCTGACGGGAATCAATCGATCGCCACCTTGCCTCGCGACTCGGCGATTTGGCTGAGTCCCATGCGCAGCTGAAGGCGACGCTGGAATTCCTCGGGACCGAAAGCGCGTTGTGCGAGTACGTTCATGGGGTCGGTACGGTACCCGATTTCGCGAACGTAGTGATCGTATGCTTGCTGAGCGAGACGCTCTTCGGGGGCGAGCGGCTGCTTGTCGGCCTCGTCGATCCATTCGAACCAGCGGCCGACGAACTCTTGCAGGTACGTCTCGCAAGTGGCGATGTTTTCTTCGTTGAGTTCACCCATGACACTCGTGCAGACCGGCGACATCAAGCCGCGTAAGTACGTGCCGTGACTCCAGTTCCAAGTGAAGTTCGATAGACCTCGAAATCGAATCGCGCTGGCATTGGCGGGTTCGTAATACTGATTGACGTAGTCTAGGTTGGTACGCAGATCGACACGCGGCGTGTAGTCTGCATAGAAAAATAGCTTCGGCACGGTACCGAAGATCACCACCAAATGCGGCACTTGATTTTGCTGCGACAGGAAGACGGTCGCATTCATATCGAGCAGACTCGCTTTGCGATTACCGAGCCAGGAGTGAACGAGCCATTCGACGCGCGGACCCGTCCAGGCGTTGAACGAGCCCTCCATTCCGCCATCCAGCGACGTGTAGTACTCGCTGCCGATCGTGGAGGGGTGCTTCTCCACGGCAAAGCGCTGTTTGACGCGTTCGACGATACCCGAGTGGATGCCCCAGCAGCGCTCCCAAGCGCGACTCACGTCGACGTTCGGTTGCTCGGCGAGGAATTCGGTGATGGTTTTGATGTCGAGTTTGGTGTTCATCCGACTAGTTAGCCGAAAGTCGTCAGACTGCGCTCAAGGATGCGCTCGGGACGTTCGAGCCGTGGTCGGCGCGCATCCCGACTGGGCGCTGCAACAGGCTTCTGCTAGCCTTCGCCCACCACTCAAGGATGTGAGGTGTCTCAATGAAACCCCGAGTATTGAAGCAAGCATTTCTGGCCTCCGTCGTCATGGCGCTGGCCGCCACGAGCGCCGTTGCCGCCCCGTCGACCGATGACGCACTGGCGCAGGTAGTCGCGGGAGATTGGCGTTCGGCCGATGAGAAATCGCGCGACGCGGCTCGCAAGCCCGTTGAAAACCTGCAGTTCTGGGGTCTGAAGCCGGGCGCGAGCATTCTCGAGGTGCAGCCGGGCGCCGGATGGTGGACTCGCATCCTCGCACCTTATGCGGCGCGTACCGGTGGGCGCTACAGCGCAACTGCTGCCGATCTTGCCAATCCATCGATCACCGAAGCGGCTCGCAAGGGGCGTGCCGATTTTGCAGCGCGTTTTGCCGATGAAAAAATCTATGGCAAGGTCGAGCTCGTCAACTGGGGTGCGACTGCCGCGCCTTTGCCGACGAACAGCTACGACTTCATCCTGTTGTCGCGTGTGATCCACGGTTGGATGCGTGTCGAGGGCTTGGTTGATCGCAATTTCGCGAGTCTCGCCGGTTCTTTGAAGCCGGGCGGCGTGTTGGCCGTGGAGCAGCATCGAGGGAATCCGGGCATACAAGATCCGAAAGCGGAGAGTGGATACGTCACCGAGGCGTATGTCATTGCAGCTGCTGAAAAAGCGGGTCTTCGTCTAGCGGCTCGTTCTGAAATCAACGCGAACCCTAAGGACACCAAAGATCATCCTTTCGGTGTTTGGACACTCCCGCCGACTCGAATCACAGTGCCCTACGGTTCGGGTAAAGCGCCCGATCCGAATTTTGATCGCAGCAAGTACGATGCGATCGGCGAGTCCGATCGTATGACATTGCGCTTCGTCAAGGCGGCGCCGTGAACATCGTCATCATGCGTCGATGGTTGTGTCTGCTGCTCGTCGGCCTGTCGATGACGGCGATGTCGGCGCAGGGTGCTGAGTCGGACACCGCCATGACCGACCCTCAATATGCGTCGGCTTATAAGCAGTTCCGCTTGTTGCAGGAAGCGGTGCTTACCAAACGGGATGGCGACGCCAAGCGGGCAGGGGATGCGTGCGTCACGATGCTCGATACCTTGATCCAACGGCAGCCGCGATCCTTTGAGGCCTTGGCGTTGCAGTCGGCCTGCTACGGCTACCTCGCCAACTTGGGTGGCATGGCTGCTATCCGCAATGGCTCGCGTAGTGGCAAAAGCATCGAAGCGGCGCTCGCCTTGGCGCCGAAGAATCCGCGCGTCATTCTGGTGGACGGATTTGGTCTTTACTTCAGACCCAAGTTCGTCGGCGGCGACAAAGGCAAGGGTTGTGCTCGAATCAAAGAAGCCACCAAGGCTTTTGATTCACTCAATACAAGTGGCGCAGCGTCTGCGTCGGCACTCGATTGGGGTGCGGCCGAGGCTCACTACTGGAGTGGTCGTTGCGCACGAGATGCGGGTGATGCGGCGATGGCGCGCGCTGAATTCGAGAAGGCTCTTGTGCTTGATCCCAATCTTGCGGTTGCGAAAAAAGCGCTCGGCCGCTGAGGATGATCAAAAGATTCCGGCTGCAAGGCCCGCAGCCATCGTAGCGCCGAGTTCACGGCATCGCTCGATGTCTGCGGGCTTCGGATCGCCGACTACCAATACAGGCTCGGCGACTTCCTTCCAGCGATAGCCCGTCACGATACGTCGGACAGCGGCAATGGTGCCGTGCCCATCATTACCAGCACTGACCACTAGGCCGTACGGTCGGCCGATAGTGCGTGATTCGACCGCATAGAACGTACGGTCGAAAAAATCCTTCAGAGCTCCGCTCATGTAAGCGAAGTGTTCGGGAGTGGCCAACAGGATGCCGTCTGCCCAAAGCAAATCATCCTCGGTTGCCGCTAAAGCCGGTCGCTCACGCAGTTCGACGATATCGCCGCTGGTCCGAGCTCCATCGGCCACCGCTAGTCGTAACTGTTCCGTGCGCCCACCGCGATGGCCGCCGTGAACGATCAGAATCTTTGGACTCATCGAGACAGTCCGGCCTGCCGAAACCACGTCAGCGTCAGGTCATTTTGCCGGCGATGATTGAGCCACCAAATCGTGAGCGTCGCGACGAGACCGCCCGAAGCGGCCATCAGCATGTCTTTGTGCGCATCCCATTCATCGCCCTGCGTGCCGAGAAACGTCGCGCCGAGACCACCACCGAACACGACGGCTGCTGCCCATTCGAGCATTTCGTATAACAGCGATGTCGACATCACGAGATCGAGCGGTAAAAAATAACTCCAGAACCCTCGCACTTTTGCGTGCAGCATCAAGAGCTCTCGAAGCGGCAGAACGAGGCACAGGCCGTAGCAAAAGTGCACGAGTCGGTCGTAATGATTGCGACTCGATCCCATCCAGTTTGTGACCTCGTCGATCGGCACCAACGAGTAGGTGTAGTGGGCGCCGATCGCATGAATAGTCAGAAACGCGAACAGCAGCACGCAGGACGGGAGCGACAGCGGTAGCACGTTCCGTATCGCGATCAGGGTCGCAACACCTACGAAGATCAGCAAGTTTTCGAGCCACCACGTCGCTCTATCAACGGGCTCAATGGCAAGCACTCCCCAAGTCACGAGGAAAATACCTGACATCAGTTGAATTGCCAGATCGCGTCTCACGGCTTTTCTACGGTGTAGACCACATCGGCGCTCACTTCCTTGCCAGCCTCGGTTCGCACCGTCCAACGATCGTTGATGCTGTACCGAAGCTTGAGGGTGTTCAAAGTTTCCGCTAGCGAAATACCATAGCTGACGTAGAGACGGCTCGACAGATACTTGCCGAAAACCAGCGACGTTTCGTTCGCGAGGTTCTGTTCGATCCCGACATCCTCGATGCCGATGCGTTGACCCAGTTGCTGCGCCAAGATTGCGCCGCCCTGAGCGAGCAGGGCATTTCGGCTCGCGCTGGACGTCGAGTCACCTGCTTGGGTCGCCTCGATGGTGCCGCCTGCCAAGATGAGCGATACCACTTGCGATTGCGGCAGGGACGGTTCCGAGAAGAAGCTCATGCGTGGCTCGCGCAGTGTGCCCCGAACGTTCACGCCCGCCTTCACATCCGGGAATTCTTTGGTAGCCCGGATATCGACGCCTGGGTCGTTGATGAGTCCACCTGAAAAAATGAGTCTGCCGCGCTCGATATCGAGTCGTCGCCCAAGGGCGGCGTATTTCCCTTCCACGACACCGAGCTCGCCGCTACCGCGGTTAACCCCATCCGGCGTGCTTCGCACGTTGATGTTGCCGGCGACTCGCCCGCTGAGACCAAACGAATCGACGGTCACTCGATCGCCGAGGGTGAGCTTGATGTCGCTCGATACCCGAAATGAGCTTGAAGGATCGACGGGTTCGGCACCGACGATGATTTCATCGCTCGAGGTCGAGACGGCGCCCGTCAAATCAACCGGTGTCAGGCGAGCGCTCGGCACAGTCACCGTACCCGTCGCGAGCAAATCGCGACCACTGACTTTGAACTCCAGATTCGGCGTCGCGGTGATACGCGCTTCCGGAAGATCGATGATCGGAATGTCGGTACCACGAATCCGCAGCGAACCGAAGGGCAGCGATCTGCGCCATTCGAGATCGGCATCAGCGCGAATGCTGCCCTTGCCGGCACGTGCAGAGGATTGCAACGAGATACGATTATCAATCAAGCGCGCCTCTGCATCGATATCACGCAGTGCGAGATTGATCTGGTAGAAGTCGAGCTCACCTCGCTCGAGTCGCAGCACGCCGTTGACGAGCGGCGCGCCAACCGTGCCGCCGAAGTCGAAGTCCATCGACAGATCTCCCGACGATCGATCGATTTCCGGAACATAAAGATTCAACAAGCCAAGCGCCGTAGAGTCGGCAATCAACTTTGCCTGCAGCGGCATATCTGACCAGGACTCGGTACCACGCAGTGCCAATAATTGGCCGCTGGCACGTCCGCGCTCGCCTGCGGCGATATCCAGCAGGCCGATGATCGCGTCCGACGATGAACTGACGTCGAGATATCCGGAGCCCAAGGGAATGATGTCGCGCTTGCCGCTTGCACGTAGCCAATTGAGTCGGGCATCGCGGAAGTCTGCGCGCAAGGTTCCAAGCAGGGGTCCCGTAGCAGCTGCGCCGATACTGGCTGCGGCACTGATCGTGCCGTCGTAACTCGCTTTGAGCCAAGGCTCCGGCAGTACCGAAGCGATCGGTAAGCGCGCGATATCGAAGCGTGCGTTCCACGCTCCTTCGCTCCAGGCTGCTGCGAGGCAGAGTTCGGCGCTGCCAGTCAGTTCATTCGCTTTGCGAGCCCGCAAGCAGAATGGCTCGACATCGGCACTGTTCATGGTGAAGGTCATGCTCAGTGGGTCGACGACGGCGAGCCCGATATCGGCTGGCAAATCAAGGTCGAGCTGGTCCCAGCGATGCTGCCAGTTTTGTGTGTCGAACGATCCGACGCCACGGGCCTTCATCGTGGCATCGCGATCTCGGATATCGAGAGCGAGGCGGTGCGTCGCGGTCGAGCCTTGTAGTTTGAAATCGAGACGTTCGATCTCGCGGCCCGCCGCTTGCAAATCGGTAATCGTCACATCGATCGCGGCGGGGGCCGTTGCGCCCGTGAGCGGATCGACATCGATCGTTGCGCGCAAGCGGCCCACTTGCATCATCGGCAACTTCAGGTCAGAGCCGTTGGCGTCGAGCAGCACCCGCATGGAGTTCGCCGTGCCGCGCAACACACCTTGCGCCGCCAGGCTTCCTGTCGCACCAGGTGCTACCACCGCAAGATCATTCGCCTTGATTCGGAAATTGAGGTCGCGGCGTGTTTCCGAGAGCAGACCGTCCAGCTCGAGATCGAAACCGCCAAATCTCACGTCAACGGCGTCGAATCGATATTCATTTTTGGCGATGCGTAGTTTTCCGCCGCCACTGGCTGTGGCGCCCCGCAGCCGACCGCTGAGTTGGCGCAGATCAACCTCAATGCCGGCATTCTTGCCGCCTAGGCGTCCGGCAGCAGTCAGCGAAAAACCCACCTTGCCGTCGAGACCTGCTCGCCAACCGGCCGGATCGATATCTTTGACCCGACCTGTAATTTTCCACGATAGCTCGGGTCGCCAGTCGAGCTCGCCAGAGAAAACACTGGTGCCTTTGAGGAAGTCGAAACGACTGTCGGTAAAGACGAATCGCCCGGGTTGCAGCGATCCATCCATGACCGTCTGCATCGGTGGCAGCACTCCGATCCGCAAGGCGGCTTCGGTTCGGATGTCGTAATTACCCATACCCTCAAGCGTGAACAAACCGCGCTCGCTCTGCAGTGCGGTATCGTTCCCGCGCAGCGGCCAGCGGAAGTTTTGCCATCGTCCGCTGAGGGCGAGCATGGGACCGGCGTCTTCGAAGGTCACGGTCCCGCTGGTGTCGATGCGTAGCCGGCTCGGAGCATGCGCGAGTGTCAGCATCCGTGCCTGTAGGGTGTTGCGAGCGAAGGTGCCGTCGAACTCGACGTCGATGGGGCCGGCATCGAGGCCGGGTGAATCGAGAGATCCGATGGCGCGATAGCCCGCCGAATCGAAATCCAGGGTAAGCGTGCCGGTGATGTCGCCGAAAAAAGCGGAACCGCCGAAGCGGGTGAAGTCGAGCTTCGACACCTTAGCTGCGCCGCGCAAGTTCCACGGCGGCAAGGCATGCAAACTGGCTTCATCGAGCTCGGCGAGGAAGGGTTCTACGAGCCCGCCTTTCAGCGGTAGATTTTCGAGATCTCCGTCGGTGCTGACGCTCGCAACCCAGCGAGGGCCGCGTCGAGAGGCGAACGTTGCCTTAGCCTGCGCTTCGAGACCAAGCGGCATAGCTGCTTTGAGAATGCCGTTTGCTTCCAGTTCGATATTGCCGAGAGAGCCTTTGGCATCGCGGATCCAAATACGACGCTCTCGGATCGTTCCGTGCGCCGTCACTTCTTTGAATATGACCGGCGATCCCGTCGGCAGCTTGATGGTGGTCGATCTCACTCGGGTCTGGCGTGCCTCGAGCGTCAGCAGGCGCGGCAGAAACGGCTTTGCTTCCTTCGGGGGCGGCTGGTTTCGCGGTTGTGGTGCAATCTCGAGATCGCGAACTTCGAAGTCGGTGACGTCGATGGTTTGCCACAGCAGGGGCAGTAGTTCGAGTCGAGCGCGGATACCGTCGATACGCAGATAAACGAGATCATGCTCGATGACGATACGCTCGACGGTGAAACCACCCGCCAACGTGCCGCGCACATTGTCGATCTGCAGCTTTTCTAAGGATCCAGTTTTTTTCGGCAATTGTGCGACGACATAGCGAAGCGCAGCTTCCGAGTGCCCGAGCATGAATAGCGCTATCACCGGCGTGCTGATCAAGAGCAGCAACAGCAAGCCGGCGACGATCGATAAACGTTTCACGGTCGGCATATCACAGCTTCGGCGAGAAATTCAGATGCAAACGTGGGCCGGCAGGATTGTCGAAGCCGCTCTCTGCACCGCAGCGTGGATCTGGACGGAGACTGCGACAAGCGGGGTTGGTCAACGGTTGTGCGATATCGATCCCTAGGGTGACGACGGGCAAGCGTAGTCGCAGACCGATGCCGGCAGAGTATTGCAACGGGTCGCCGAAGTTATCGAACGCATTGCCGACGTCGACGAACGCGGCAATGCCGAAGTTGCGTGGCAGATCGCGGATGACTTCGGCCGTGGCCGTCAATAGGTGACGACCGCCGACTTTGGCGCCGAGCTCATCGGTTGGCGAGAGGTCGGTATAGCCGAACCCGCGCACACTGCGATCACCGCCGGCGAAGAAGCGTTCCGTACCCGGCAGATTTTCCGTCGCGGATACCCAAGTTGCCCCAAGCTGACCACGAAGAAAGAGGTGCCACTGGGGCGCTATGTCGAAAGCGCGTTCGCCTTCGATGCGCAGTTGCAAATAGTCATCGGGCGCACCGAGATTCTGCGTCGAGCCACGCAGCTCAGCCAATAGCCCTCGCGAAAACAGCGCTTCACCGAGATACCCGCGTGGCACCGAAGCAAAACTGATGCCTGGAATGACGAGTGTGTCGCTGGTATCGAGAGAGCTGTCACGGCCGGTATTCGTTGTCGCCGTCCGTACCCGGCTCAATGACGTAAAAAACACCCGTTGCCAGTTACCGCGCACCTGTGTGATCGACGGCTGCAGTCGAGTCGTTCGGGTATCGAGATCACCCAACTCGTCGCGTGAGTAGCGCCACTCGGTGGTGAATTTTTCGAGTGCGGGATCTCCGATGGGAACGAGGTAACGCGCCTCGAAAGATTGTTCGACTTGTGCCGCTTTCAATTCGGCGCGCAGTCGATGTCCTTTGTCGTTGAGGCGTCGGTTCTCCCAGGTGAGGGTGCCGCGCGCACGGCTGTCGGTCGCGAATCCCACACCTGCAGAATAGCGATTACGCCGATTGGGCTCGGTGCGGATGCTGACTGGGATGAGGCGCGTTTGCGCATCCGGTTCGCCCGCGAGTACTTCTACCGTCGAAAAATACTGACTGTCATCGAGCGCGAACTGCGTGCGTAGCAGTTGAGTGGCATCGTATGGCGAACCATCTTCGTATCGTAGATAGCGTCGTAACAGGCTCTCGTCCAACGAGCGTTGTTCGATGAGAGTCGAGCCGAAGCTGTAGCGAGGTCCGGTTTGCAAAATCAGCGTGGCTGTCGCTGTTTTCAGCTCCGGGTCGACCCGCAGTTCGCTCGTCGTCAGCTGCGCTTCGACGAAACCGAGTGTGGCGGCGGTTCGACGCAACGAATCTTTGATCGAATCATACGCGGCATGATCGAGTCGCATCCCGACGCGTAGCGGCGGGTCCCGCAGTATTTCCGAAAACGCCGGGTGTTCGATGCCGGGCCCGTCTACTCGCAGGATCACCTCCTGCATCATGACCGGAATGCCCGTATCGATCTGAAGACGAGCACGCCAACGGGTTTCGTCGACTTTTTCGACGAAGGCTTCCACCTTGGCTTCGTAATAACCGAAGGGGCGCAAAGCGGCAGCGGCTTCGCGAACGGCGCGCTCCTGCAAACGCTCGACGAGATTAGCGTCGAGATCGTCGCGGCCCTTGTAGCGCTCGAGGCTGAGATAGGCGAGCACGTTGCGCCGGAGCTCGCCGTCCACACCATTGATCTGGATGTCGATGTCGGCGCGGGCGGGCCCGCCGGGTATCACCGACCATAGGGCTGCCAGCACTCCAGCGCATGCCGCGCGACGACGACTTTTCGAGGTAAGCGAGGGCAGCATCGTGCCCCGATTCTACTTCAGAGGCTCGCTGCTACGGGCGGCCACTTGGCGCGTGTTCCCTGCCAGCGGATTTGTCCGTCCGGCTGCCCCGAGGAGCTGTACCGGCGCTCTTCGAGCGACCAGTTTCCGCGTCGATCAAGCAGCAGCAGGGTGGAGCATCGAGTTCCGTAACCTTCGGTCTGCACGAAGGGCGAGGAGAGGATCGACTCCCACTCGGCGCCGACACCGGTATCGGGCAAGAGATCGAGCGCGGCACGCTCGCGATCAGCGAGTGCGTGCCAGAGCGGAGCAGGATCCACCGCGCCTGCGCTCGACCAATCGGCCAGCGCGCTGCGCAGCCGGAGCAGCTTGGGCCAGGGGGTGTCGAGCACATGATTGCTCAGTGCATGTATGCCAGCGGGCAATCGTCGCGCGAACTGGGCATCGCGATTACTGGCGTACCAAAGCGCATCTCCATCATGCAGTAACAGATTGAACCCCGCGTATCGATTCGCTTGGTACGCGAGCGCACTGAGATGAGCTTCTGCCGATTCCGAACTCGTTAGGAAGTCGGGGACGAGATCGCCTCGAGTTGGCGCTTGAGGCATTTTCAAGGTTTCGCGGAAGTTGGTCACGAGACCAAACCGCGATCGTTGCTCGAACCCCATCCAAGTGCCGCCCGCCTGCAGATCGCGACCCGCCAGAATGCTCGGTCGATCCTGCCAGAGGGTGAGCGGCGCTGCGGGCCGCGCATGGAACTCGTCCCGATTGGCCACTACTACCGCGAGGTAGTCTGGGTGCGCATCGAACGCAACGGCGGCGAGACACATGACGCGTTGCTCAGCGTGATTCGGCGTCGAGCCAGTGCGTGATCAAGCGTCGCGAGATGGAGGTGACGGGCGGCAGAATGGCGCGACCATCGCGAATATCCTCACGGCTGAACCAGCGCGCATCTTCCAGTTCGTCACCTGCCATTGCCGGAGATCCCGGAACGGCTGTTGCCATGTAGCCGAGCATCAGCGAGGAGGGGAACGGCCAGGGCTGCGAGGAGTGGTAGCGGCAGTGGGTGATGATCACGCCGGTCTCTTCTAGCACTTCGCGTGCAACGGCGTCTTCGAGACTCTCGCCGGGTTCCACGAATCCGGCGATGGTCGAATAGCGATTCGGAGCCCAGGAGGCCTGTCGACCGAGCAACGCTCGATCGCCGTCGGTGACGAGTACGATGATGGCGGGGTCGATTCGGGGAAAGGAATCGGCGCCGCAGCTCGGATTGCTGCAGTGCATGACATGCCCGCCGCGTCGAGGTTCGTTCGGCGCGCCACAAATACCGCAGTAACGATGACGTTTTTGCCAATGAATCAAGGCACGCGCATAGGCCAGCAAGCCAGCTTCTGCGGCATCGAGTTCTGAAGCTAGCGGGCGTAGTTCCTCGAATCGCAACTCGATGGGTGCTTCGTCCGATTCATCGATCTGGATGAGCACGCAGCGGGTCTCTTCGAACCAGCCCAGCAGAACCATGGATGAATCCGCTGCCTTTTGTACGAGCGGATGACGATGATCGACGAATGCGGCCCGCAGGGGGTTCATATCGACGGCGAGCATCGTCCCCCGGCTCAACAGAAACCGTGCAGACGGATCTCCTCGCGCCTCGGCTTGCCAATCCGAAACCTCACGCAAATGCGCGCGGCGATCGATGTACGGCCCGGCTAGGAAATTGGGTTGCAGGTGTTCTGGCAAAGCGCGCATGGCGAGATCCGGGCGCGCTGAAACGGAAACGACCTCGTTCGGATTCAGAGCCCTGTTCGGTTGCCAATTGTAACAGGCGGACGTGCCATCGCGCGCGTCGCTCTGCCGAGGCGCTGCAGCGGCAACATCTGGCTGCAAGCGCGACATTCGACTTCACGCAAGCGCAACGCTTCGATCACGTTGACCCCGCCGCAATGCTCGCACCATTGCAATCGGATTTCGTCGCCCATGCTCAATGCGTCGGCGAGAAAGGCCGCGCGCTCGAAGTCGATGCGGGCGCCTTCGACGATGCGCGTGTAAGCATCGAAGGCATCGCAGAGCAGTCGTCCTTGTTGGATCGGTGCAGAGCGACGTGGTGCCGCCGAACGTTGTCGGGTCGGCAGTACGCCGAACAAGACGAGCATCGCAGCGAGTACGTGCGTGTCATGGTCGAGCTGCGCCGATCGAAGGAAGAATCCGACCTGCTGCGGTGATTTGCCACGATGACGGCGGATGGCTGCGCCGGGTCGGATGTAGGAGCGGATCAGTTTGCGAACGCGATCATCGCTGAGGCCGGTCCACTGTCTGATGGTTTGGGTGCGCGCCTCGTGTTTGACGAGGCGAAGAGCGAGCTCGAGACGCGAGCGGTCGCGACGGTAACGATCATCAGTGACACGCATGACAACCCCCGATGCATTCAATATGAGTGGTATTTGCGCTCAAAATATCCCAAAACTCAGGCTGCATTCCAAGGCGCACTCGGCCATCATTTTTCGTCAAACAACGGAGGAATGCATGAAAGAACCTACCGAAACCGATTTCACCCACAGCGTCGATCGCGAAATCATTCGCCAGGTTGGTGATCTCAATTTTCGAGGCTTAAACCTGATCCGCCAAAATTTGATCGGCAGTGCCCCTGCGTCAACCATCGTCGCCTGCGCTGATCGAGATCTGTGGAGTGGTCTCAACGAGATTTCTCTGAAACAGGTTGCAGAGGCGCCTTATCTTTTGTTTGAACTGCCGTTCGATCCGATTGCATCGTTCGACGTCGAGAGGTCGAATAATCTATCTAATGATCATCAAGACATCTGGTCGACCGCGCCGGGCCGAGACTATGTCCGCTTGCTCTGTCATTTCGCGTGGCAGGTATGTCGGGGCAGGGCCGTTGCGGCCACGTTGCTGCTGGGTTTGTCGCCCCAGGCGGTGGAGCGATTGCGTGCAGTTCCCTTGCCTGAGCTCGATCCTCTAGCCGATCGCAACCGCGGCGGATTGCGCCTGCGTTGGCATGCCGATCCTTGGTTCTGGGGGCGCCGCCTTGAGGCGGCCAATGCCGCAGATCAACGCCGGCTCTGGCAAACCACCTACGCGGGGGTGCAGCGTTTGGCATCCCTGTCGCGCCAAGCGGTCTCTGTGTGAGCTCGCCCGCGAAAAACGGCTCCGTCGTGGTATCTTCTGCGCCGCATGCAAGCACTTGAGGTTCGCGGTCTCGTCAAACAGTACCGCAACGGCGTCCAAGCCCTCAAAGGCATCGATCTCGATGTCGCCGAGGGAGACTTTTTTGCCCTGCTCGGGCCAAACGGCGCGGGCAAGAGCACCCTGATCGGTATCTGTACTTCGCTCGTCAGCAAGTCGGCAGGTCGGATCTCGGTCTTCGGCCACGATCTTGACGGCGATCTCGAGGCGGCCAAAGCCTGCATCGGTGTCGTGCCGCAGGAGCTGAATCTCAACCAGTTCGAAACGCCGGAGACCATTGTCGTCAACCAGGCGGGTTTCTACGGCATCCCACGATCGGTAGCGCGCGAGCGAGCCGAGAAATATCTGACGGCTCTGTCGCTTTGGGACAAGCGTCACAAGATGTCGCGAACCCTCTCGGGCGGCATGAAGCGCCGGTTGATGATCGCGCGGGCCTTGATGCACGAGCCGCGCTTGTTGATCCTCGATGAGCCAACCGCCGGTGTCGACATCGAGATCCGGCGTTCGATGTGGGAGTTTTTGCGTGAACTGAATGCGCGCGGGACGACCATCATCTTGACGACGCACTATCTCGAAGAAGCCGAATCCCTTTGTCGCAACATCGCCATCATCGATCGCGGACAGATCGCCGAGGCCGATCGGATGGACAGCTTGTTGCGCAAGCTGCATACCGAGTCGTTCGTACTCAGTTTGCGTGCACCGATCGGTACGGCACCTCAGGTGGCAGGTTACGAGTTGACCCTGATCGATCCGCAAACGCTCGAAGTCGAAGTCAGCAAGGATCGAAATCTGAACGAATTGTTCACCCAGCTCTCGGCTGATGGAGTGCAGGTGCTCTCGATGCGTAACAAGGTGAATCGCCTCGAGGAGATCTTTATGCGTCTCGTCGACAAATCCGGAGCGCCAGCATGAGCGAGGCGATCACGCTAGCGCGATGGATCGGCTTTAAGACCATCATCCTGCGAGAGTTTGGCCGCATTCTGCGTATCTGGGGGCAGACGATCGTTCCTTCCGTCGTCACGGCGGCGCTCTATTTCGTGATTTTCGGTTCGTTGATCGGTGGGCGCATCGGTTCGATGGACGGCACGGATTACATGCAGTACATCGCACCCGGTCTCATCATGATGGCCGTCATCACCAATTCCTACGCCAATGTGTCCTCGTCTTTTTACGGCGCCAAGTTTGGACGCTATCTCGAAGAAGTCTTGGTGTCGCCACTGCCAAACTGGGTGATCGTGCTGGGCTATGTTGGCGGCGGAGTGTTGCGAGGTCTCTTGGTTGGACTCGCAGTCACCATCGTGACCTTGTTCTTCACGCACTTGCCTGTACAGCATCTGCTATCGATTTTCATGGCGGTTTTTTTGACCGCGATGATTTTCTCGCTGGCTGGACTCATCAATGGCGTGTTCGCTAAGAATTTTGATCAGGTTAACTGGATTCCAACCTTCATCCTCACCCCGCTGACCTATTTTGGTGGGGTCTTCTACTCCATCAATTTATTACCCGAGTGGGCGCGTACTCTCTCGTACGCCAATCCCATCCTGCACATGGTGAATGCCTTTCGTTACGGCTTTCTTGGTCGTAGCGACGTGGATGTGTTGGCGGCCTTCGCCATCATGAGTCTCTCGGTCGTGGTGTTGTTCTTCATCGCCCTGCAGCTGATGAGTCGTAGCGCCGGCTTGCGTGATTGACGGGATGACTTTCGAGCCGAGCTGGTGGTTGCGCGGCCAGCATCTGCAGTCGATTTTGCCGAGTTTTCCAGGGCGACGCCCCTTCGTGGAGCGTCGGGCTGCGCCGATGCTCGCTGCGAGTCGGGAGCATCTGCTCGAGTGTGGCGATGGCGTGCGCCTGCAGGCGTTTTATTCGCCGGCGGTGTCGCCCAATCCCGACAAAAGGCCCACGCTGGTGGTGCTGTTGCATGGTTGGGAGGGCAGTGCGCAATCCTTGTATGTTCTCTCGTTGGCGCAGTCGCTGCACGAGCAGGGTTTCGATGTCGTACGGCTGAACTTGCGCGATCACGGCGATACTCACCATCTGAATCGCGAGTTGTTCCACTCCTGTCGTCTCGGTGAAGTCGTCGGAGCAATCCAGGAAATCCAGTCCCGCTTCGTCAAGGATAGGCTGGTACTGGCGGGTTTTTCCCTAGGCGGTAACTTCATGCTGCGCGTAGCGGCACAGGCGCCGCGAGCACATCTGCGGATTCATCGGGCGATCGGGATTTCACCCGTGCTCGATCCGGCGGTGACACTCGATGCGCTCGAGCACGGTGCGCTGCTGTACCGATGGTATTTCGTCCGAATGTGGTCGCGCTCTCTGCGGCGCAAACAACAGGCTTGGCCGGGTGAGTTTGATCTCGACGAATTGATGGCTTCGCAGGATTTGCGCCGCATGACGCATGAGCTCGTCTTGTCGCATGCGGGTTATCCGCGGGTTGAGGACTATTTCGCAGGTTATGCGATCACGGGCGATCGGTTGGCGAATCTCGTGGTGCCCTCGACACTCGTCACGGCGCTCGACGATCCCATCATCCCTGCAGCCGACCTTGCGCGTATCGCGCGGCCGCCCGCACTCAAAATCATGACGACCGCGACCGGTGGTCATTGCGGTTTTTTTGAGTCCTTCACGGGTCCCGGGTGGATCGATCGACTGGTGCTCACCGAGATCGATCCCTAGAATCGCAGCCATGGATAGTTCATCTCGCCGCTGGGTCGGATTGTTTTCTTCGGTTGCGCTGATGACCCTGGCTGCGTGCAGCGATTTGCAGGAGTGGCGTAGCACGCAGCGCGCCGACACCATCGAGAGCTACGAGGCTTTTCTCGAGCAATATCCAGAGAGTCAATACGCGCCGGTTGCACAACGCCGCCTCACCGATCTCATCGAGCAGCGCGATTGGCTATCCGCTTCAGAAGCAGATACCGCTGAAGCCTACCGAAACTTCATCAATACCCACCCCAAAGGTCGCTGGGTTCGGGAGGCTCGGGTACGACTTCAAAACTTTTTGTCGACGCCGGGAGTATTGGGTCCTGCGGCGATCGAGCCGATCGAACCGATCGAACCGTCGCCGCCGCCGGCGATGTTGCCTGCGGAGCCTGCGAAACTTCCGGCCTTACCGGCAGGTCAACCGGCGGCTCAATCGGCCGCGTCGCCTTCTGCGCTGAGCCCGGTCGAACACCGTATTCAGCTGGGCGCTTTCTCCTCGCGTGACAAGGCGCTCGAGGGCTGGCGGAGTGCGCGTGAGCGATATCCTGAGCTGCAGGGCCTCGTCTCGCAGGTGGTCTCCGGTGCGGGCTCCAATGGCCCCATCCACCGTCTGCAAGCGAGTGTCGTGAGCGAGGCGCGCGCGCGAGAGATCTGTCGCGCCCTCGTGAAGTCGGGACAGCCCTGCGTTTACGTTCCGCCGGAACGCTGAGCGATCGCGTGTATCTCGGTTTCTTCCGGCTGGATGAGAACCCGTTCGCCATCACGCCGGATCCACGCTATCTCTTTCCGAGCGCGCGACATGCGGATGCGCTCGCTCACCTCGTCTATGGCGTCAGTGGTGCTGGCGGTTTCATCCAACTGACCGGCGAAGTGGGCACGGGTAAGACGACGCTCGTGCGCTCTTTGCTTGCGCGGCAATTACCCGACGTCGATGTCGCCTTGATTCTCAATCCACGCGTTACGGTCAACGAGTTTCTGCTGACGATCTGCGAGGAGCTCGGAGTGACCGTCGATACTTCGGCGCGCGACAGCGTCAAGCAGTTGATGGATGCGCTCACGGCGCGACTGCTGGCGGCCAACACGGCCGGTCGGCGTGTTGCCGTACTCATCGATGAGGCTCATTTGCTCGAGCGCGATGTGCTCGAACAAGTCCGACTGCTGACTAATCTCGAAACGCCAACCCGGAAACTGCTGCAGATCATCCTGATCGGGCAACCGGAGTTGCGCGAGCTGTTGGCGCGCGAGGACTTGCGACAAGTCGCGCAGCGAATCACCGGCCGCTATCACTTGGCGCCGCTCGCTGTCGATGAGTCGGCTGCCTACGTACGACATCGGCTGCGGGTTGCCGGCGCGAAAAGTGAGATTTTCACGCCGCGGGCATTACGCAGCTTGCATCGGGTCTCCGGTGGATTCCCTCGGCTCATCAACATCATCGCTGATCGCGCCATGCTGGCAGCCTATGTCGGCAATCGACACCAGATCGATGCGCGGCTCGTGCGTGCAGCTGCTGCTGAAGTTCGCGGCGATACCGACACCGATCGCCGTCCCGCGCGTTGGTGGGCTGTGATCGTCTTGACCGTTTTACTCGTCATCGTTGCGAGTGCTTGGGTGTTGCTGCGTCGTTGACGCTAGACTCACGCCATGGCGGTACTAATCGAAGGGCTCTCTGTCGTCATCCGTCGCAGCGCGATCGAGGGCCGATTTCAAGGTGGTTGGGAGGCGCTGCTCGCGCAGTTGCCGCAACCGACGCTCTGTGATGATGGCGAGATTGCCCGTGTGGGCTTCACCGACTCCGAGCAGTGTCAGCAGTTCGTCATGGCGCTCATGGAAGCCGGACTCGAATACGTCGATGAGGTCAACGGCATGGCGAAAGATTTTGCCGTCGTGGATCAACGTGCCGGCATCACCACTCTTTGCGATTGGTTGGATTACGGTCATGTCACGATCGACGATGATCGTTCGATGGTGGCAGCGTGTCGGCTGCTTGAGAGTACGAGTCACGAAATCGTGACGCCGCGTGATTGGACTTACCGAGGTTCCTTGAGTGAGCGCTATGGTCCCGAGAGTGCGTGAGTTGAGATCCGCTGTGGTTCGTGTGTGGGCGTTCGCGTTCTTGTTGGGCGCGCCCGTCGTGCCTGCTGCAGCGGATTGGCCCGCTTTTGGACGCGACCCCGGCGGCAGTCAGCACTCGCCACTGACCCAAATCGACCCGAAAAACGTCAAGCAACTCAAGCGAATCTGGACGCATCGCTCAGGGGACGTGATCGACGCGCCAAGCCCGAACGGCACGATCTTGCAGACGACGCCGCTATACGTGAACGACACGCTGTATTTCTGCACGCCGCTGAACCGGGTCTTTGCACTGGATCCGCGCACCGGGCGTGAGCGCTGGATCTTTGATCCGCATCGCGAAGGAATCAGTGCGGCGCCAGATCGTCCGATGCGATGTCGTGGCGTCGCGTACTGGGCGGAATCGACCGAGTCGCAGACGAGCGCCTGCGCACGACGTATTTTTCGCAATGGCGATTCGGGGCGGCTATATGCGCTCGACGCCGATACGGGCAAGCGCTGCGCCAATTTTGGAAAAGCCCAAGGTCATGCAGGTTGGGTATCGCACCACGATTACGAAAATCATGGCGAAGGTATACTTGCTGCATCCACGTCGCCACCTGCGGTGATCGGTGATCTTGTCATCTCGGCGATGATGGTGAACGACGGAATAGCCAACGCCAAAGACGGGATGGTGCGCGCTTTCGATACGCGCACGGGTGAGTTGCGTTGGGAATTCAATCCGATCCCGGCCGAGTATCGCGGGCGCAGCGGTGCTGCCAATGTGTGGTCAACCATCAGTGTCGATGTCGAGCACAACTTGGTTTTCCTGCCGACCACGAGTCCCTCGACAGACTATTACGGTGGCGGTCGGCGGTTCGATTTACCGCTGGCGAACTCCATCGTTGCGCTCGATGCGAGAAACGGCAAGGTCGTGTGGTCGAGGCAAGTCGTACACCACGATATCTTCGACTACGATCTGGTCGGACATCCGCTGTTGGTCGATATTCAGCGCGATGGCAAAACGATTCCAGCTGCCCTGCTTCAAACCAAGATGGGCTGGCTTTTCGGCTTCAATCGTTTGACCGGCGAGCCGCTGTGGCCCATCGTCGAGCAGACGGTGCCGAAAAGCGATGTGCCCGGGGAGCTTGCGAGTCGAACGCAGCCGGTGCCAAAAGGCATGGCTCCCTTTGCGCGACAAACGCTCACTCGCGAGAGCCTCTTTGGGTTGACGCCGCTCGATCGACTCGCCTGCCGACGACAGTTCGATCGTCTGCGATATGACGGCATGTATACCCCGCCGTCCGTCCAAGGCTCGATCTTGTTCCCTTCGGCTTTGGGAGGCGGCAACTGGGGCGGCGCCGCCTATGATCCGAAGAGCAATCTGCTCATCGTCAAGGCCGAGAATCTGGCCACGGTGATCAAAGTCGTTCCGAAGCAGGATGCGGCCAAAGAGGATCAGCAAGCGCCCAAAGATTATTTGACTCGGCCGTTGATCGGCACGCCGTATCGAGTCGAAGGTGAGCTGTTTCAATCTCCGCTTGGTATCCCCTGTACACCGCCTCCTTGGGGAACGCTCTCTGCCATCGATCTCGCGAGCGGCCAGGTACGCTGGAAGATTCCGCTCGGTCAGATCAAGCGTGCTGGCGTGACGATTCCACAAGGGGTTCAGTGGGGCTCGCCGAATGTGGGCGGTCCGATCACGACGGCGAGCGGTTTGACCTTCATCGCGGCTACGATGGACGCGAAGTTGCGCGCCATCGAAACGACGACGGGCCGAGAGTTGTGGTCGGCGAATCTGCCCGTGCCCGGTATGGCCGTGCCGATGACTTATCAATCGGGTGGAAAACAGTTCGTCGTGATCGCCGCAGGCGGCAATGCGCAGGTCGGTACGGCGCTCGGCGATTACCTGATCGCTTACGCCTTGCCCGATTGAGCCAGTTTGCGACGTAGAAGGTCAAAGATGCCTGCGGCATCAGCTCGTACGCCCCACCGTACATTTTGACGTGGCGCAACGTCTGCTCGGAATTCGACAGCCGTATGACCTGCAGTCAAGGCCGATTCGGTTTCCACCTCGATGTGACAGCGCCGAAATTCGAATAGCGTCGGGTCGATCAGCCAGGCGATCGGACAGGGGTCGTGTAATGGCGAGCCTTGTGCAGCCGGGCTATTGGCGGGCAGGTAAGTTGCAAAACTGAGCAGGCTCGCCGTCGCAGCGGCTGAGGGGTTCCCCAGACGTGCGATCGTGTCGATGCGTTCCGGCGTCGCGCGTACTTGGTGGGTCACATCGAGACCGAATGCCACGATCTCGACATCGGTAGCAAACACGACCTGTGCGGCGTGTGGGTCTGCATAGATGTTGTATTCGGCTGATGCCGTGATATTGCCGCCCTCGCTGCGTGCGCCACCCATGATGGCGATCTCGCGTATGGCCAGAGCGATCGAAGGCTCTCGAAGTAAGGCGGTCGCGATATTCGTCAGTGGGCCAGTCACGACCAAAGAAATACTGCGAGCCGATGCCGCAAGCAGAGTTCGGATCAGCCAATCGACGGCGTGTTCTGCTTCGGCCGAACGTCGAGGCTCGAAGAGGGGAAGGTCTCCCAACCCCGACTCACCATGGAAATGACCGGCTTCTATGGGACTTCTTTTGAGTGGACGCTCACATCCGGCGTGAATGGGCACATCCTCGCGCAAGGCGATCTCCCGCAGGATGCCAGCGTTGCGTGCCGTGAGCTTGGCAGACACGTTACCCGCAACCGTCGTGATCCCGAGGATCTTTAGCGCATCGCGTGCAGCGAAGGCCAGCAGCAAAGCGACGCCGTCGTCGACCCCGGGATCGCAGTCAAAGATAACCGTTGTTTGACTCATGCCCTGCTACCGTGGCAATCAGCCCGGCAGTGAATCCCACCAGCTTTCCATGCGGCGACGCATGGCAGCATCGGGCAGCGTCCCTCGCGCGGCCGCGAGATTGTCCTCGAGATTGGCAAGCCGTGTCATGCCGGGGATCGCGCAAGTCACGGCCGGATGCGAGATGACGTACTTCAAGAACAGTTGGCCCCAGCTCTTCGCGCCGATCTCGTTGGCCCAGCCGGGGAGTTCCTGACCACGTACCCGCGAAAACAGATTGCCGTCACGTCGTCCACCGAAGGGCAAGTTGATCAAGACCGCCATCCCACGATCGGCCGCGAGCGGCAGCAGCTCATCGCCTGCGCCACGATTGCCGAGCGAGTAGTCGATCTGGATGAAATCGAGCGCTTCGTTTTTCATGATGCTCGTCATTTCCGCGTATTGAGCATCTTGCGAAGTGGTGATGCCGACATAGCGGATCTTTTTCGCTGCGACTTGCTCGCGCAGCAGCGGGAGCAGCACCGCAGTTCCGACGAGGTTGTGCACCTGCACGAGATCGAGCGTCTCGGTGCGCAACATACGGAACGAGTTATCTAGCATCGCGATACCTTCTTCGCGAGTGCCGCCGCGCGCCGTCACTTTGGTGGCGAGGAAGATCTGACGCCGATTGCCGATCTCGCCGATCAGCTCACCGAGTGTCTGTTCGGATTCTCGGTATGAAGGAGCGGTATCGATGACGCTCGCGCCGCCAGCCGTGAGTGCGGCAATCACGTCGCGTCGAGCTGCGCGCTCCTCGGGCGTCTTTGGGCTGTAGTTGTTCGTGCCGAGTCCCACGACGGGCAGGCGCTCGCCACTTTTCGGAATGGCTTTGCGAATCAAGGGCGAGGCAGCAGAGGCGCCGCAGGCTGCAAAAGCCAAGCCCAGTTGCATGGCAAGACGTCGGTCGATCTTCAGCATGTTGAGGCTCCTGCTCGAATCAAGTCCATGGGGGTCTCGCGCACGGGGTCTAGCTTCGCTGCATTGCAGAGCGCCCAAGCCAGACACAGATTCGAGCTGATTACCGGTGGGTAACGGCGATGAGTCTCGTCTCGATACCAATCCTGAAGCGCGCGCAGCGTCGGCATACCCGTGCCACTGATGACGACGCATTGCGCCCCATCGAGCGAGAGGGCGTCAAGACCCCGCCTCGCATCCTGGCTGGTGAGTTCGTAAATGGCATGGGTATCGGTCAGTGCGGGATCTACCCGAGCCGTATCGGTCAGCGTCATGCCGGCTTCGCGCCAATACCGATAACCTTCTTCGGCGAGACTCTGCGGGTAGGGCGATACGAGAGCGATGCGATCGACCC
>JACCDM010622277.1_pt1 | contig 29829 bp, 29 predicted proteins | sample 7445851 | NCBI WGS metagenome assembly JACCDM01 (sample SAMN15323438, study PRJNA562643) | freshwater metagenome | isolation source: river surface water | place: USA:Blue River Watershed | collected 2017-08-16
AGTACCGCGCCTGGGCCAATGTACACGTCGCGGCCGATCCAAACATCTCCCGTCACATTGGCTTGGGGATGAACAAAGGCGGTCGGGTGGACCACGGGGCGCATGCCATTAAACGCGTAAAACATTTGGTAAACTTAAAGGTCTACGCTCCAGTGCACAAACTGCTTGCGCTCTACCCAGGTCGAGAGCACGCCGCCGAGGCGCACTAAAAACTTATCCCGGCGAATCTCCAGGATTTCGCCCTGCTGTCGGCCGCCGCCCACAATTTTGACTTTGTCGCCAATTTTGACGGGCATGGCGAGCGCGGACTCAAGGCGTTGTCGGGCGTCGGCCTGCTTCGCGGTCTCCTTGCGCTGCACGAGTTTTTTCTCAGCTCCGTTGCGCTCGGCAAATAGTTTGGTTGCGCGCTCCACCACTTCGTCCTTGGCCTTTTTACTCTTGGCCTTGGACCAGGATGCTGAAAGCTGTTCCAAGCGCTTGCCCCACATTAGTCGGTCTGTGCCTGTGGCATTGGCCTCGGCCGCCTTGGCGAGCTTGTCCTCGAGCTTGGCGATGCGCTTGGACTGGTCCGCTTTGAGCTCTTCAAGGTCGCGCAGTCGCTGGTCGAGCTCATTGCGTGCGCGGTCGAGTGCGCTGCGCTGCTTCTGAAGTCCGACTAAAAGGCGGTCTACGTGGTGGGTTTGCTCGTTGAGGGCTGCGCGGGCTTCGTTCATTAAACGCTTTGGAATTCCGACCCGCTGAGCCACTTCAAACGTGTACGAAGAGCCGGGCGAACCCATTTCAAGCGTGTAGCGCGGCTCAAAACTTTCAACGTCAAACGCCATGTTGGCATTTTCGGCGCCGTCGAGTTCCTCGGCCAATGCCTTGATCGAATTGTAGTGCGTGGTGAAAATGCCCGTGGCGCCCGACTGGTGGATTTCACGCAGAAAGACTCCTGCAAGCGCGGCTCCGAGGTCAGGGTCAGAACCCGATCCGAATTCATCAACCAAAACCAAGGTTTCAGGGTCGCACCACGCGAGAATCTCGCGCATTTTGGTCAGCTTGCCGCTGTAGGTTGAGAGCTCGTTCTCGACCGACTGAGCGTCACCAATGTCCGCCATCACCCGGGCAAACCAGCGCATCGTCGTGCGCGGGTGGGCCGGAACCAAAAATCCGCTCTGCAGCATGAGCTGAAAAAGGCCCACCGTCTTTAGTGCCAGTGACTTGCCGCCCGCGTTGGGGCCCGAAATCAACAGCAGCCGATGGTCCGGGTCGAGGCGCACGTTGAGCGGAACGATTCCGCGCCCCTTTTCGCGCTGCACCATGCGCAGCACCGGGTTGACGCCCTGCTCGACGTAGATGACCTCGTCGCTCCATTGCGGAAGCACTCCGCCTTCAGCGCGGGCAAACCGGGCCCGGCCTGCAAGGCTGTCCCAGTCGGTGAGCCGCTCATCAACTCGAGCGATGACGTCGCGGTACGGCCGCAGAGCCTTGGTGAGCGCCTTGAGAATGCGACGAATCTCTTTGCGCTCGTCCTCAATAAGTAAGCCCACCTCGGCGTTGACCTCAAGGCATTCCGAGGGCTCGAGGTAGACCAGTGAATTTTTGGCGCTGGATCCGTGAAAGGCTCCGCGGGCCTTGTTTTTGTGGGACGCCGAAAGGGCGAGCACGCGGCGGTCGTTGCTCACGGACTCGCGGATGTCGCCCAGCCAGCCCTCAGTGTCGTAGCGGCGCAGCACCTTGTAAAAAATTCGGTCGGCGGCCACTCGGGCCTTGGCCAAGTCGCCGCGGATGCGGGCCAGCTCTGGCGAAGCGTTGCTCCGCACCAGGCCGTTGCGCTCAAACACGCCTTCGATGAGGCGCGGAACCTCGTCTTCGGGCGGAAAGGGACGGGCCAACGCATCCAAGGTTGGCGCGTACTCAGCGTGCGTCGAAATAAACCTAAAGGCGTTAGCGTAGGCCTGAAACTGGGCGTGGATTGCGAGGCACTGCTCGGCGGTCAGCACCGCACCCTCAATGCGCAGCATGGGCAGAGCATCGTCGACCTCGGCCGCCGCAACGGCTGGAAAAAAGTGGCCGCGCTCCATCAAACGCAGCAGCTCATCCACTTGAAGCAGTTCGGGCTCTACCGCGGCGCGGTCGGCCTGGGGTTGGGCCTCGCGCAGGCGCAGGCGGCCTTTGCGAGTCGCGGCGTGTTCCGCGGCCAAGCCCTTGACGGCCTGAAAGTCAAGCAGGTCAGCAGCCTCGGGCGGGTACAGCATCGTGAATCGCGGAACTTAGTCCGCCTTTTCAGGGCGCATTTGCGGAAAGAACAGTACCTCCTGAATGCTCGACTGGTCGGTCAAAAGCATCGTCAGACGGTCCATTCCGATGCCCATACCTGAAGTTGGGGGCATTCCGTACTCGAGGGCGCGCACAAAGTCAAGGTCAATGAACATCGCCTCGTCGTCGCCTTTGGCGCTCAAATGAAGCTGCTCCTCGAAGCGCTCGAGTTGTTCGATGGGGTCGTTGAGCTCCGAGTACGCGTTGGCGATCTCTTTGCCGTTGATGAACAGCTCGAAACGCTCGGTCAGTCGGTCGTCGTCGCGATGGCGCTTGCAGAGCGGAGACATTTCAACCGGGTAATCCGTGATAAACGTGGGCTGAACGTAGTGGTGCTCGCAGCGGTCGCCAAAAATGGCGTCGATCAGTTTTCCGGAACCCATTTCATCCGAAACCTCCACGCCAACCGACTTGGCGGCGGCGCGAATCTCATCTTCAGACTTGCCCAACAGGTCAAGTCCGGTGTGCGTTTTAATCGCTTCCAAAATGGGTACGCGGGCAAACGGTGCTTGGAACGAAATCTCGGTTCCGCCCACGCTGAAACTGTAGCTGCCCTTGACTTCGAGCGCGATGTGCGCCAACGCCTTCTCGGTGAAGTCCATCATCCAGCGGTAGTCCTTGTAGGCCACGTAGATTTCCATGACCGTGAACTCTGGGTTGTGGGTGCGGTCCATTCCTTCGTTGCGGAAGTCTTTGGCAAACTCGTATACTCCGTCAAATCCGCCCACAATCAAGCGCTTGAGGTAGAGCTCGTTGGCGATGCGGAGGTAGAGCGGAATATCCAGGGCGTTGTGGTGCGTCACGAAGGGCCGCGCGGCGGCTCCGCCTGGAATCGGCTGCAAAATAGGCGTCTCCACCTCGAGGTAGCCGGCCTCATTGAAGATGCGGCGCATCGTGCTAAAAATTTTGGTGCGGGCCACGAACACGTCGCGCACACCCTCGTTCACCACGAGGTCCACGTAGCGCTGGCGGTAGCGCAGCTCGGGGTCGCTGAACGCGTCGTATACCGTGCCGTCCGCGTCCTTTTTCACTGTCGGAAGCGGGCGCAGCGACTTACTCAGCACCTCGAGTCGCGTGGCGTGCACACTGATTTCACCGGTTTGCGTGGTGAACACGTGGCCGTAGAATGCAACAAAGTCTCCGAGGTCCAAGTGCTTCTTGAACACGTCGTTGTAGAGCGCCTTGTCGTCGCCGGGGCAGATCTCGTCGCGGTTGACGTACACCTGTATGCGGCCAGTGCTGTCCTGGACGCTGGCAAACGAAGCCTTGCCCATGATGCGTTTGGCCATGAGTCGGCCGGCCACGCAGACTTCGGCGTAGCCCTCGGGGTTGGCGGCGTACCCGCTTAAAATGTCGGCCGCGTGGTGAGACACGGGCACTTCGGCCGCGGGGTAGGGATCCACGCCCAAGGCGCGGAGTTCTCCTAATGCCTGGCGTCGAAAAAGTTCTTGTTCGCTGAGTTGGCGCTCCATGCGGCAAAGATAAGGGCTTGACCTCGCGCGGGGGTGGGCGATTCCGGGCGCCGTATCTTTGCGACCTTCAAGGATTTTACTATGTCTGACCGCCGCGTTCGCGTTCGTTTTGCCCCCAGCCCCACCGGCCCGCTCCACATGGGCGGAGTCCGCACCGCTTTGTATAACTACCTCTTTGCCAAAAAGTTAGGCGGAGACTTCTTGCTCCGCATCGAAGACACGGACCAAACTCGCTTTGTTCCGGGCGCCGAGCAGTACATCGTGGACGCGCTGGCTTGGTGCGGAATTTCGCCCGACGAAGGCATCGGCGTGAACGGCCAAATCGCCGACCACGGCCCGCACGCGCCCTACCGCCAGTCCGACCGCAAGCCCATGTACCGCGCCTACGCCGACCAGCTTTTAGTCGCCGGCCACGCCTACTACGCGTTTGACACGCCCGAAGAACTTGAAGCGATTCGCGAGCGATCCAAATCCGCCGGAAACCCCAACTGGCAGTACAACAGTATCACGCGTACAGCAATGAAAAACAGCCTCACGCTGCCCGAAGACGAGGTTGCGCGCCGACTGGACGCAGGTGATGCCTATGTAATCCGCGTGAAGATGCCCCGCAACGAAGAGGTCAAGTTTGAAGACCGCATTCGCGGTTGGGTAAGCGTCAACACACTCAACCTCGACGACAAAGTCCTGCTCAAAGGTGACGGAATGCCCACCTACCACCTTGCCAACGTGGTCGACGACCACCTGATGGAAATCACCCACGTGATTCGTGGCGAGGAGTGGCTTCCGTCGGCGCCCCTCCACGTGCTTTTGTACCGCTTTTTTGGTTGGGAACAGCCTGAATTTGCGCACCTTCCGCTGCTGCTTCGCCCCGACGGAAACGGCAAGCTTTCGAAGCGCGACGGGGACCGCCTGGGCTTCCCGGTGTTTCCGCTCAACTGGGCCAACGCCGAGACAGGCGAAACCGCGAGCGGGTACCGCGAGCGAGGATTCTACCCCGAGGGCTTCGTGAACATGCTGGCCTTTTTAGGCTGGAATCCTGGAACCAACCAAGAGATTTTTTCACTTGACGAACTTGTTCAGGCCTTCTCGATCGACAAAGTCCACAAGGCAGGCGCTCGTTTTGACTTCGAAAAAGCCAAATGGTTCAACCAGCAGCACCTCCGCCAACGATCGCCCGAGGTCCTTGCTGCCGAATACCAAGCTGGCGTCGCCGCGGCGTTTGGCGCTCGGGTCGGTACCGATTTCGCGGCCAAGGCGTTAACCCTCTTTTTGGACCGCGCAGAATTTATCTCAGATGCCGTCCATGCCGCCCCCTACCTCTTTGCCAAGCCCGCCGAATACGATTCGGTGATGGTCGCCAAAAAGTGGACCCCTGAGTCGGCCGGTCATTTGCGCAGCCTTGTCCCCGTTTGGGCAGCCACCCACTACAGTGAATCCGCCCTTGAAGACGCGTTTAAAGCGTTTCTCGCCGAAACCAGCCTCGGATTTGGTGCTGTCGGCCCCGTCGTTCGCCTCGCCATAGCTGGAACCACCCAAGGTCCCAGCATCTTTGGCGTGATGGAGCTCCTCGGCCGTGCCGAATGCGAAGCGCGCATTGATTCCGCAATAGCCACCCTTGGTTAGGCAGTCATGAAGCGCAAAACCCGTATCGACCTCGTCGACCAGCGCGAGTACGCCTTTCACGGCTGCCTCCCCGAAGAGGCCATCATCGGAAGCGACTACCTGATCAACGTTCGCGCTTGGGCCGATGTAGTGGAATCTGCAGCATCAGATGCGCTCGGCGACACCGTAGACTACGTGGCCTTGCGCCGAATCGTCAGTGAAGAAATGGCCATCCGCGCCAATCTTCTCGAAAGCGTCCTCGAACGAATTACCTCCCGAATAATCCACGAACACCCTATGGTTGAGCGCGTTAGGGTTTCGCTGGCCAAACTCAACCCACCCTTGGACGGAGATGTCAAGTCGGTTCGCGTGGTCTGGGACGTGCGCCGCTAGGCCATCTTCAGATCTGCCGCGCGGGGTTCGTCGGATTTCGCTACTTTTGCACTCCTCCATGGTCTCGTGGCCGAGAGGTTAGGCAAGGCTCTGCAAAAGCTTGTACAGCGGTTCGAATCCGCTCGAGACCTCCAAAATCAACCGGTAGCCCCAAAGCTGCCGGTTTTTTTGTTTCTGGTATCAAGCTACTTGCTTCCCTTCGAGCGTTTCGCATTTCGCGCTTAAGGCGCTCCACGCCTTTAGCAACTAGTAACAAGTTGCATGCGCAGCAACGAGCTAACCTCGCCAACGAGCCAGTCTTGCTAACCTCGCCAATATTGCTATATTCGTTGGACCAACCAATGAACCAAATCACCAATGATACTCGTGCTTTCTCCCCAAGAAGGCCTGCGCAAGCGTTTCGAAGAAACACTTAAGGCCCAGCACATTGAGGTAGCTCAAGCGTCCAGCGTAGCAGACTGGATTGAGCAAAACAACCTCAAGCTTCCCCACCTCGCGCTGCTTGACATCACCTACACGAATGACGGTGGGGCCGCGCTCATGGATGAGCTCGGACAACATGACGACCTTCACATGCTGTGGGTCATGATGGTGTCCGTTCCGTGCAGCATCAACCACCGCATCCAAAGCCTTCGAAATGGCGCTTTAGATTGCTTGCCTGCCGATATTGATTCCGAAGAATTTACGCTCAAAGCCAAGCGGTTCATGGAGCTTAGCCCTCGAAGCAAGTACGCGCCGCCAGCTGAAATGACGGAGCGTGAGCGCATTGTAGCCATGATTCAAAAAAGCCTCAAGCAAAACATCAATGTAGAAAGCCTTGCGCGTGCGCTTCACATGAGTCGCAGCTCCCTGCAGCGCGCCTGCATCCGCCATTTTAAAATTGGCCCTAAAGAGCTGATCACGCAGCACAAAATTCAGCAAGCCATGCGGCTTATTGAATTGGGATCCAACAACGTAGCATCTCTGGCCTTTACCGTGGGCTATAGCAATGTCAACAACTTCATTTCTGCCTTTAAACGCATGACGAGCCAGACTCCCAAAGAGTACATGAAGCACAAGCACCAGCTTGAGGAACAGCACGCCTAGAACATAAAACGCATGGTTTAGGGGGCTACCTTTGCAGGGTAAGCCCTCTGAACTATGAATACCCCCTCTTTTCTTCGCGAACTCGGAATCCAAGACCACAATGCAGGTACCTGGATCGGAAACCAATCTTTTGAAAGCGCTGAACGCATTACGAGCAGCACTCCGGTAGATGGAAGTATCATCGGTAGCGTATCCGTTACCACCGCAGACCAGTATAATCAAGCCGTTGAAGCCGCGCATGCTGCGTACCTAGAATGGCGCAACGTCCCTGCTCCCAAACGCGGAGAAGTGGTTCGCCAGTACGGCAACCTCCTGCGCCAGCACAAAGAAGCACTTGGTGCCTTGGTGAGCTACGAAATGGGTAAATCCCTTTCAGAAGGCCTTGGTGAAGTTCAAGAAATGATTGACATCTGCGACTACGCCGTGGGTCTTTCGCGCCAGTTGGCGGGCCTCACGATGAAGTCCGAGCGCCCTGACCACTTTATGATGGAACAATGGCATCCTGTAGGCGTCGTCGGTGTTATTTCTGCTTTTAACTTTCCTGTAGCCGTGTGGGCATGGAATGCTTGCATAGCATGGGTTTGCGGAGATGCGGTGATTTGGAAAGCTTCCGAAAAGGTGCCCTTGAACGCCGTCGCATGCCAGCTTCTTTGGAACCAAGTTGCTGAAGCCAACAACGTGCCCGCAGGCCTCTCGTGCATCGTAACGGGTGGAGTTGACGTGGGTGTCTGGATGTCTGAAGATACCCGCCTTCCGGTGCTTTCCGCGACCGGATCTACCCGCATGGGTCGCGAAGTAGGTAAAAAAGTTGCCGAGCGATTTGGCCGCAGCATCCTTGAACTTGGTGGCAACAACGCAATCATTGTGACACCTACCGCTGACCTGAAAATGACCGTTACTGCGGCGGTATTCGGAGCCGTAGGCACCGCTGGTCAGCGCTGCACCTCTACGCGCCGCCTCATTATTCACGAGAGCATTTTTAGCAAAGTCATTGAGGCTATTAAAAATGCGTACGGACAACTTAAGATCGGTACCCCATTGAAGGCTGAAAACCACGTGGGACCACTGATCGATACTGCTGCGGTATCTATGTACCTCAATGCGCTCAATGCCGTCGATGCTGCAGGCGGAACCTTTCACCTCCGCGGTACCCAACTTCAGGGTCCAGGCTATGAAGGTGGATGCTACGTAAGTCCATCGATCGCTGAAGTTGAAAACCACTGGTCTATTGTACAGCACGAGACGTTTGCTCCATTGCTCTACGTCATGAAGTACAGCACCTACGAAGAGGCTGTTGCCCTACAAAACGGTGTTCCCCAAGGCTTGAGTTCGGCCATTATGACCGGCTCGATGCAAGAGGCCCAGCGCTTCTTGAGTGCCGATGGTTCGGACTGCGGAATCGCCAACGTCAACATTGGTACCAGTGGAGCTGAAATCGGCGGAGCTTTTGGAGGTGAAAAAGAAACCGGTGGTGGGCGTGAAAGCGGATCAGACGCCTGGAAAGCCTACATGCGCCGCCAAACCAACACATTGAACTACGGAACTTCGCTTCCATTGGCGCAAGGCATCGTTTTCAACATTTAACCATTAACATTATTCTTTTCTAAAACTTAATGGTATTAGTCGGTTGATAGGTTGAATAACTTGGTACGAAATACTTTGGAAAGATGAGATATGCACAGATATCAACGGTTTATTAACGAATACTTTTAACATAAGTATTTATATTTCAGTGTTTTATTATTTATTTAACGAACCGCACTTCGAACCTATTCACTACACAATGTTCTTAACTCACATTCACGCTTCTGTCGGTAATCATCAGGACTTGGGCACACAGACTGTAGATAAGACTGGCTTTATAGTTGAAGGGTTGGAGTTCTGATCACTTATTAGCCACTTATTAACGACTTATTGACATATGAAACTATCTCTCGGATCAGATCACGCAGGATATCCTCTTAAAGAGGCTGTAAAGGCACATCTTACTCAATTAGGCCATGAAGTTCACGACTGCGGAGCGTATAGTTTGGATTCTGTAGATTACCCAGACTTTGGTCATGCTGTAGCGAGTGATGTGCAAACTGGAGCCTCTGAACTTGGTATCGTGGTCTGTGGGAGCGGAAACGGCATCAATATGTCGGTCAATAAACACGACGGTGTTCGTGGAGCGCTGTGCTGGCTTCCTGAGTTGGCTTCACTTGCGCGCCAGCACAACGATGCAAATGTCCTATCACTACCAGGTCGCTTTATAAGTGAGGCTATAGGTTTGGAGTGTGTCGATGCATTTTTGACTGCGGAATTTGAAGGTGGCCGCCATGCGGGTCGTGTAGCAAAAATTTCTTGTGGCGATAACGTTTGAAGTTCCGAAACTAAAAGGCTTCGCTAAGAAGCAGACTGCGGACTGGCTCAAGCTGGTCGCAGAAAAAGAGGGTGCGCATATTAAGCGCCTCCACTACAAGTCATTCAATCGCCAAGAAATGATAGAGTTGAACACTCAATTCCTTGGACATGAATACGATACAGATATTATAAGCTTTACAAATCAAGAGCATCCAATGCCTATTGATGCAGATTTTGCTTTAGGTTGGGATCAAATTAACGAGCAAGCAAGTGAGTTTGACCAACCCCTGTTGAAAGAGTTGCATCGCATCCTGGTTCATGGATTACTGCATTGCATTGGTTACGACGATCATAACGAGGTCGATCAAAAAGAAATTAGATTCAAAGAGGATTCGTACTTAAGTATTCACCCTGAATGTTCCACGTGGAACAGCATCTAGTATGATGACGTACGACATTGTTGTAGTTGGCGCTGGTCACGCCGGAAACGAAGCTGCCGCTGCCGCTGCGAAGTTGGGCGCGAAGGTGCTCTTAGTAACAATGAACATGCAGACTATAGGTCAAATGAGCTGCAATCCAGCAATGGGTGGTGTGGCAAAGGGCCAAATTGTACGAGAAATTGATGCCTTGGGTGGCTTAAGTGGGATTATTTCTGACAAGACAGCAATACAGTTTCGTATGCTGAACCGAAGTAAAGGTGCAGCAATGTGGAGTCCACGGACACAGAATGATCGCTGGATGTTTGCCGAAGAGTGGCGCTTAGCTCTGGAAGCAATTCCCAATGTGGATTTTATTCAAAGCACCGTAGACGAAGTTCTTCTTAATGGCCGGGAGGTTCGCGGAGTTGTGCTTCAAAGTGGTCAAGAGATTGCCTGCCGAAAGGTTGTGCTCACGAGCGGCACATTTCTCAATGGAATTATGCACATAGGCACCCGCCAAATGAATGGGGGCCGTAGTGCTGAAGGCTCGGCTCGTGGCATTACTGCCTGTCTTCAGTCCTTCGGATTCGATCATGGCCGCATGAAAACGGGAACACCTCCTCGCATTGATGGACGCAGCCTGGATTACAGCAAGTTCGAAATTCAAGAGGGTGATATCAAGCCCGGAACATTCAGTTACTGGGCGTCAAAACCCCTGGAGCGTCAGCTGAACTGTTGGATCGCGCACACATCTGAGGAAGTGCATGACACACTGCGTTCGGGCTTTGATCGCAGCCCATTGTTTAATGGGGCCATTCAAAGTTCAGGCCCGCGCTACTGTCCAAGTATCGAGGACAAGATCAATCGCTTCGCGGACAAAACAAGCCACCAATTGTTCGTAGAACCAGAGGGCTGGAACACGGTGGAGATGTACATAAATGGATTCTCTACGAGCCTACCGGAAGAAGTTCAGCACGAGGCTTTGCGTCGAGTTTCAGGATTTGAAAACGTGAAGTTCTTCCGGCCAGGCTATGCAGTAGAGTACGACTACTTTCCGCCCACTCAGTTGAAGCACAGCCTAGAAACGAAGCTAGTTACGGGACTATACTTCGCGGGCCAAATCAACGGCACAACCGGCTACGAGGAGGCCGCCTGCCAAGGGCTTATGGCCGGAATCAATGCCGCACGCTCATTACGTGACGAGGAGGCGCTGCAGCTTGATCGCAGCGAGGCGTACATCGGAGTACTAATTGATGATTTGATCACAAAAGGGACCGAAGAGCCGTACCGCATGTTTACGAGCCGTGCCGAGTTTCGACTAAGCCTTAGGCAAGACAACGCAGACCGACGCCTAACCCCAATTGGTCGCAGCATAGGGCTCGTCCGAGATGAGCAGTGGAGCGCATTCGAGACCAAAGAAGAGCAAAGGTTCCACGTGGAACAATGGGTGAACGCTCAGTCCGCAGATCCGTCACATTGGAACGAATGGCTTGAATCAAAGGGCACGACAGCTCTTCGCCAAAAGGGTCCGCTTGCCGCACTTGTTGGACGTCCGCAGCTCAGTTTGGAAGAGCTTCGAACGCACCTTGCCGCAGAGGACACACCCAACGCGGCCGATTTGGTTTGGGAGCAAGTAGAGATTGATGCCAAATACTCGGGCTACCTTGAAAAGGAGCAAGAGCAGGTTGATAAACTGAAGCGATTGGAGACGGTGCGCATTCCAGTGGGCTTTAACTTTTTAGGAATAACTGCGCTGAGCATTGAAGCGCGTCAAAAAATGGAACGCCTACGGCCAGAAACCGTGGGCCACGCGAGCCGGATCTCTGGGGTATCCCCTTCAGATATTCAGGTTCTACTGGTTCACCTTGGTCGATAGTTCCACGTGGAACAGATGAATACAGTTAATTGTCCAAGCTGCGGAGGAACCGTGCGCCAGACTACGCTCAAGGTGGTCGACCACATGGTGAGCCAAGAAGAATTCACCATTGAGTTTTGTGCGTGCGGCACGGGAATCACCAATCCGCGCCCCGATGTAATTGGCCCGTACTACGATAGCCCAGCATACACTTCGCACAGTGATGTAAATGCGGGAATCTTCGGTTCTCTTTATGGCATAGCGAGAAATTTTGCGGCCCGACAGAAAGTGGGGCTCATTAAATCCACGACAAAAAAGTCCAAGGGCAGCCTACTGGACTATGGCTGTGGCGTGGGTGTGTTTACGGCCCGCGCTGAGCGCAACGGTTGGTCGGTTCAAGGCATTGAGCTTTCGGAAGCGGCGCGATCTCGTGCAAACGAAAAGCTCAAGAATGGTATGGTAGTAAAGGAGCGTTCAGAACTGAGCATAACGAGCTACGATGCGGTAACGTTGTTTCATGTCCTGGAGCACTTAGACGATCCCAACGAAGTACTTCAATGGGTTCGCGAACGCCTAAACCCCGGAGGCGCACTTATCATCGCTGTCCCAAATTATGAATCGCCTGACGCGAAGCAGTATGGTCGGTACTGGGCCGCGTGGGACGTGCCTATTCACTACTGGCATTTTTCGAAGTCTGCCATGACCCGATTGGCACAGTCAAACGGATGGTTTGTGGAGGCGATTCGCCCCATGCGCCTCGACGCCTTTTATGTAGGGCTGCTCAGCGAGTCCTACAAAACGGGATCAAAGAACTGGTTATCAGCTGTTTATCAAGGTCTTCGCAGCAACATTCTGGGCGGAAGCCGCAATGCTTCTAGCCTTATTTACGTGCTGCGAAAAGCCGCATAAACTGAATTCCGAGGTCGCTTAGCACAATGCGGCTGTTGATGTTGCGCTGGATCTCGTTGAGGGCAGCCTGAAGCAGGCCTTGAATTTCAGAATGCTTGGACTCATCCAAAAGTCGGGCGAGCCCGTCGGGCTGAAAGGCCACGTCCGGAAACCACGCGAACAACGAATTCTTTAGTGCTCCATGCCGCAAACGAAGTAGTTGAGAAAGCAGTTGCGCGCTCACGTGAATCCATTGCTTTTGCTGTTCCCGGGGCTCTTTCGCAAGGCGTTCCGAAAAAGCTAGGAGCCCCACGAGGTCCTTTTTATAGGTGATGCGCATGAACTCCACAAAGTGCTGAAGGGGTTCGCGAAGGGCGTCACGGTTCCGCAAGAGCATACTTGCTTGGCCAGGTTGTCCACCTGAAAGCTCAGCGAGCACTGCCGCCTGTTCGGGACTAATTCCCTGATTAACAAGAGCTTCGCTAAGCACGCCTGTCGGCACGGGCTTGACATGGTGCACTTGGCACCGCGACCGAATGGTTCCGAGAACCGAAGCCTCATCGTGGCTGATGAGCAGCAAAAGGGTGCGGTCCAGAGGCTCTTCGACGAGCTTCAGTAGCTTGTTCGCCGCGGAGTCGTTGAGACGCTCCGGCATCCAAAGCACGACGACCTTGTGGCCGCCGCTATGGGCCTTCAAAGAAAGCAGGCGCTGTATGCGGGCGGATTCTTTCACTGAAATCTGAACGACTTTTTGCTTGCCACCCAAGTGCTCAATCCAGTCACTCGAAAGTGGGTGTGGGTTTTGCCCTAAAAACGTACGCACATCTGCCAGGAATGGGGCACATGTGTCTTCGTCGTCTCCGCGCCCTTCGCCGCCAATGACAGGTACGATCCAGTGGACGTCGGGGTGCGTCATATTGTGAAGTTGGATGCACGACGGGCAGGTGCCGCAGGCTCCGCGCACCGAAGGCTGTCCGCACAAAAGACGCCCGACGTAGTCCATTGCAAGCGGCCAGGCCATTCCGCCATCTTCGCACACGAGCATTTGGGCGTGCGCCACGCGCTCGCGGTGCGCCGCTTGGTCGAGCCATAGCCCCCATTCGGGGAGCTTTTGAAGGGGAATTTGAAGGGGTGAAGCCAAAGTGAAGCGAAGGTAGCGCCCTACCTTTGCTCCACGAAAACGATCATTCTGTAATTCATGAAAACCATTGACCAACTCGAAGTTCGCGGCCAGCGCATCCTTGTACGCGTAGACTACAATGTTCCGCTCCGAGAAGATGGCGAAGTGGCCAACAACCAACGCATTGTAGCGACGATTCCAACCCTGAAGTCTATTGTGGACCGAGGTGGACGGGCGGTGCTGGTTTCGCACCTCGGGCGACCGAAGGCAGCGGCAGATTCGAAGTTCTCGCTTCGTCCGGTGGCGCATGAGCTGGCACGGGTACTCGGTCGCGAAGTTCAGTTTTCAACCCACACCGTGGGCGCTGAAGCCGTGGCTGCCACCAAGGCGCTCGCCGATGGAGAGATCCTTCTCATGGAAAATGTTCGCTTCTTTCCCGGAGAAGAGTCTGGGGACGCAGATTTTGCCGCACAATTGTCGGAACTGGGCGACGCCTATGTGAATGACGCCTTCGGAACCGCGCACCGCGCCCACGCCTCGACGGCAGTGGTTGCGCAGTACTTTAAAGGCCGCAGCGCCTTTGGCCACGTTATGGCCAATGAAATCAAAAACGTGGACCGCGTTTTGGCGTCCCAAGAGAAGCCCGCGGTTGCCGTGGTAGGCGGATCTAAGGTTTCGAGCAAGATTGTCATTCTGGAGCGCCTTTTGGGCCGCGTAGACGCTCTTTTGATCGGAGGAGGCATGGCGTTCACCTTTCTCAAGGCTCAAGGTGCTGAAATTGGCAGCAGCCTCGTCGAGGACGAACACCTCGAAACCGCACGCCAGATCATGGCAGCAGCCGAGGCTAAGGGCGTGCAGATTCATCTTCCGACCGATGTGGTGGCTGCGGACCGCTTTGCTGCCGACGCGTCGACCCAAATCGTTTCGAGCCGCGCGATTCCATTGGGTTGGATGGGTTTGGACGTGGGTCCTGAGACTATTGCGGCCTATTCAGCCGTGGTTCGCGACGCGAAGACCCTTCTGTGGAACGGCCCACTGGGCGTCTTTGAACTCGAGGCGTTTGAGCGCGGAACCCGTCAGCTCGGCGAAGCCATTGCCGCGGCAACAGAGGCCGGCACACTCTTTTCGCTGGTGGGCGGAGGCGACAGCGTCGCCGCAGTAGAACAGTTTGGATTGGCGGAGCGCGTGAGCTACGTCAGCACCGGCGGAGGCGCGATGCTGGAGTACCTAGAAGGCCGCGTCCTCCCCGGAATTCAGGCCGTCTACGACGCGGAATAAGTTGGGGGTCATCCATTCCCCAAATTTGAGGGCGTAGCTGTAGTAGGTCGACTGAGTGCGAAGTTCCACGCCGGGACCAACACTGGGGAATTCATCGCCCATCCACCGTAGCGGGAGTGCCACCAAGGCAGCTACGAGCACACCCTTGGCCATTCCGGTCAACGCGCCCAAAAGGCGGTTGAGCCACCCGAGTAAAATCAGTTTGGACATTCGCGTAGCAATCTTACCCAAAAGGACCACCGCCAAGTAAATCGCAAACAAACTGAGGTAGTAGGCAACGCCGTTAAGCAGCCCCTTGTCTTCAATGAACGCCGTCAAAAAGGGCTGAATGATCACCGCCAGGCGTCCGGCAAATAGGTAGCCTAGGACTAAAGCAAGTAGACCGGCGAGGTCATTGATGAAGCCTCGCCAAATTCCGCGGGCGGTAAAAAAGAGAAAGATTCCGAGCGTGAGAACGTCGAGAGCCGTCATAAATCAGCAGCCACTGACACCCTCAACGTAGGGCTGGACGACGATTTCAACAGTTGCCGTACTATCTGGAACCAGCTTGAGGTAGCTGCACCCGAACACCACGGGGGGGTTACCACCTTTTTGGGCGGTAATTTGAAGTACTGCAGGCAGGCCGTACTGAAAAATGTCGTTGCCGTCTGCATCGCGGACGATACCGTCTACGCCAGAGCGGCCCTCGAAGTCGGGGATCGCGTTGACTACAGGTGCGGTAGCGCGAACTGTCGCGTTTTGTAGTGCAATCGCCTCACCATCTTCATTAATGGCGACAACCTTAATCTTAAAACGGTACACAGGCGCATCCTTGGGGGCGCATGAGGTTACGAAGGCCGCGAACAGCGTCGCAGAGAGGGCAAAGAGGCGAAGGGTGTTCACAAGCAACCATTATTAGGATCTCCGTACGGGCGAAGGATGACATAGGCGACGGCCGTATCGCCGGGAACCACGTGGACAAATGAGCATCCGCGGTAGGCTCCTTTGGTCGATTCAATATCGAGGTAGGCTTCGCGCTCGTACTTCCATGGAATGTCGGTCCAACCACTCACGTCAGACTTTTTGTAGTAGTACCCCGAGGTGTTGGGGTTGTCAAAAAGAGTTCCGCTGCCAGGAACCGAAAGATGGATCCACGCATTTTGGATGGCCACGGTGTCTTCATTGACCACACGGACCGCGATATAGCCAGGGCCCGTGCGCGGTTTTTCGCACGACGCCACACCCACCGCGAGCGTCACGAGGAGCGCGGCAGCAGAAAGGATCCGGTAGTTCAATTGCTTTAGCATAGTTTTGCGGGCGAAAAGCAAGCAAATATAGCAGATTCCCCGACGATGCAGGCGAAAATTCAGGAATACCTCCACGAGGTCGCGTCAGCGGCCCCTTCGAACGCTCAAGAGGCCGAGGCCCTGCGCTTGCGTTTTCTCGGCCGCAAGGGCGTCATGAACGACCTTTTTGCTGACTTCAAGACCGTCGCGGCCGATGCCCGCAAAGAGGTGGGCCAACTCCTCAACCAGCTCAAAACGGCAGTGGAGGCTAAGGTTTCAGACTTTTCTAATGCCAAGCCCAAGGTGAACATTCATACAGAGGATGTCACTCGCCCAGGCTGGGGCAATCTGCCCGGAACGCACCACCCGGTGACTCAGGTCCGCGACGAACTGGTCGATATTTTTCGCCGCATGGGCTTTGGCGTCGCCGAGGGCCCCGAGATGGAGGACGACTGGCACAACTTTACGGCGCTGAATTTTCCGCCCGAGCATCCTGCCCGCGACATGCAGGACACCTTCTTTTTGGCCCGCAATCCCGACTGGGCCCTGCGCACCCACACATCCAACGTTCAGGTGCGCACTATGGAGACGCGCAAGCCGCCCATTCGCATCATTGCGCCGGGTCGCGTGTTCCGCAATGAAGCCATCTCGTCACGAAGCCACTGCATGTTTCACCAAGTGGAGGGGCTATACATTGACCGCAATGTGTCATTTGCCGACATGAAGCAGACCCTGCTCGAGTTTGCTCAGGCCTTTTTTGGCGAACAGACCGCGATCCGACTTCGCCCAAGCTACTTTCCGTTCACAGAACCCAGCGCCGAAATGGACATTTGGTGGGGCCTCGAAACCGAAACGGACTACCGCATGACCAAAGGCACGGGCTGGCTTGAAATCTTAGGCTGTGGTATGGTGGATCCGGCCGTTCTCGAATCGTGCGGAATTGACCCTGAAGTATACAGCGGGTTCGCCTTCGGTTTGGGCGTAGAGCGTATTGCCATGCAGCGCTTTGCCATTCCAGACATTCGCGCCCTTTTCGAAAACGATCTGCGCTTGCTGCGCACCCTGTAAGCTCGTATTCAGAGCCTACTGCACGTCTTTGATGCGGATCGTGTTGGTTGTGCCCTTCGCTTCTATCGGCATAGAGGCCAACTGAACAATGCGGTTTCCCGACTGAACGAGCCCCTCTGCTTTCAGCTGCTTGGTGATATCGACAAAGGTGGCGTCGGTAGATTCCATGTTGTCATAGTAGAATCCGCGCACGCCCCAGTGAAGCGACAACTTATTCAAGATCTTGTGGTTGGCAGTAAACGCGTACACGTGGCTTTGCGGGCGAAAGCTTGAAATCAACTGCGCAGAATGGCCAGAAAACGTCAGCGTGCAAATGGCGGATGCGTCCACTGAATTGGCCATTTTGGCCGCGTAGTAGCACACTGTATCCGAAATAAATCGTTCGGCAACCTCTTCTACGGGCTTGTGTTCTTTGCCGCGAAACGAGCATTCACGCTCTGCAGCTTCCGCAATTCGAGCCATGGTTTGAACCACTTGCACGGGGTACTGGCCCACTGAGGTTTCGCCGCTGAGCATCACTGCGTCGGCACCGTCCATGACCGCGTTGGCCACGTCGTTAACTTCTGCTCGGGTTGGCGTTAAACTGTCGATCATGGTCTCCATCATCTGGGTGGCGACAATCACAGGCTTGGCCAACTCAATGCATTTGCGGACGATCATTTTCTGAATAATGGGTACGGACTCCATCGGAACCTCGACGCCAAGGTCGCCGCGGGCGACCATGGCTCCGTCGGTGGCCTCGAGAATTGCGTCGATGTCGGCAACCGCTTCGGGCTTTTCGATTTTGGCAATGATTCCGGCATGGTGTCCGCGTTCATTTAAAATTGCCCGCAGCTCGTGAATGTCTTGAGCATTGCGCACAAAGCTCAGGCCGATCCAATCCACGTTTTCTTCAAGTGCAACATCGAGGTCGGCCAGGTCTTTTTCGGTCAAGCACGGCAGCGAAACCCGCGTGTTCGGTAGGTTGACGCCCTTTTTTGACTTCAAAGGGCCTCCCTGGATGGTTTGGGCCACGACCTCATCGACTCCGTTGGTCGATACCACCTTGAGCACGAGCTTGCCGTCGTCAAGCAGCACGTTTTCGCCCACACGCACATCGCGCGGAAACTGGGAATAGGTCATGTAGACCCGCTCCTTAGTGCCTTCACACTTTTCAGTGGTGAACGTCAGCAGGTCGCCCGGAACCAGTACAGCGCCCTCTTCAACCACACCCACGCGAAGTTTGGGCCCCTGCAGGTCCGCAAGAATGGCTGCGTGGAACCCCGTTTCTTTTAAGATTTCGCGAATTCGGCGAATCGTAGCGCGGTGCTCGTCGGCCGCTCCGTGTGAAAAGTTGACGCGAAACACGTTGACTCCGGCCTCGAGGAGCTGCTTGAGTACTTCTTCAGATGACGATGCGGGCCCAAGGGTCGCAACAATTTTAGTCCGTTTCACAGTTCGGAATCCTTTAGGGGGTCTAATACAAATATGGCGTGCTCGGTCGGCGTAAGGCTTGTGCGGGGGTTGTGGCCAAGCAATCCAGGAACACCGAGGAGTTTCTGTTGCAAACCTACGATTTCTTGACTACTTAATGGTGGGTCAAACGTTAAAAACGCTTTAATTCCGCGCGGCCTTGCCACGATCACCGCGGAACTCGGATCCGCTTCAATTTCGCCGAATAAGCCATCGCTTGCGGACTGTGCCCAATTGGCGTGGTGCGGAGCGTTCCAAATCATGCTGGTGGTTCGGTAGCCGTCGCTGCCTCGGTAGATTGCGTGATGGTACAAGGCTTCCGGCCGTGAACGCACTAAATCAGCACGCCGCGCCAAATTCCAATCCAAGCAAGCGTTTAGGTTAAAAACGGTGGGAACCGCGTCCAGCGACGTGGTCAGCGACCAGACCTCTGGCAGGTCCTCGTCAACGGCGTCGAGTACGAGGCGACGAGCCAATTTTTAGGGCTTTGGCCGCCGCGCGCGAAGCTGCTTCTTCGGCGGATTTTTTGGATTGACCGCTTCCGGTGGCGACTTCGACCTCGTCAACAAAAAAGGCAACAGAAAAACGGTTACGGTCTTTGCCATCCTCATCAATGACCTCAAAGCGAAACGCTTTGCGCTGTTTTTGGATGTGTTCGATGAGCAAGCTTTTGTAGCTGATCACTTCCGTTTCAACCTTGTCAAAGTTGACGTAGGGATCAAGCATGCGTCGGTGCACAAAGAAGCGCGCGGCGTTCCAACCGCGGTCGATGTACACGGCTCCGACCAGGGCCTCGAGGGTGTTGCCGGGAACGGACGACGTTTGTCCCTGGCGCCCGCTGCGTCCGCGGCCCATGTCCATCCACTGAGGAATTCCCATTTTTTCGGCGATGCGGTTGAGTGCCTTGCGGCTTACGACCTTGGACCGCATCGAGGTCAGGTAGCCTTCGTCCCCATTGGGGTACTTTTCGTACAGGTATTCAGCCATGAGCACGCCCAGCACCGCGTCACCGAGGTATTCTAGGCGTTCGTAGCGCATGTTGGCACTGCGTTGGTTGGCGTCCGTCTTGACTTTGCGTCGAAACGCGGCCAAATAAATTCCGGGATCATTGGGCCGAAGGCCCGTAATGCTCCGAATCGCGGCCATTACCGAGCGATGCTCTGAGGGCACCGCGCGGAACAGGCGAAGGATCGGTTGCAGCATCTAGATTTTCTTGAAAATCACCGAAGCGTTGTGCCCCCCAAATCCAAACGTGTTGGACAGTGCGGCGCGCACGGTACGCTTTTGGGGCGTTCCAAAGGTGAAATTCAGCTTGGCATCGAGTTCGGGATCGTCCGTGAAGTGGTTGATCGTTGGGGGCACCATATCGTGGTAGACCGAGAGCACCGCAACAGCGGCTTCTGCGGCACCTGCGGCACCTAGTAGGTGGCCAGTCATCGACTTGGTTGAACTGATGTTGATTTGGTAGGCGTGTTCGCCAAAGACTTCTTTGATTGCCTTGGACTCAGCCACGTCTCCAAGTGGAGTCGACGTACCGTGAACATTCACGTAGTCGATGTCTTCAGGCTTTAGTCCGGCGTCTTCGAGGGCGTTGCGCATTACGTTGCGGGCACCTAAGCCGTCGGGATGCGGAGCCGTGAGGTGGTAGGCATCCGCAGACAATCCACCGCCCACGAGTTCGGCGTAGATTTTGGCTCCCCGCGCCTTAGCGTGTTCGTACTCTTCGAGCACCAGTGATGCGGCACCTTCACCGAGGACGAATCCGTCGCGGTCCTTGTCAAAAGGGCGCGAAGCAGTGAGGTAGTCGTCGTTGCGCGTCGAAAGGGCGTGCATTGAGTTGAAACCACCGATTCCGCCCGGAGAAACCGCGGCCTCAGATCCACCGGTAATGATGACATCGGCTTTGCCCAAGCGAATCAGCATTAATCCATCAATGACCGCGTTGGTCGAAGAGGCACAGGCCGAAACCGTGGTGTAGTTGGGTCCGCGGTAGCCGTACTTCATCGAAATGTAGCCGCCACAGATGTCGGCAATCATTTTGGGAATGAAGAAGGGATTGAAGCGCGGAACCTCGCCGCCCTTGAAGAAGTTACCGAATTCTTCGGTAAACGTGTCCAGGCCGCCAATACCCGAACCCCAAATGACGCCTACGCGGTCTTTGTTGGGGTTCGAAGCTTCGAGTCCAGAATCTGCAACAGCCTCCTCGGCGGCAATAAGCCCGAGGTGGGTGCAGCGGTCCATTCGGCGCGCCTCTTTGCGTTCAATAAAATCTTCGACGTTGAGGTCCTTGACCTCGCAGGCAAACTGCGTTTTGTAATTGGACGCGTCAAAGCGGGTAATGGGTCCCGCCCCGCTGCGGCCCTCGAGGAGGGCCGCCCAAAATGCGGGAGCAGTATTACCGATCGGGGTCAGGGCACCAAGGCCCGTGACTACGACACGTTTGAGTTCCATAGTACGAACTTAGGCCTTGGCGGTCTCGATGTACGCCACAGCCTGACCTACAGTTTGAATGCCTTCGGCTTGATCGTCAGGAATTTGGATGTCGAATTCTTTTTCGAACTCCATGATGAGCTCAACCGTATCGAGTGAGTCTGCGCCCAGGTCGCCAGTGAATGAGGCCTCGGCCGTTACTTCTGACTCGGGAACTCCCAATTTATCTACGATGATGCTTTGAACGCGTGCGGCGATATCCGACATAACCAATGGTTTTGAGTTATTGATGGGTGCAAAGAAAAGCCAATCTTTGGAATTGTGGTGCATTTCGCCCCCTACCTTTAGGCCGTGAATCCACCAAAAGTTGCAATCCTTGTATCGGGCAGCGGAAGCAATGCCGCGGCCCTGCTCGATTTTTGGGTCAATGGCGCTGTTCAAACGGTCGGAATTTGGACCAACCGAAAGTCCGCAGGAATTTGGAACCGCCCTCTTGACGTGCCGGTTCATCACTTTGTTCCGGGTCAGGACGACGAGCCCCTGCTGGCCCAGTGGCGCGCTGAGGGCGTGACGGCCTTGGTGCTGGCAGGGTACCTCAAGCCGGTTCCGGCGGCCTGGATTCAGGCGTTTGGCGCACATTGCTACAACATTCATCCGGCGCTGCTACCGGCCTACGGCGGCCACGGCATGTATGGCCACCACATTCATGAGGCGGTGGTTGCCGCCGGCGAGGGGGAATCCGGACTCAGCATCCACCGAGTTACCGAGCACTACGACGAGGGCCCCGTTCTCTTTCAAATGCGCACTGCTATTAACCCTGGCGACACCGCTGAAGAGGTTGCGGCGCGCATTCTCAAGGGCGAACACTGGGCTTACCCGCGCGTCGTGACGGCCGACCTGCTCGGAACAGAATTCCCCACGGAACTCCCCGAAGGATGGTCCAAGTAGACCTGTTTACGGACGGGGCAGCCAAGGGCAACCCGGGCCCCGGCGGCTACGGAGCCATTTTGCGAAGCGGCGTCCACGAAAAAGAACTGAGTGGCGGATTTTACCACACCACCAACAACCGCATGGAACTGATGGCTGTGATTGTGGGTATTGAGGCCCTCAAGTCGGGCTGCAGCGTGCGCGTGGTAAGCGACAGCAAGTACGTCGTCGACGCGTTCAACGCCCGATGGATTGACGGCTGGAAGCGCCGCGGATGGGCCAAAGTCAAGAATCCAGATTTGTGGAAGCGTCTGCTCAAGGCCATGGAGCCCCACCAGGTGCGTTTTGAGTGGATCAAGGGCCACAACGATCACCCCGAGAACGAGCGCTGCGACCGCCTGGCCGTCGCGGCCTCGCTCAAGCCGACGGAACAGGACTTCGGGTTTCAGCCGTAAAGGCTTCTGGTTACTGGTTTCTAGCTTTTGGTTACTAGTTTCTTGTTTCTGGCTTCTAACGACGAGTAACCAGGTACAAGAAACTAGAAACAAGTTACTGGTTGCTGGCTACTAGCTTGTCTGCTACGCTGCGGTCGTTCATTAGGCGCGGAACCTTGTTTTGGCCTCCGAGCTTGCCCACGGATTTCATGTAGGTGATGAATGCGTCGTTCGGGAGGGCGCGGAGCACACAGTTGCGCAAGATTCCGCCCGTAATCAAATCTTGGTAGTACACGTTTTTAGCCTGAAGGGCGCGGTCGACGGTGGCGGTGAAGGCCTCGAGGTCGGCAGGGGCCTCATCAAAAGCGACAAACCACTCGTGGTACGGCAGGCCGCCTTCGCCGGGGCTCACCTGTGGAGCGACGGTGAATTCGCGCACCTTGCCGCCGTGGGCGGCGACGGCTTGTTCGAGTGCGTACTCGACTTCGGATCCGATGACGTGCTCGCCAAATGCCGAAATAAAGTGCTTGATACGGCCGGTCACGCGAATGCGAAATGGGGCCGTCGACACGAACTCGACGGTGTCGCCAATGCTGTAGCCCCAAAGGCCGGCGTTGGTGTGCATGATCAGCGCGTAGTTGACGCCGGTTTGCACCTCGGCGAGACTGAGGCGGGGCGGATTCTCGTCAAAAAAGCGGTCGGATGGAATGAATTCGTAGTAGATTCCGTTGTTGAGCAGCAGCAGTAAATCGTGACTGTCGGGCTGGTCCTGGTACGCGATGAAGCCCTCGGACGCGGGATAGGTTTGCACGATAGGAACCTTGCGGCCAAAGAGCTCTTCGAATCGGGCGCGATAGGGCTCGAATGCGACTCCGCCAGTGACAAAGAGGTCAAGGGTGGGAAATACTTCGCCGATGCTCGACTTGCCGCTGACCTCGAGCAGGCGCTCGAAGTACATCTGTACCCAGGGCGGAATTCCCGAGATGATGGACATCGGGGCGCCTACGGTTTCGCGCACGATGGCTTCGACTTTGTCTTCCCAGTCCTCGATGCAGTTGGTGTCCCAAGTGGGCTTGCGGTTCTTTTGAAGGTAGGACGGCACGAAGTGCGCGGTGATTCCGCTCAGGCGACCCGTGGGAATGCCGTTTTTGTCTTCGAGTACGGGGCTTCCTTGCAGAAAGATCATGTTGCCGTTGACCATGCGGCTTTGGCCGGTGGCGTGCATGTGGGCAAAAAGGGCGTTGCGGGCTGACGAAATGTGAAAGGGCACGGACTCCTTGGTCAGGGGAATGTACTTGGCGCCTGAGGTGGTTCCGCTGGTTTTGGCGAAGTAGGTGGGGCGGCCAGGCCACAAAATGTCGGATTCGCCCGCCACGACTCGGTCGATGTAGGGTCGAAGCGCCTCGTAGTCGCGTACCGGAACGGCCTGAATAAGGTCCTGGTGGCTGCGCACCTCAGCGAAGCGGTGGTCTTGGCCAAAGGCGGTGCGGGCCGCGGTGGCGGTGAGCTGTTCGAGCGTGTGCTGCTGGGTTTCAAAGGGTTTCGTGGCCCAAGCGCGGGTTTGGCGGTCAACTATGGCAGCCCATTGGACTGCGGCAAATTCTTTGAACGTTTTCATTTCGTACTACTTGCGGTATCCGAGCTCTTGGGCGGCACTGACGGGGCGTCCGTGGATCCAGAGCTCAATTTTAAACGGAATCGGATTTTCGGGGTCTTCTTCGAGGAGGCGGCCGAGGGTTTCGCCCCGAACGACTCTGTTTCCGGGACGTTGGGCAATTCGATTCAATCCGACATACCGGCTAATTCGGTCGTCAGAGTGATGCACAGTCATGGAATAACCCAGCGAAGTGGTTCCCTCAATCGCGAGTACGGTTCCGTCGTCAACAGCAACGACATCGGACGGACGAAGAGCGTCAATTTCAAGCCCAAATCGCCCTTGAGCGGGATTTGCGGTGCGCAGTACGAGTCCGGCAACGGGCTGCAGCATTTCGCCTTCACTCGCCAGTTCTGCCTGGCTTTCGCGTGCTTCCACTTCTTGACGGAGCTTTCGTTCCCGCTCGCTTGCCAGCAAGCGTTCGGCCGACCAGCCCGGGGGCGGAGTTGCCGCGCTGGTTAGGGTATCGGGCGGGAGACTTCCGCCCACCATAAACTGGATGTGCTGAATGAAAGACTCTTGGTAGGCTACTAGGTCCACAAGGGAGTCCGTGATCGAGTTGAGCCGGACCGCTTCTCGACGAAGCGCGGTGCTTGAATAGCCGGGGATGTACTCTCGAAGTGGCGTGTACGCAATCAAGAACGTGGTCGAAACAATTAAGAAGAGCACTGCGCTGCCCACGGACAAAAACACATTTCGCCGGTTCAGCATCATTGAAAAGCGCTCTTCAAACGAGGATTCGTCCAGCAAAACCAAGCGGTAGCGGTGGCGCCACTTCGCGAGCCAGTGCTGGGCGAGTTCTTTTCGGGTTCGTCGCTTCGGGGTCTTCACAATTTCAAAGGTAGGGAATCCGAAACGCAGCCGCCCGAAGGCCCTAACTTTGGACTTTCTGCGTTAACCTCATCATGCGTTCGTCTCTGCTGTTCCGCTCCCTCATTTTGGGCGCTACGGCCGCGGTCGTAGTCCTTTCGGGCTGCAGCCGCGAAAAAGACCGTTGGCTCAACCGTCGCTACCACGAGGTTACTGCCCGTTTTAACCCGCTCTACAATGGTCAAGTGGCCTACGCTGAGGCGTTGGCGTTGGCGCAGGAGGCGCAGCAGGATGACTTCACGCAACTGATTCCGGTAGACGACTGGACAAAGACCAAATCAGGGACTCCGGCCGAAGCTAAAGCCAAGCGCGCCGTCGAGAAGGCAGCCAAAACCATTCAAGAGCACAGCATGGTGTTCAAGGGAAAGCAGGCGAATCCCGCCGTGTTTGACGCCTACCTTTTGATGGCCCGCGCCCAGATGCTGATGGGTCTTGATGCGCCGGCGTCTGAAGCCCTGAGTAACGTTGCGCGCTTGAGCACCAATCCCGAACAGCAGGTTGAGGCCGAGCTCGAGCGGGCGGAACTGCTCGCTCGCCAGGGCAATTCGGCCCTCGCGGAGCCGCTTATGTTTGAGTTGGAGCGCAAGGGGGTCCCCAAAAAGTGGCTGTACCAGGTTGACCGAGTTCGCGGGCGGATGGCGATCGCCGAGCAAGATTGGGTCGGAGCGGCCGATGCGATGGGCCGCGCAGCGGCGAAGGCGCCGCGCGCCCATCAACGGGCACGCTATGCTTTTTTGGCTGGACAGCTCTATGAGCGTGGCCTCGAGCCCGAACGAGCTCGCCGCATGTACGAGGCGTGTTTGAAGGCTCAGCCTGCCAGTTATGCGATGCTTTTGGAGGCTCAGCTGCGCCGCAGCATGAACGGAGGCGGAATGAGCCCCGCCAAACTGTACAAGGAGCTGCGGGAGCTGCTGCGCGAGCCCAAGAATGCGGATTTTGCCGACCGAATCTATTTTTCATTGGGTGATCTGGCCCTTCAGTGGGACGATCGCGATGAGGCCTACGCGTACTTTCAGCGGTCGTTTGCCGCCGGCAAGCCGGAACGTCCTTTAGTTCAAGGCCTGGCCTACGCGCGCCACGGCGCCCTCGCGTTGGAGCGACGGGCCTACGAGCGCGCTCAGGTGGATTTTGATTCAGCTTCAGCATTGCTCCCCAAGTCGTACGTGGGTCGCGATGGTTTTGTGAAGAAGGCACAAACGCTTTCAGTACTTGTCGAAGCGCTCAATCGGGCACAGCTGGCGGATTCGTTAGTGCTTCTTGCGGGGCGCGATCCCGCAGCAGTGCGTGTGATGGTCGAGAAGTACGTGGCCGGGTTGCGCAAGGCAGACCAAGAGGCGGCCGAGCGGGCACGTCGCGAGGAGGAGCTTGCGGAGCTCCGCGCGTCGAGCGCGGAATTGGACGCTGCGGCGCCCTCGGCCGGCGCGGGAACCGCCGCCGGCTGGGCCGTATACGCCCCGGCGCTGCGCGCCAAGGGCGCAGCGGCATTCCGCCAGCGATTCGGAGAACGTCCCAACGTCGACAACTGGCGGCTCCGCGCGCGTTCCAGCCAGTGGTTCGCGGCGACTGCTGCGGCTAAGGATGGCGAACAAAATGATCAGGCCGAACAGACTGGCCAGGATGACAAACCAGAAGCACCTAAAACTCCCTCGGTCGACCCCCGCTACGACGTCGAGGCCTACCTGAGCCAGGTTCCGTTTCAAGCCGGCGCCCGCGATAGCGTGCGAGATGCCGCCTGTACCGCTTGGTCAGAGGTTGCGGCTGCCTACCGCGATGGAATGCAGGACCCGCAAGAAGCCATCAAAGCCTACCGTCGTGCTTTGAGCAACTGTCCTTCGAGCGCTGACGCACCCCGATGGCTCTATGGCGTGTACCGCCTCCACCTAGTTGCCAACGAGGCACTTCAGGCAGAATCCGCCAAAAAAGAACTCCTCGAGCGCTACCCCGACAGTGAAGCGGCAACCCTCATTCAAGGAAAAGCCCTAAAGAGCCTAGAAGTTGCACCGAACGCCACGCCAGCCTTTTTGGCATTGCATGCAGCGGTCGACCAACGCTCCTGGAAGGAGGCGCTCAAAATCCATCAAGCCCAGGATTGGTCCGCCGCCGAGCGCCCCCAAGCGGACTTTTTAAAAGCGATGGCTCTCGGCGGTCGCGATGGCCGAAATGCCTATTCGGATGCGCTTCGAGCCCTTATTGCGGCCCATCCGAGCACGCCGCAGGCCGCTCAAGCGCAGACCTACTTGACGGCGCTCGCCGAAGGCTCCGACATTGACGAAGGTCCTGTAGATAACGGACCCTACCAGCTGGCGCCCAAAGCCCCGCACCAAATACTTATACTTTTTCCGACGGGTTTTGACGCCAACGCGGTCCGCAATGCCCTGGCGCGGATCCACTCGACGGATTTTGCGGACAAGCCGCTGGGAGTGCGCACGCTTCCGTGGGATGAAGACAGCCAATTGATTTTGGTGGATGGATTCGCATCTGCCTCCGAAGCCCTTTCGTACCGGGACAAGGTTCGGGTGCACCCCGAACTCCGCACGAGAATACCCATTGATCGAACGCGGTACTGGCCCGTAACTGTGGCGAATTTTTCGCACCTTTACCGGTCCAAAGACGAATCAACCTACCGCGCCTTTGTCCAACGCAACTACGGAACTCCATGATGAACCCAGTTAAACGCACCTCAGATTCCGCCCACGAACACAACCGCATCGTTGAAGGAGCGGTCTTCGAAGGCAGCATTCAATCACCTGTCGACATTCGCGTGGACGGATTTATTAAGGGTAATGTTCGCATTCAGGGCAAGCTCGTAGTGGGCCCCACAGGCTCAGTAGAGGGTGAAGTGGTGGCAGCTGAGGCGAGCATCGCCGGCAAGCTTCGCGGAAGTCTGGAGGTCAAAGGCCTCACCACGTTGGCCCAAACGGCTCAGGTTCAAGCCGAACTCTACACCGGTCAAATCAGCATTGAGGCCGGAGCCCAGTTTTCGGGCAACTGCCACATGGGCCCCAAAGAACCGATTTCAAAGCCGATCAACCCCGCTGCGACAGCCCCCACGGCCGCACCCGCTGCGCCCAAGGTGGTCGCATCGTAATCGAACGGCTTCGCCACCATGTCGCCCAAGCCCAATTACGGATTTGCCCTTGGGCTTGTGGGTCAGATGCTTGCTACAATACTCCTCGGAGCACTTGTGGGTGCGTGGATTGACCCTTCTGAACCCCCTCGAATGGGTCAAATTTGGGGCTCGCTTGCAGGAACCGTGGTAGCAACCCTTCTGGCCATTATTCAAGCAAAAAAGAACGAATAGCAATGAAGCAGTTTATGCTCCAGCTCACCGCGGCGTATGCCGCACTTGCCGCGATTTCGGCAATGGCATTGACCGCTTGGGGAATCCCTTGGTATGGCCTGGGATATCTTTGGATTTCAGTGAGCGGAATTACCGTGTTTTTCTTTGCGTTTGCCTTCGAGCGCAAGCGTCCAAAAACCTTTATCTGGGTCATTCTTGGGGGTGGAATGCTCCGCATGCTGCTCGGTGTGGCCACCATAGTACTCCCGTTGAGCATGCGCCAACCTGAAGGATATAAGGCTTATGCACTGCAGTTTGCGGCAATTTTTATCCTTGCTCAAGCCGTTGAAACGTGGTTTGCCGTTCAACGTGTAAACCGCCTGTGATAAACCCTCTTTTCGGACTATCTTTGCCGCGCAATTCGGGACAGATGGGACTAGGACGCTTTTTTACTCTTTTAACGGCAGTCATTTTGCCGATGGGCAGCATGGTTGCCTCAGAAGAAGTTGGGCATAGTGAACATGTGAGCACCTCTGTAGAGCATGCCGAGGTCGAGGCGCACGCTCCGAACGAGGAGGCCTTCAACCCCAACGAAATGATCATGCACCACATCGCGGACAGCCACGGTTGGCACATCCTCGATTGGAACGGACACGCGGTGAGCATCCCCCTGCCCGTAATTCTTTGGACTAATGAAGGCTTGGTGATGTTTTCGTCTTCGGAATTCCACCACGACATCGAAGGCCATCATGTAGTGAATGCGGGCGGACAGCAGTTTGTCAACAAACACGAGAAAATATACTACGCAGGGACTGAAGAGAAGCCAATGGACTTTTCCATCACCAAAAATGTACTTGCACTCTTGGTGGGTGCAGCCCTTCTGTTGCTCATCTTCTTTTCTGCGGCTCGCTTTTACGCCAAAAACACCAACAAGGCTCCGCGCGGGTTGGCAAGCTTTGTAGAGCCCCTCATTCTCTTCGTTCGCGACGACATTGCGCGCGGAGCCATTCCCGAAAAGCACCTGAACCGCTTCGTGCCGTACTTACTGACCTTGTTCTTTTTTATTTGGGTGAATAACCTACTTGGATTGGTGCCGTTCTTCCCCGGGGGCGCCAACTTGACCGGAAACATCGCCGTGACGCTTGTTTTGGCAGCGTTCACGCTCATCATCACCAATGTGAACGGAACCAAGGACTACTGGATGCACATCGTGTGGATGCCGGGTGTACCTACGCCACTAAAGCCCATTTTGGCGCTCATCGAGCTCATCGGCGTGTTTACCAAACCGTTCTCTCTGATGATTCGTCTTTTTGCCAACATTACCGCCGGCCACATTCTGGTTCTGTCGCTGGTTTCGTTGATCTTCATTTTTGAGTCAGTATGGATTTCTCCGGGGTCCATCATTTTGACCCTGTTCATTTCGACTTTGGAACTCCTGGTTGCTGCGCTTCAGGCCTATGTGTTTACTATGCTCACTGCAATGTCTTTTGGCGCTGCGGTTGAAGAGCACCACCACGACGACCACGCGCACGCCGACGGACACCATTAACGTTTTCATTTTTATTCATCGTTTCACTTCAAATACCCCCTAAACAATGACTGGTAGTATCGCTGCAATCGGAGCTGGCCTCGCAGTAATCGGTGTAGGTCTTGGCATTGGCCGCATCGGCGGACAAGCTATGGACGCCATCG
>JACCDM011841000.1_pt1 | contig 29802 bp, 21 predicted proteins | sample 7445851 | NCBI WGS metagenome assembly JACCDM01 (sample SAMN15323438, study PRJNA562643) | freshwater metagenome | isolation source: river surface water | place: USA:Blue River Watershed | collected 2017-08-16
AAATTGCTGAACTAATGCGCAGGATTTCGAATCGAATTCCAGTTTCGCTGGCGGGTTCGCAACGTAAATCACTTAACCAATCGGTTTCTAAGCCAGAGTCGGTGGCTTGCAAGGTATTCCCAAACAGTTCGCAGGAGCTTGACTATCTGGCAACAGAGATGCGTAAAACTCGGCTCACTGAGTCAGCCTCTTGGGACGACTTCGTTGTCGTTGCGAGAACTAGACCGCAGCTCGATGCGATCCACAGAGGCCTGGTCGCAAGGGGAGTTCCGAGCAGAATTCTGGGTTCCCAAACTGCGCTTCGAGAGCAATATGCTGCGAGAAGCATTTTGAATATCGCGCTAAAGATTCTGAAACCTGACCTGAATGATGAGAGTCTCTCAAGCGACTTGCTTCAGTCACCTTTTTGCGGACTTGATTCGCTCGGCCTGAGAAGACTGTTTCGAAAGCTTGCTCATCTGGAACGCGAAAGTGGCTTGATCCGCTCCAAAAGAGTTTTGCTGGCCGAGGTAATCGAAACTGCTGCGGCGACAGACCTTGACACACCTGAGTTTGTAAAACTAAAAAAGCTTCAGACCCTGATCAGATCGGTCAGAGAGAAACCCCTCGGTAATGGACTAGAGCTGGTTTCCCAGATTTGGGAGAACTCGGGACTTGCGACCAAGTGGCAAGAACTGGCAAGGGGAAGTTCAGAGGTTGCAGCGGCAGCCAATCGCGATCTAGACAGCGTGCTTGAACTATTTGCGGCTGCCGAGCGCTATTCGGAACGAAATCCCGCAGCTTCGGCTTTTGATTTTGTCAGCTACCAACTCGAAGTGGCTGTTCCGGAAGACTCGCTGGCCCCACTTGGTTACTCGCCCTCAGTTTCACTCTCCACGCCATCGGCCCTGTTGGGCGCAAGATACAGGTTTGGGTTCCTACCGCGCCTTCAGGATGGGATTTGGCCGAACCTGCGAGCTAGAGGTTCGCTACTTGGGGCGACGGCAATTGATGAATATCTCAAGGGAAATTCCACGGATCCCAGTTCGCTTTCGCGAACAGAACTTAGTGAAGAGCTTCGCCTGCTCTATAAAGCGGTTGGTTCAGTCACTGAGAGCATCTATTTCACGGCCATGCAGTCGCTCGATGAACAACCCAGCCAGTTCTTCAACATTTTGTTCTCTCAAGTGCCGGCCGTTGAGAACTATGAGCGCGAGTTTGATCTTCGTAACCGGGTTGGACGACTGAGGATTGCGGTTCAATCTGGCGATGAAAGAGCGGCCTTGGAGTTAGCGACTCTCGCACGGGCGGGAGTTGCCGGAGCGGACCCAAGTGGTTGGTATGGGGTGCTCGGGGCATCCAGTGATGCGCCGCTGGTCGACGAAGGCGAGCTAGTCGTGGTAAACCCATCGAAGCTAGACGCATTTGCGAAGTGCCCGCTGCACTGGTTTGTTGCCTCACACGGTGGTGATGGTTCTGGCTTTGAAGCCAGCCTTGGAACTTTGATTCACGAGGCATTGGAGAAATCCCTGGACAAAGGAGAGAACCTGCAGCCCACCGTTGATTCACTTTGGCATCAACTCGAGTTTGAGGCGGAATGGCAAGAGCAGGCGCAGCGCAGAAAAGCGCAGCAGATGGTCCTCGCCCTGGTCGATTACATCGAAAACAAATCCGGCGAATTGCTCGCGTCTGAGGCAGCATTCGAATTTGTTGTAGACAAATTACAAATCAACGGAAAAGTAGATCGAATTGAGCGAACCGAAAACGGAATCGTTGTCGTTGATCTAAAGACTGGCAAGGTTGGAACCAAGGAAGAGGTTGCAAACAACAAGCAACTCGCGCTCTACCAAATGGCTGCCAAGCAAGTGCTAACCCCTGGACAAGATGTTGTCGGGGCACGAATTATTTCGGTGGATAAAAAACTCTCCGTGCCCGAACAGGGTCCGTTGGAGGGAAAACTACTGGATGATCTCAATTCTCTTTTGGAAAGCGCATCCAGGGAGATGTCTGCGAAGAACCTCACCGCAATCGTCTCGGATCACTGCAGTGGGAATGCGACTTGCTCGATGCTTTTGGTCCCACAGGTAGGTGACCATGACTAAATTTTCGGCTCAGCAGGTCTACCAACTTTTGAGTAGCTACGAGCTCACATCAGAGCAAGCAGCCGCCATCGAGAATGCTCCGATTGATGCTCCGGCCCTGGTCGTCGCCGGCGCCGGGAGCGGCAAGACCGAACTGATGACAGTGAGAGTCCTTTGGTTGGTGGCGAACTCCATTGCAAGACCGGATGAGATCTTGGGCCTTACCTTCACCCGCAAAGCCGCCTCGGAGCTAAGCGGAAGAGTTCAGTCCGCGCTGTACAAAATGCGTGAAACCGAATTGTGGCCAGAAGATTTACCTTTTGATTTCGACCCACCCAAGATCGCGACCTACAACTCCTTTGGCAACGAGATCTTCCGAGAACTCTCTTTGATCGTTGGACTCGAGAGTGATGCAGCACTGCTTGGCGAGGCGGCTAGCTACCAGATGGTGCGCGAGCTGATTCAAAAACAGGGCTTGGAAATTGACCAAAACATTCTTGACTGGGACAAGACCATTGATTACCTGGCAGAGGCCGTGTTGAACCTTGCGTCTGCCACCACGGATCATTTCCGAAACCCAGGTGAGGCAAAGTCCACCTTTGAGTCGGTTGCAAACCACCTCTCGCAATTGCCAAAGAATGAAAAAAATGCCAGCGGACACTTTGAGTACACCACGAAGTACTTGGAGGGATTGAAGTCCAGTGCTCTGGTCGCAGCTCTGTCCGATGCCTACATCGAACAAAAGCGCAAAAGAAACTTTGTCGACTTTTCTGACCAGGTGGCTCTGGCGGTCAAAGCGTTGGACGAATTCGGTGCGATGGGGATTTCCCAGCAGTACAAGTTCGTGATGTTGGATGAATACCAGGACACTTCGGCCATCCAGACCCGCATGCTCGCAGGGCTATTTGCGGGAAGGGCAGTAATGGCGGTCGGGGATCCGAACCAGGCAATCTATGGTTGGCGAGGCGCTAGCTCCGCAAATCTCTCTAGTTTTGCTAGTGACTTCGGTGGCGACTCGACCTTCCCGCTAAGCACGAGCTGGAGATCTGGTCAGAGTGTCGTCGATGCGGCGAATTTGATTGCAGCACCACTTGATACTCCCGCAAGTTTTGAGGCCAAGGAGTTCCTCAAGCCAATCACCTTGAAAGCTGCTCCTAACGCGAAATCCGGTGAAGTCTTTATTCAGATTCATGCTGACGAGAAAGCGGAGGCTGATGCAATTGCGGAATGGTTTGTTCCAAGAATCTCGGAAGAGACCTCGGGTGCAGTTTTAGTAAGAACCAAGAGCGCGATGGCGATTCTGGCTACCTCACTTCAAGCCAAGGGTTTGCAGGTCGAGGTCACCGGCCTGGGAGGACTGCTTGAGACTCCCGAGATTGTTGATCTGGTTGCCGCCCTGAAAGTCATCCAGCGACCCGAGGCTGGCGCGGAACTAATGAGGGTCTTAGCCGGTCCGAAGTATCGAATCTCTGCAAGAGACATTGCGGAGCTTCATAAATTGGCGAGGAAACTGACCAAAATTCGCAGCGAGGCAAACTCTGCAAATCCTGTGACTGTGATTGAGGCTCTAGACGAGCTAACCAGAAAGTCGACTGCCGATCTCTACAACGGCTCCGCGTTGGGGCTAGAGCGAATGCAAATTGCAGCTGCGTTATTTCGAAAGATGCGAGCCGCAACCGGCCTCTCGCTATCCGCTTTCGCTCAGGCGGTAGCAAAAGAGCTGTGGTTGGACATCGAATTACTTTCAGTGCCAGGGCTAGCAAACCCACTGCAACATCTGGATGAGTTCTACCAACGCGTCGAGGAGTTCGAAGTATTTTCCGAGCGTCCAACCCTAGAAGCCTTCTTGAGTTGGTTGGACTTTGCGAAAGACAAGGAACGCTTTGAAGCTCCAAAGTCTGGTTCGAAAAAAGGCGTGGTTCAGATTTTGACCATGCATTCGAGCAAGGGGTTGGAGTGGGACTTCGTAGCCATTCCGCAAGTGAACAAAAACTCTTTCCCAAACCAAAACAAAGAATCCAATGGCTGGTTAGCTCTTGGACAGCTGCCCTGGGACCTCAGGAGTGATTCTCACTCGCTCCCTAAGTGGGCCTGGGCAAACCAGCAAAACCAACAGGATTTCAAAAAGTCGCACGATGCATACAAAGAACTAGTGGCCGAGCGACACCTCAGGGAAGAGACTCGTTTGGCATATGTGGCTTTCACCAGAGCAAAGCGCGACCTGCTCGTAAGTGCGAGTTGGTATAAACGCGGCGGGGTAACTGCCCGCGAGCCAAGTGATTTTCTTCTAAAGCTTCGAGACTCCGCCACGCCACTGAGCATGGTGGATGCTCCCGACTCAAACCCGCTTGATCAGGAACTGACCAAGGCCTCTTGGCCCTCCGAACCAGGTCCCGCGAATCTTCAGAAATTGGAAGCTGCGGAGCTGGTAGCTAAGCAAGTGCCTAGCAAGCTATCTCCAGATTGGCAGCTGCTTCTTGATGAACTAGATCTCAATCGACAACCAGCCTCACCAGTGTTGCCTGAGCGGCTTTCAGCCTCCGCATTTGCTTCTTTGACATCAGATCCTGAAGCCTTCAGTTCGAAATTGGCGCGCCCAATGCCGGCCCAGTACTCCGAGGCAGCCGAGCTCGGAAGTCGCTTTCACGCAACGTTAGAGGCAGCCTTTCGTTCCGGAGACGAAATTGATTTTGTGACCTTGAACGAAGAGAAACCAGATTCGTTGGCGCTGGCCGAAAGCTTTGCGAAATCAAGGTTCGCAAGTCTCACCCCATGGAAGTCAGAGTTTGAAATTCAATTTTCAATCTCAGGATTTGTCTTGGTCTGCAAGATAGATGCGATTTATAAAACTGAGTTTGGCTATGAAGTTGTGGATTGGAAGACTGGGGTTGCTCCAAGAAACAAACAGGACCTTGAAGCAAAGTCAATCCAGTTGGCGCTCTATCGATTAGCCCTTGCCAAGTACTTAGGCATAGGGGTTGAAAAGGTCGAAGCAAGTTTCTACTTTGTTGGTGATAATCAAGAAGTTAAACCAGAAAAGTTGTTGGCTGAAAAAGAGGTTGAAGAGTTACTGAATCAGATCAGAAAAGATCATCTGATTTAGATTTCTCAGGCTCGGTGATGATTTCAATTGCAGCTGTGTTCACGCTAGTAATCTCCGGCAGCAAACTCGTAGCGGTTCCAAGTCCGACAAAACTGCTTGCCTTCAGATCTCTTAGGTTTCCAGCTTCTAGGTCAATCCTGAGGTCCTCAATAATTGCCTCGGCATCTTCGATTAGTTGAGCGTCACCCTTCTGAACGCAATAGACCAACCAATTTCCAATGCTTAATTCCGAATACAGCGCTGCCCTTTGCATCAGATTCTCATCAGACCCAGGTCGTGATGCTCGATAGTTCAGGAAAACATCGTCAATGGTCGCAGGCAGACCTCCAGTCAGTAGCCAACTGAAATCCTCTGCGGGATCGGAGACTCGCAAGTTTGACCAACCGGTAATTCCTACTACCTCTTGTCCAGACAAAAGTAACGAGTCGGAATTTATTGAGCCGTGAACCACTGTCGGGTGGAATCTAAATAGTGCAACATCTTCCAGCGCCTGCTCCCAGCGGGATAGTAGGTCTGATGGCACTCGTCCGGTTGCAGCAATTCGGTCCAGTTCCTCAACCTTGGTGTTCAAAATTGAACTGGAATCGAAGTCTGGCAATCCGGCATCTCTTACTACTGCAGGAGGCAGCGAGTGAATCGCAGCGAGCGAGTTGGCCAGCGTGGTGCTGAAAGGCCCGGGGTTCAATCTCGAAAGGTCAGGCTCCGCTCCACCCAAGAGGGTGAAGAGAAATGCCTTAGTCCCGTCCTGATCCACTGATTCACCGATTTTGTGGGGGAGGTCAAAGGGGAAGTTGGACGAATGGGGCGCTAGGACCTTGAGGACTCTTAGCTCCACCGCCAGGTCTCGCTCGCCGTTTGGAGAAGACGCCACCTTGAGTTCAAATGAGTTAGCCGAGTCATCCCAAAGCTGCAGGGAATCTATGCCTTTTCTTTCCACTCCGGGTCGAACCTGACGAAAGTTATAACCGCCCGCTGCATCTGCTGCCAGCGCAGCTAAAATCAAGGCTGATCTACCCATTGCTTCAGGATAGACAAGTGGCGCAGTGCTTATAGGTAATGCCACGCAAAAGCGAGGAATCCAATGAGCATCGAAGAGTCCAGCGAACTGGAATCTCAGATTCTCGCGTCCCTCGATCCCGACCAGGCAATAGCCGCGCAATCGCTTCAGGGGCCAACCTCAATAATTGCTGGAGCAGGAAGCGGCAAGACCAGAACAATCAGCCATCGAATCGCGCTGGGCATCGCAAAGGGCATCTTCACTCCGAATCGAGTACTGGCCCTTACCTACACAAATCGTGCGGCTGCAGAACTTCGACTCAGGCTGCGACAGCTTGGGGCTGGTGCGGTTCAGGTCAGAACCTTTCACTCCGCAGCCCTTTCGCAATTGCAGTATTTTTGGCCGCAGCTAACCGGCGAGCGAGCCCCAAAACTTCTAACCAGCAAATACAAAATGCTCAAGGAAATTGCAGAGCTCCAGAAACTTCGCATCTCAGATTCTGCGGTGAGAGACCTCGCAGCGGAAATCGAATGGCGCAAGTATTCAATGGTCGACCTCGCGCACTACGAAACCCTGGAGCGCTCAACCGCTGACCTTTCCTCCGTGAAGGTGCTGGAGCTCACAAAGCTCTATGAAGAGCAAAAATTGTCTAAGAAACTAATCGATTGGGAGGATGTTCTGCTTTTGTGCCTTGGCATGCTTGAGAGCGAGCCAAGAATTCTCAGCCACGTGCAAGCGCAGTATCGCTTTTTCACTGTCGACGAATATCAGGACATCAGCCCACTGCAACAGGCACTTTTAGACCAATGGCTCGGGGATCGAAGCGAACTGTGCGTGGTAGGAGACCCAAGGCAGACCATTTACAGCTTCTCGGGTGCAGCTTCACATTTCTTGACCGGCTTCGATTCAAGATACCCAGATGCGAATGTCATTCAGCTCACCCGCAATTATCGATCCAGTAACGAAATTGTTCTATTGGCCAACAAAGTTCTAGATGCCGAACCGCTGCAGTCACAGTTAGGAAACAGAGGGGCAGTTTCCGTTAGAGAATTCAAGTCTGACCGCGAGGAAGCAAGTTGGATCATCAACAAAATTCAAGAACTTCTAAGTAACGGAACATCCGCTCGGGAAATAGCGTTGCTTACTCGAATGAATTTCCAATTGGAGCAATTCGAAAAGCAACTTCAAGAGCTAGGGATACCCGCTCAAATCAGAGGATCCGGGCGCTTTTTTCAAAACCCTGATGTGCTGCATGCAAGCGCGGCAATCCGGGCCTTGAGCTTGAAGTCAGACCGAGAACCTTTGTTCATTGAGCTGTCCAACATACTCAGCAGCATGGGTTGGACTTCTAAAGAGCAGAGCACTGACAAGTGGGAAAACCTGAACTGGTTCATTCAAATCATGGAAGAACTGGGGGAGCAGGTCGAACTTGAAGAGTATCTTCGCGAACTGGATGAAAGACAACGTTCCATGCATGAACCAATCAGGAATGCTGTCACTCTTGCAACTGTCCACTCCGCAAAAGGTTTGGAATGGGACGCAGTCTTTTTGCCGAATCTAAACGAGGGTAGCTTCCCAATTCACCATGCAAATTCCGCTTCAGCACTCGAGGAAGAACGGCGACTTTATTACGTCGCAGTTACTAGAGCTAAGACCAGGCTGTATCTATCAAGCAGTGAGCAGCGTCCTGCCTCGGTATTTCTCAATTATTCGCGCTAGGCCAAACGACATCCACAGTTCAAGTTCGCGTGCTGGATAGCGAGAATTTCGCCAGTTGTCAGATTTAGTTCATGGCCCAAGTTTTCACCTTGGATATTCCTTTCAAGTTTCCCCCCACCCGTAGCCAAACATGCTCGCGTGGCCATGGCAGCGGCAAAGAGGAGACTGGTTGTGTCGGATAAGTTCCTTGGTGATTGCGCCAGTTGAGGTGCAAGAGAAATCCAAGATGGATCCAGTGAGATTTTTTCTATCTCAGCGCACCCCAGGCATGCGGTCTCACCGGGAAAAATCACTGGAGAAACCCGGACCCCTTTTTCGTTGAAAACAATCGAGAGATGGGGAACGTCTCGACTCAGAAACGTTTGATACCTATCTGGCGAAAGCACGTCACTGGCCAAAAGGATTGCGAAGTCAGTCTTTTCATAGATTGGATCTGTGAGGCGGGCATGCACCTCGATTCTTGCCTCCGGGCCAATCACCTGCTTGGCACTCACGCTTCTGTGAAGGCCTAAGGAGCTCGAGGGATGCCCCAAGAGTTGCGTGTCCGAGCGAGACACGTGTTTTGAATCATTTGAATAGATGGTTCCAACCCCACCCGCTGCAAGTGCCTGGCAGATAACCAGACCGGCACGTGTGAAATCCGAAACAAAGACTTTCATAGCTTTCCGGGCTGCGAGCACTCCCTCTGGATTCGAGGAGGTGGTTAGCGCAATACGAATTAGTTCTGAAAACTTCTTCTCAATCTCTTCTTGAGAAAACTTCACAGTGGTACCACCTGATATCAGTATCGGAGCCAGGCGATTCATCATTTGCTCGACCTCAGATGGCGAGGTCTTCAAAATGTTAGGAAGATCTCTAACCTGATTTTCTGGCACGCCGATTTCTAGCATTCCGACCAAGCGCTCTTCGCCAGGAGAAAGATCCTTGAGGATGTAGCCGGGTTGATAGCCGAACTGGAGAGTCCGTGGATCGCGCCAAAGTCTTTTGAGACCAGGATTTATTTTTTTGACCACCTTGGAATACTGGTGGCAAAAAGTTTTCAGTGCTTTTTGTTATTCACAGTTAGGCGAGGAAATCGCGCAGCGCTTTGTCAAAGTCATCCCCACCACTTTGAACTCTTGCTATCAAGCTTTCAGGATCGTTTAGCTCTTCCGGGGATGGCAATTGGTCGGGATGAGACCACAGCGAATCTCGCTGCTCGGGACCCAGCCGCGAAGTTAGTAATTGCCACATGCCGAGCGCCTCTCGAGCTAACTTTGGGCGCAACTCAAGACCTAGCAAGGTCTCAAAGGTTTTTTCAGCAGCGCTTCCAGTAACTCTGCGTCTTCTAATGGCCTCGGAAATTGCCGCCACCTTGGTTAGTCGCTTTCCTGCCTCTAAGCAGACGCACTCAACCCAACCCTCGATTATCGCGAGAGTGAACTCGATCCGATCGAGGGCAATTTGCTGCTCCTCTGTCCGAGGTGAGATCAGCGCTCCCTGCTCGATTGCAAAAGTAAACTCCGTTGGGTTTTCGGGGTCATAGCTTTCGGAAAGATTCTTTATTTGCTCAACATCGACTTTGAGGTCCGCGGCATACTCACGTATTTGGGCGGTGACTTGATCTCTCAGCCAAGGGCTAGAGGCATAGAGAGCGGATATGGCCAGTTCACGCAACGCAAAATAAATAGTTAGTTCACTAATTGGAACCTCTAGATCAGTGGCGTAAGTTTTCAGGTTTTGAGAAATGATTCCCGGGCGATCTGAAAGTGGAATTCCAATTTCACCGGCTGTGATTGCCTGCTGCGACATCTTGCCAATCGCCTGCCCAAGTTGCAGGGCAAAGATTGCGGAGCCCGCATTCTTTATTAGTTCTGCTGCGCTGTTTGCAACATTCATTGATTCGGGTAACAAAGAAGTCAGGTTTTCGCTCAGCGCCTTACCCATGGAGGTGGCAATTGGTTCGGAGAGTTGGCGGAAAAGCGGAACGGCATCCTGAACCCAGGTCCCCCTGGAGTATGACTTTGAATTGGCCGAACAGGTTTTCTCGGTGACTTCACTGAGCCACAGCCTTGAAATTTGAAAAGCATCTTCTAGGGCTTTCTGCTCGGAATCAGTCAGGGCCGACTCCCCCTCACGAGCTATAGAAATCGCTTGCTGCTGGGCCATTTGCCAATTCACCGCCCCGTCTCCGGCAGCGACTGCCTGTGTCAGTGAGTTCAGCAAGATGCTGAGCTGCGCAGGGTCGATGGGTAGACCAGCAGTTTTTGCCAATTCGGCCGGATCGAATTTGCCCGATTGCATAAATTCGCGAATCAGGCGCTCCAAATCCTCTGGATTGGGTTCTGGTCGATCTGGATTGTTCATCAACCCCAAGGTATCCCTCAAGGCACAGAAAATGTCCCGTTTTGCCTCAAGTGTCAGGGGGTGTTCGCCCTAGGCGTTATGACTCACCAGCGGATTGCCAGACTTGCTATTTAGAGTTGTCGCAATGTCTTTTTATACGAATCGTCCGCGCCGACGCGCAGGGTCAATAGCGCTATTTTCATTGACTCTGCTTACTTTTGCAGGCTTGGCTGTCTTGCCAACCGGTTATGTAATCGAGAGACCAGGGCAATCCTTCAACGTCATGGGCGAGGTTGATGGCGAGCCGGTCATCGCATCCGAAGATGTCAAGACTTACCAGAGCGATTCGAAATTTGATGTCCTGACTGTTTCGCTGATTGGCAATCGCGATTTCACCCCGAACTGGATTCAAGTCTTAAGCGCTTGGGCTGATTCGGAGCAGGTCGTGCTGCCACTGGATGAGGTCTATCCACCGCAGCTATCGCAAGAGGAGATAAAAGCCGAGAGTTCGCTCCAGATGGAAATCTCGCAGCAAGATGCAATTGCAGCCGCGCTGCGAAATCTGGGTTACCAAGTTCCGTCTCAGCTTTATGTGAACTCTGTAATTGCAGATGCACCTTCTTCTGGAATTTTGATTGCTGGAGATTTCGTAAAAGCTGTTGATTCAGTCCAAGTAAAGAATTTTGATGAGCTCAGAGCTCAGATTCAAAAGTCAGAAGGCAACCCAATTGTCATGTCTGTGGTTCGTGACGGCAAAGCATTGGACCTTGAGATTACCCCGGAGAAAAATGAGGACCTTTGGGTGGTAGGGGCCATGGTTGGAACGACCTATGACTTCCCGGTAGATATCAAATTGCAACTTGGAGATGTTGGTGGTCCAAGCGGTGGGCTGATGTTTACCTTGGGCATAATTGACAGCCTTACTCCTGGGTCACTTGGAGCAGATAAGCATCTCGCGGGAACCGGGACGATATCTCCGGACGGAGCGGTTGGCCCAATCGGAGGAATAGAGCTCAAGATGATCGCGGCCAAGCGCAGCGGAGCCGACCTGTTCATTGGCCCGTTCGCAAACTGTTCCGAAATTCAAGGAAAGATTCCGCAAGGCCTTGAGGTTGTAGCAGTGAGAGACTTATCCGAGGCTCTGACTGCGGTTGAAGCGGTATCCAAAGGGCAAGACCTACCAAACCTGAGTTGCAATAGATAAAGGGAAATGATCAATGACCAATCCAGCCATGATTCGACCGAAGGCCTCACCAGTCTCGATTGCTATTGGAATAGTGGTGGTGCTTGGCCTCGCGCTGGTTTCGGCCGCGAGCGTCTACACCGACTTCTTATGGTTTGAGCAACTCGGCTACACCTCAATCTTTTTCACCGAGCTGGTAGCACGCACCATTTCCTTCATTGCAGGGTTTGTGCTGATGACACTTTTGGTTTCAATCGCCCTGGGCATCGCATGGAAGACCAGACCGATTTATCTTCGAATGCCAGATGAGTCTCCGTTTGCCAGCTACCAAAAGCTGATTGATGGTCTAAAGCGGGTAGTGCTTTTTGGCGTGCCCGTGGTCTTGGGAATTTTTGCGGGTCTCGCGGCAGCAAATCAGTGGGATGTAATTCTGACCTGGTTCCAAAAGACCGAATTCGGAACAACCGATGCCCACTTTGGTTTAGACGCATCCTTCTTTATTTTTGATTTGCCATTCTTTTCTTTCGCTGTGTCGTTCCTCTCGGCAGCGCTTTTGTTATCAGCATTAGTTTCTGCCGCTGTCCACTTGATTTACGGCGGAATTCGCTTCACTGGCAGAGAGATAAAGATTGGCAAGGCCGCTCGTATTCAGATTGCAATCTTGGTGGCGCTTTATATGTTTGCGCAGGCCGGTTCGCTCTGGCTAGACCAGTATGCGACAGCAACTTCTAGCTCTGAACTATTTACCGGTGTGAACTACACCGATGCGAACGCAATCATTCCTGGCGATCAGATTTTGGCAATGATCTCCGCAGTAGTTGCCGTGGTCTTTTTGGCAACCGCATTTATCGCGAGGTGGAGATTTGCAATTCTCTCCACCGCCCTGATGGTGATCAGCTCGCTTGTGCTCGGCGGCCTTTACCCGTGGTTGGTTCAAACCTTCCAGGTGGTTCCAAATGAGAGAACCTTGGAGAGCCCTTACCTTCAGAAAAACATCGACGCAACTCGCGTTGCATATGGCCTAGACAAGGTTGAGGTAATTGATTACGACGCGAAGGTGATTGCTGAGCCAGGTGCGCTGCGCTCGGATGCGAAGACCACTGCGTCGATTCGTATTTTGGACCCAGCGCTAGTCTCTGACGCATTCAGGCAGTTGGAGCAGTACCGCCAGTACTACAGCTTCCCCAACCGACTGCACGTTGACAGATACCTAATTGATGGCCAGGTGCAAGACACGGTTTTGGCGGTTCGTGAGCTGAATCAAAGCGGCTTGGGTGAATCCCAGTCCTGGTACAACTCCACGATTGTCTATACCCACGGTTTTGGAATTGTCGCAGCCTACGGAAACAAGCGTGACGTGGATGGCAAGCCTCTTTTCTTGCAGTCTGGAATTCCAAGCGTTGGTGACTTAGGTGAATTTGAGCCCAGAATTTACTTCGGCCAGAACTCGCCTGTGTATTCAATTGTTGGCGGTTCCAGTGGAGAGAATCTTGAGTTCGATTACCCAGCTGGAGTCGAAGGGCAGAACGAGACCTACACGACTTTCTCTGGAGATGGTGGGCCAAACGTTGGTGGCCTACTGACCAGAATCGCTTATGCCCTGAAATTCCAGAGTGAGCAGATCTTGCTTTCGGATGCGATTGGTCCTGACGCTCAGATTCTCTACAACCGCAATCCTCGTGATCGTGTGGCTGCGGTAGCGCCATTCCTAACTTTGGACTCCGAGGTATACCCGGCTGTTGTGGATGGACGCATCAAGTGGATCGTCGATGGCTACACCACAACCGACCGTTACCCCTACTCCAACCGCGAGAGTTTCAACCGAGCGATTTTGGACAGCGCCTCTGAGACCGACAGGATCGGAGCGGGAGCAGTCAACTACATCAGGAATTCCGTCAAGGCAACCGTTGACGCTTATGACGGATCTGTAGATCTGTACCAATGGGATGAGCAAGATCCGATTCTGAAGACTTGGATGAAGATTTACCCAGAACTAGTACAACCAAAGAGCAACATGTCAGGTGACCTATTGGCTCACGTTCGCTACCCGGCAGATCTATTCAAAATGCAGCGCAGCATCCTTGGTCGTTACCACGTGGATGAGGCAGGTGCGTTTTACTCCCAGCAGGACGCTTGGATGACACCAAACGATCCAGTTGAGGGAACAGGTATTGGAACCGAGCAGCCTCCTTACTACTTGACCATGAAGGTTCCAGGTTCGGCTAATCCTTCGTTCTCGATTTACTCGACCTTCATTCCAAAGTCGACTGGGGAATCTTCACGAAACGTTCTCACCGGTTACTTGGTTGCGAATGCCGATGCCGGAAATAAAGCGGGTCAGGTTTCTGCGGACTACGGCAAGTTGACGCTGTTGAACCTGCCTCGCGAAACCATCGTCCCTGGTCCTGGTCAGGTACAGAACAACTTCAATGCGGACAGTAACGTATCGAGTTTGCTCAACATCTTGCGACAGGGATCGACTCGCGTTCTAAACGGTAACTTGTTGACTCTTCCTGTTGGTGGCGGATTGCTATACGTCCAACCCGTCTATATCGAATCAACCGGTGAAACCAGCTTCCCGCTGTTGCAGAAAGTTTTGGTTGCCTTCGGTGACCGAATCGCGTTCGAGGACACTCTTGACTTAGCGCTCGATGCGCTATTCGGCGGTGACTCTGGAGCCAGTGCCGGTGACTCGACTTCTACTGACACCCCAGTTGATGAGCAAGAGCCAGACAGCAGCTCAACTTCATCTCAGGTAGTCGATAACCCTGCACTTCAGGCAGCACTTGGCAAGGCGCAGACAGCACTTGCGAAAAAGCAAGCTGCTTTGGTGAAGGGTGACTGGACTGCATATGGTGAGGCAGATGCCGAGCTCGCTCGTGCCATCGAAGAAGCCTTGAAAGCAATCGGGAAGTAGTCAGACCCGCGGAAAGCTGCTAGAGTTGGGACTTCGCCGCGGGGTGGAGCAGTTCGGTAGCTCGCCGGGCTCATAACCCGGAGGTCGTAGGTTCAAATCCTGCCCCCGCAACCAATTTCCCCGAGTCCTTTAGGGCTCGGGGATTTTCTTTTGTGGATAACTCGAGGCAGCGTTTCTGGTTTCGCAGTACTTTGCGCGAATGTTGCCAATCGTATTTTTACTCTCAATTTTTCTAACCAGTTGCTCCGCTCCAGCACTTGCTCAACAAAGTTCAAATTGTGGCGTTGCGGGCGCAAGCTTCACTCTCTGCGCATCGAAATCAAGCACCCAAAAATCTCAAGAAGTCACGCCTGCCAAGACCACACTCACAAAGCCCAAGACTTTGGCAAAGTCAAATCCTCCCGCCGCCAAGACCATAACCCCAGCGAAAGCAAAGAAGGTTGTGAATCCAACCAGCTGCCAAGAAATCTGGAATATCAAAGCTGCCTCAGCCGGGTGCTCAAAACCCAAAGCTGTGAAACAGACTCCAAAGCCGTCAACACCTGTGAAGGCTGTCGCAGCGGCGAAAGTTGCGTCTCAAGAGACCATCACCACAATCGAAGATCAGGCAAGTTCCCTAGCCCCATCGCCACTTGCTATTTGGTTCCCCGGCGGAGATCTGATTACCGGTGACGTAGCTCTGTTCGAGGTTCTCGCGCCAGAACACTTAGCCAGCGTTGAAATATTTGATGAGCCGGCAAGCATTCGATTTGTAGCCACTTCCGCGACTTGGCAAATCGACTCGGAGACTTTCTTTGGATTCCGAGTAAGCAGAGTTTTCTCAAATGCCGGCAACTACCAAGCGTTGGCCCAGGTCACTTACCGCGTCGATTACCAACTACCGGGGGAGCAGTGGGTTTTGGGTGCCGGAGAAATCACCATGGAATCCAATCCGGTGGTTGTGAGGGTCATCGAGCCTCCAAGGAGAACTTTGCTGGTTGGATAGCCTTTAGCGAGTAAGTCAGGAAATACTCAGAAATACTTCACTGATTGTCCAGTTTAACTTCGCATACTTTCTGGGTAACAAAGCTGAAAGGCGAGCATGTCGGAATTCAATCGAGGCGATAATTCGCAATTTAAATTTGATCCCGCACCTGTTTTTCCTGGACCGAAGCAAAAGCCAAAGCGTAAGTTTCTTCGCCCACTGGGCGTAATCGCGGTCGCGCTCTCTGGCGCCATTGTCGGAGGGATTGTTGGAGCATCGGTCTTTAGTTTTTCTTTCCTGAGCCTTACTCGTCCCGCTCCGGTTGTTGTCAACGATGTTGAGCAGGTGAACTGGGTTACCGGAGCCGCGGCAAACGCCTCTCCATCAGTAGTGACCATTTCGGTGGTTTCTGATCTGGGTTCTGGTTCGGGATCCGGCGTGGTTCTAACCAAAGATGGCTACATCCTGACCAACGCCCACGTAGTAACACTTTCGGGCCAGACCGAGGATGCGGTCATTACAGTTCGAACTTGGGATGGTTTTGTGTATCGCGCAACCATTGTTGGTACTGACAGTACCTATGACCTCGCCGTGATCAAGATTAAATCCGCGATGGATCTAAAGCCCATGGAATTTGCAGATTCTCAGAATCTAAATGTGGGCGAGAACGTGGTGGCAATTGGTGCACCGCTTGGACTCTCCTCAACTGTCACCGAGGGAATCATCTCAGCTCTAAACCGCACCATCCAGGTCGCAAGTTCTGAGATCAATGAAGAGGGAGGACTTCAGTTCTGGACCGGTTCTGGCAGTGCACCTATCAGCCTTCAAGTGATTCAGACTGATGCCGCAATCAATCCTGGTAACTCAGGAGGAGCATTGGTGAACCAAGATGGCGAGCTAGTTGGAATCAACGTTGCTATTGCCACGGCTGGTTCTGGCGAAGCTGGATCTATTGGAGTTGGTTTTGCGATTCCTTCAAATACTGCCTTCCGAATTGCGCAAGAGATAATCGACTCGGGATCTGCATCTCACGGTCTGCTCGGTGCGATGGTTCGTGACTTCAGCGAAGAAGACAGCTCTTTCTCAACTGGTGCCTATGTCGAAGAAGTTACTGAAGGTGGCGCTGCTCAAAACGCAGGCATTCAATCTGGTGACATCATTACTAAATTTGCTGGAACCGAAGTAGCCTCCGCTGCAGACCTCACCGCACTTGTCAGAGCACAACCCGCTGGTGCCGAAGTTGAGCTTGAACTTACTCGAGATGGCGAGAAGCTCACCTTCCAAGTTGTTCTCGGAAACTCCGCTGACCTAAACTGACCAGCATGTCTGAGAACACACCGCTGGGAACCACCTCTCTAGAAGAGAAAGTTGTCGTTGACAGTGGGGATCACGAGCGATACTCGCACTACGTAAAAAAAGAGAAGATAGTCGAATCCGCTGTGATGGGAAATGCAGTGGTTGCGCTCTGTGGAAAAGTTTGGGTTCCAGGTAGGGATCCGCAAAAATTTCCGGTTTGTCCAACCTGCAAGGAAATTTACGAGAAGCTAAAGTCCGACGATTAGACGTTCTCCACAACAATCGCGCCTTCACCCTTAGAAAGTCTCAGTGCTGACTCGGTCAGCTCTTGGCGCACCTCAGCGTGATGCGTCCTGGCTCGCTTCACACCCTCCACACCGGTGTATTCCTGGTGAATCTTTCCGTCGGTAACCAGTGAAACTTGTAGCTCTCTGCCTAAGTTTGCATTTGGTTCGAGGGAAATGACCTCGGCTACTGCCTTACCGTTGGACAGTTTTCGATAGGCAAACTTTTCACCGCCGCGGTTGGACTTCGATGCAGAAGTCTTTGCAACATCAACCCACTCTTGTCCATCGGTGTGAGAAACCAGCTTGTAAACAAAACCTGCAGTGGGCGAACCGGAGCCAGTGACCAAACTTGTTCCAACTCCATAACCATCGACAGGCGCTGCAGCAAGCGCGGCTATTGCGTATTCGTCTAAGTCGCTAGTGACTGTGATTCTGGTCTTGGTTGCTCCAAGAGAATCCAGAAGCGCTCTTACCCGCTTGGCATTTTCGGTTAGATCGCCAGAGTCAATACGCACAGCTCCAAGCTCCGGACCCGCAAGTTCCACAGCAGTTCTAACCGCGGCATCGACATTGAATGTGTCCACCAAAAGCGTGGTGTCTTTACCCATCGAGGCCAGTTGTGCCTTGAATGCTTCCTTTTCGGAATCGTGTAGCAGGGTGAAAGAGTGCGCCGAGGTGCCCATGGTTGGAATGCCCCAAATTCTTCCCGCCTCTAGATTGCTCGTGGAATCAAAACCTGCGATGTAAGCGGCTCTCGCTGCGGAAACAGCTGCGGCCTCATGAGCTCTACGACCACCCATTTCAACTAGCTTCCTGCCTTGGGAAACGGACGCCATTCTCGCCGCGGCCGAAGCAATCGCAGAATCGAAGTTCAGAATCGAGAGAATTACAGTTTCGAGCAGCACAGCCTCAGCAAAGGTTCCCTCGACAGTGAGAACTGGAGAGTTTCCAAAATAGATTTCACCCTCGGCGTAGCCTCGAACGTCACCCTGGAACTGGTAGTTACTCAACCAATCCAAGGTCTTTGAGTTAACAACTTTTTGGCCAGCCAACCAATTAATTTCGGACTCAGAAAATCTAAATTCACGAATGGCGTCTAGCACTCGCCCAGTGCCGGCGACAACTCCATACCTTCTTCCGGCTGGCAGTTGCCTAGAAAAAACTTCGAATACACAGCGACGATTGGCTCGACCAGACTCAATTGACGCCTGAAGCATGGTCAGCTCGTAGCGGTCTGTCAGCAGTGCGGTACTCACACTTACAGCCTAGACTGGCGCTGTGGATCCCAGGCCAATAGGTGTTTTTGACTCGGGCGTCGGTGGACTAACCGTGGCTAGAGCAATCATTGATCAGTTGCCTAATGAATCAATTACTTACGTGGGAGACACCCTCAATGCTCCATACGGCCCAAAGTCGCTTTCGGAAGTGCGTCGACTTGCCCTGGAGGTAATGGACGAACTTGTCGAATCTGGTGTGAAGCTCTTAGTGATTGCCTGTAACTCCGCGTCCGCTGCTGTCCTTAGAGATGCGCGCGAGCGCTACACCAAGGCCCTGGGTGTCCCAGTTGTAGAGGTAATTCAGCCGGCCACCAGAAGAGCGGTTGCCACCTCTAGGAGTCGCAAGGTTGGAGTCATTGGAACCGAAGCCACCATCGGAAGCAAGGCATACGATGACGCGTTTGCCGCCGCCGTTGACATTGAACTTACCTCTTCTGCTTGCCCAGAATTTGTTGAGTTTGTGGAGGCTGGCATAACTTCCGGCCCGCAAGTATTAGCAGCCGCAAAAAAATACTTAGAACCATTGCGCGCTGCAAAAGTAGACACCGTTGTCTTGGGTTGCACCCACTATCCATTGCTTACAGGAGTCATCTCCTACGTAATGGGAGATGATGTGAATCTGGTTTCCAGTGCGGATGAGACCGCTAAAGATGTGTTCCGGACTTTGATCGAACATGACATTCTTGCTCCAGAGAATTCCAGACCAACTTACAAATTCATGGCCACCGGTAACTCTGCAGAGTTTGAGAAACTAGCTAAAAGATTCTTGGGACCCGAAGTAAACGCGGTTCAGCATCTGGTTCGAAAGGAAAACCATTGAGGCAAGATGGCCGTCAGGCAAATCAACTTAGACAGATTTCAATCGAAACCGGATATAACGCATATGCCGAAGGCTCGGCGCTGATTAGTTTTGGCAATACCAAAGTTCTCTGCACCGCTTCATTCACCCCGGGAGTGCCACGATTCAAGAAGGACTCCGGAGAGGGCTGGGTCACCGCTGAATATTCCATGCTTCCAAGGGCGACCCACGACCGCAGTGACCGTGAATCGGTAAAGGGAAAAATAGGTGGACGCACTCATGAAATTTCACGATTGGTCGGAAGATCTCTGCGAGCGATTATTGACATAAAGGAACTAGGTGAAAACACCATCGTCATTGACTGTGATGTGTTACAGGCCGATGGTGGAACCCGAACCGCAGCAATCACCGGTGCCTTTGTTGCCCTAGCGGAAGCAGTCAATTGGGCAAAACAGAATGGTCACATAGCAAAGAGTGCGAAACCTCTGATTGACACTGTTTCGGCTGTATCGGTTGGAATTATTGACGGTGTGCCATTCACCGATCTTGCATACGTTGAAGATGTGCGAGCCGAGACCGATATGAATGTCGTGGTCACGGGCAAGGGTTTGTTTGTCGAGGTGCAAGGAACCGCTGAGGGTGCGCCCTTTGATAAAAAAGAACTAGACGCGCTGCTTGCTCTTGCGATTGCGGCAAACGCTGAGCTCTCAAATTTCCAAAAGCAGGCTCTCGGAGCGAAACTGGAGATTCGCTAGTGCAACTGGTATTCGCAACCGGAAATCAGCACAAGGTTCAAGAGGCTCAGGCAATTCTGCGAACCGCAATCCCAGATTTAGAGGTGCTGTCTTATTCGGGCCCGGAACCTGTCGAAGATGGAACATCATTTTTAGAAAACGCAGCAATCAAGGCTCGTGCGGCATTTGAGGCAACTGGTAAGGCTGCGTTCGCCGATGACTCGGGTATTTGCGTAGAAATTCTTGGCGGCTCTCCCGGAATTTTTTCTGCAATCTGGTCTGGAACCCGAGACGACAAGACCAATAGGGAGCTCCTGCTTGCCCAGCTGAAAGATATTTCAGATCCACACAGAGCTGCCTCATTCGTCTCCACCGTTGCCTTGGTTGGGGAGTTTGGGGAAGTGAGCTTCACGGGAGTTTGGTCGGGAAAAGTCGCCCTAAGCGCTCAGGGTGAGCACGGATTTGGATATGACCCGGTGTTTATCCCGGAGGGATTTGAAATCACTGCCGCGCAACTAGATCCAGAGCTGAAGAACATTTACAGCCATCGGTCTCAAGCAATGACGCAACTGGCTAGTTACCTCAAGACCATTTGAGCGCCCCCAGCAGGATTCGAACCTGCGCACCCGCCTCCGGAGAGCGGCGCTCTATCCCCTGAGCTATGGGGGCCAGGAATTGACTCAGCGTAGCATTTCGGATGACCTCAGACCCTAGTCGCCGTAAGGGGTCACGGGTAAGATTTAGCTATCAATCCCCGTTTCGAGGCCGAATTCTGGGGCCAAACCCCAAGGACTATCGTGACGCCTGAACAGTTAGCCGCAGCTATCCTCGCTGCGCTTGGCAGGCTCGCAGAAAGCGGCGCTGTAGCGGGAGAGCTTCCGACGGAAGTTGTCGTTGAACGCCCGAAAAATCGCGACCACGGAGACTGGGCCACGAACGTGGCCATGCAATCAGGTGCCAAGTTGGGCAAAAACCCCAGGGAGTTAGCTCTACTAATCCAGGCCGAATTGCTAACTGTCTCAGGAGTTGAAAAGGTCGACATTGCGGGCCCGGGGTTTATAAACATTTTCGTGAGCAACGCTTCTGCCGGAGAACTGGTCAAAACGATTGTGGATGCCGGTACTGGTTATGGGCTTGGTCAGTCTCTCAGTGGACAGCGGATCAATTTGGAGTTTGTCTCGGCCAATCCAACCGGTCCTATTCACCTGGGCGGCACTCGCTGGGCAGCAATGGGTGATTCGCTCGCGAGAATTTTTGAATCTCAAGGTGCAAAAGTAACCAGGGAGTACTACTTCAATGATCACGGTGCGCAAATCGATCGTTTTGCACGATCCCTCCTTGCGAAGGCTAAGGGTTTGCCAGCACCAGAAGATGGATACGGCGGAGAGTACATCGCGGAAATCGCAGAGCGAGTTTTGGCTGAAACCGCAGTAGATATTTTGAACCTGCCGGAAGCGCAAGCGCAGGAAGAATTTAGAAAAGCCGGCGTAGATCTGATGTTTGCCGAGATTCGAGAATCACTGCACGACTTTGGTGTTGATTTCGATGTCTATTTTCACGAAAACTCACTCTATGAATCCGGTGCGGTTGTAAAGGCAATTGAAAAGCTTCGCGGACTGGGTCACATTTTCGAAGCAGAGGGAGCGACTTGGTTGCGCTCGACTTCATTCGGTGATGATAGGGATCGCGTAGTCATCAAGAGTGATGGGGAAGCTGCCTACGTTGCCGGGGACCTGGCCTATTACCTAGATAAGCGCGAACGTGGTTTTGACCGTTGCATCTACATTCTTGGAGCGGATCACCACGGTTACGTGCCTCGCATGATGGCAATGTGTGCAGCCTATGGAGACCAGCCCGGAACCAACATGGAAATCCTGATTGGCCAGATGGTAAATCTTGTTCGCGATGGCGAACCGGTACGTATGTCAAAGCGCGCCGGAACTGTTGTAACCATGGAAGATTTGGTTGATGCGGTCGGTAACGATGCTGCACGTTACGCCCTTGCTCGTTCTTCCATAAATTCGAGCTTGGATATTGATTTGGAACAGCTCTCCAAAAAGACAAACGACAATCCTGTTTTCTATGTTCAATATGCGCATGCCAGAACCAAGCAGGTTGCCAAGAACGCAGCAAGCCTGGGGGTCACAGGAGCAGAATTTGATCCAGCGCTTCTGGTTCACGAAACCGAGTCAGAACTGATTGCAAAGCTCTCGGAGCTACCTCGCGTCGTTGCCCAGGCAGCGGAATTCCGCGAGCCACACAGGGTTGCAAGGTACCTAGAAGAGGTGGCCGGTTCTTTCCACCGTTGGTACGACAATTGCCGAGTGACTCCACTGGGAGACAAGCCCGTGGAACCAGTCCACAACACTCGATTGTGGCTAAACAACGCCGCCGGGGTTGTCTTGGCAAATGGCCTAAAACTGTTGGGTGTTTCAGCACCGGAGAGGATGTAGAGAATGAAGAATCCTCTAGCCCCTGAATGGCTCAAAACTCCAGATGACCTAAACCGAATTGACAATCGCATTTGGCCGAAAAGTGCAGTTAGAAACTCTAAGGGCGAAATGGCAATTGGCGGGCTCGAAGTAAGTGCATTGGTGCGTAAGTTCGGTACTCCGCTTTATGTGATTGATCAAGAGGATTTTGAACTTAGACTTCAGGCCGTTCAAAAAGCACTTGGAGAAGCCGCTAGAAACATCGGGACCTCCGCAAAGATTTATTACGCTACCAAGTCTTTGCTTACTGTTGATGTTGCGAAATGGGTGGCCTCATCTGGTGCATCGATGGACGTTTCGACAGGCGGTGAGCTTGCAGTTGTTTTGGCTGCGGGCGTTCCAGGGGCGCAAATTGGTTTGCACGGAAACAACAAGTCTCTGATTGAAATTTCGAGGGCCGTTGCGGCCGATGTCGCCGCAATCGTCATCGACTCGGAATTTGAGATTGAAAGAATTGCCGCTGTTGCTTCCGCTCAGGGAAAGACCCAGGCAGTTCGACTCCGAGTTAACTCCGGCGTTCACGCCCACACTCACGAGTATTTGGCTACTGCTCGCGAAGATCAAAAGTTTGGGGTTGCAATTTCTGACGTACCGGCCTTGGTGGCGAAGATTCGAACCCACTCCTCGCTGAAATTCTTAGGACTGCACTCGCACATTGGTTCGCAAATCTTTGTCGTCGACGGATTCCTTGCGGCCGCTGACAGGTTGCTGGATGTTCATGCGCAACTTCTAAAGGACGGCGATGTGCCTGAGCTGAACCTCGGTGGTGGCTTTGGAATTGCCTACACCGAAGCAGACCACCCTATGCCGATTAAGGAATTGGCTGATCGCCTAATGACTGCGATTGCGAAGAAGTGCCAGACCCTAGAAATTCCAATTCCAAAACTTGCCTTCGAGCCGGGAAGAATCATTTCTGGTCCAGCGGGAATCACGCTCTACAGCGTTGGCACAATCAAAGATGTTGTGGTTTCAGATCAGGGACCAACTGCAGTGAGAAAGTACGTCTCTATAGATGGGGGAATGAGCGACAACGCTCGTCCAGCGCTTTACGAGGCGGAGTATTCAGCGGCTCTGGTCTCCCGGGTCAGTTCTGCCACTCCGGCCCTAGCTCGGGTAGTAGGAAAACACTGCGAGAGCGGTGACATTGTGGTTCGACACGACTACCTGCCCTCTGACATCTCAGTCAATGACGTTCTTGCTGTCGCGGCCACGGGTGCTTACTGCTACTCGCTTTCCTCCAACTACAACTTTGTGACCAAGCCGGCAATGGTGGCCGTCAAGAATGGGCAAGCACTGCTTCTCATTCGCGGGGAAACCGAAGAAGATATCCTCTCTAGAGACGCTGGCTACAACCGAAACGAGACCAAGTGATGCAGAACGCCTACCGACCAATTCGAGTCGCCCTGCTTGGTGCGGGATCCGTGGGTTCCCAGGTCGCTCGTCTATTGCTTGAGCACAAATCGGAGCTGGCTTCAAGAGTCGGCGCCGAACTTGAGCTCGTTGGAATTGCAGTCCGTGATCTAAAGTCCAAGCGCAATGCAAATCTGCCCAGTGATCTGCTAACCACCGATGCAGAGAAACTGATTCTGAGCGCGGACATCGTTATCGAACTAATCGGAGGAATTGACCCGGCGAGAGATTGGGTCAAACTAGCTCTAAATTCGGGCGCTGACGTGATTACCGCAAACAAGGCGTTGATTGCAGCCCATGGCCCAGAGCTTTTTGAACTGGCGCAAAAATTGGGTGCACAGCTTTACTTTGAAGCCGCCGTCGCGGGCGCAATTCCAATCATTCGCCCACTTCGCGAGTCACTCGCCGGCGACAGAGTGAACAAAGTCATGGGAATCGTGAATGGAACCACCAATTTCATTCTCGATCAGATGGAAACCACGGGCGCGAATTTCAATGACGCTTTGAAAGAGGCTCAAAACTTGGGTTACGCCGAGGCGGACCCTACTGCAGATGTCGAGGCATTTGATGCTGCTTCAAAGGCCGCAATTTTGTCTTCTTTGGCATTCCACAGTGAAGTTCCAGTGGAGAAGGTTTACCGAGAAGGCATCACCAAGATTTCCGCGGCTCAGATAAGTGACGCCAAAGCTGCGGGTTACACAGTGAAGCTTTTGGCAATTTGTGAGCGCGTTGTTGAAGGTGGAAAAGAAGGCATTGTTGCAAGGGTGCACCCAACTTTGATTCCTGTAACGCATCCTCTCGCCGCAGTGCACGGAGCATTCAATGCTGTTTTCGTCGAAGCCGAGTCTGCTGGTCAATTGATGTTCTATGGCGCCGGAGCCGGAGGACCTCAGACCGCCTCAGCAGTTCTTGGCGATTTGGTATCGGCAGCAAAGCGTCACCTTGCCGGTGGTCCCGGCTTAGCCGACTCCACTCACGCGAATCTTCCACTGCTGCCGATCGATGCTGCCGAGACTAGATACCAAATTTCGTTATTGGTAAAGGATCTTCCTGGCGTATTGGCAAAGATTGCCAATGTATTTGCGGAGCACGGAGTTAGCGTCGAGACCGTCCAACAGTCCGTTGCTGCACACCACGACAAGCAGGTCGCAATGCTCTCTGTCATGACACACTCTGCGAAAGAAGCCTCGCTCGCCGCGGTTGTGAATTCTCTAAAGCAGAATGATTCGGTTGAGGACGTTGCCTCAGTAATTCGCGTGGAGGGTATCTAAGTGGCGCACCAATGGCGTGGAGTAATTCGCGAGTATTTCGACAGACTTCCTTTCGACTCAACTGACCCAATCGTCACCCTCGGTGAGGGTGGCACACCTTTGGTTGATGCCCCTGCGCTAGCCAAACTGTTGGGTGTTGGTTCCGTTCACCTAAAGTTCGAGGGCATGAACCCGACCGGCTCCTTCAAGGACCGTGGAATGACCACTGCGGTTTCAAAAGCCAAGGGCAAAGGCGCGCAAGCGGTGATTGCTGCTTCGACCGGAAACACCTCGGCAGCCGCCGCGGCATATGCAGTCAAGGCAGGAATGCAGTCAGTCGTCTTGGTTCCCGCAGGAAAGATTTCCTGGGGCAAGCTCTCTCAAGCGGTTGCTCACAAAGCACAGATTCTGCAGGTCCGGGGAAACTTCGACGATTGCTTACGACTTGCAAGAGAACTAAGCGAAAACTATCCGGTGTTTTTGGTGAATTCGGTCAATCCTGATCGTCTCCAGGGCCAGAAGACTGCCGCATTTGAGGTGGTGGACGTGCTGGGCACTGCCCCTGACATTCACTGCATGCCACTTGGAAACGCTGGCAATATTTCGGCCTACCACCTTGGATATCGCGAGGAACTAGCAGACGGAAGAATCAACAAGCTTCCAAGACTCTGGGGAATTCAGGCAGCCGGTTCCGCACCTTTCATGCGTGGGGGACCGGTTGCAAAACCCGAAACCATTGCAACCGCAATTCGAATTGGAAACCCAGCGAGCTGGGACTTGGCTCAAAAAGCCAAGGCCGATACAGATGGTGCATTCGGTGAAGCAACCGACGCAGAAATTTTGTGGATGCACAGATTCCTCTCGCAGGAAACCGGTGTTTTCGTTGAGCCATCGAGTGCAACAGGTGCCGCAGGACTATACAAAGCCGCCAAGCTTGGACAATTACCAAAAGTCGACTCAATTGTTGTCACAGTAACCGGTCACGGTTTGAAAGATCCTGACTGGGCACTGAAAGATGAACGCGGCAGAAGAATTAAACCGAAGAAGGTTTCTGCGCAAGCACCAGCGGTTGCAGAGATGCTTGGCTTGGAGCGCAACAAGTGACCAAAGTTTCCGTTCGCATACCGGCGACAAGTGCAAACTTGGGCCCTGGTTTTGACACCCTAGGAATGGCACTTTCTTTCTACGACGATTATTCCGCCGAGACAATCTCTTCTGGGTTGGAAATATCTGTAACAGGCGAGGGTGCTTCGGAAGTTGCGAAAGACGAAAACAATTTAATTTTCAAAACAATCAAATTTGTTTTTGAACGGCTCGGAGAAAAACTGCCTGGTCTAAAAATTTCCTGTCACAACCAAATTCCACACGGCCGTGGAATGGGTTCCTCGGGTGCCGCAGTTGCTGGCGGAGTGATGTTGGCCGCCGGATTGCTTTCTGAAAAACACAAACTGAGCGAAAAGCAATTGCTGCAGTTTGCAACGGAAATTGAAGGGCACCCAGACAACGTTGCGCCAGCGCTTTTCGGAGGGTTGACTATCGCCTGGATGGACGAGGATGGACCGCACCACAAGAAACTCTCAGTCCACAGGGGAGTGTCACCGATTGTGATTGTGCCGCCAAACCAGATGTCCACCAAACTTGCCAGAAGCCTTCAACCAGAGTCCGTCCCGCACACTGACGCGGTTTTCAATGTGTCTCGCTCGGCCCTGTTGGTAGCCGCGCTGACCCAGAGTCCGGAGCTGCTTTTCGCTGCCACTGAGGATCGCCTGCACCAGAACTACCGGGCCAGTGCGATGCCAGAAACCAGCTCTCTGATTGAAAAACTGCGAAGCAAAGGCCACCCAGCCGTGGTTTCCGGTGCTGGGCCATCGGTTTTGGTACTTGAGGATGACCCCGCTCGCCGCCAATTGGCGGTCGAACTGGCACAAAAGGAGTTTCCACACTGGAAACCCCTAATGCTTGCGGTGGATGTCAAAGGTGCTAGTGTTGAGGTGCAGTCCGGTTCGGGCAAGTAAACGCCACCGACTAGCAATCAACTAACAATCTGCACCTTCGGCGATTTTGCCGCGTAGAAAAGAGCAATAAACCAAATGGATGAAATCCAACAGGACAAGCCAGTTCGTAGAACTCGCCGCGCCACATCAACAGATTCAGAGACCGCTACCAAGGAAAAGAGCGAGTCTCCAAGAAAAGCCAGACCAAAAGCCGAGGCTGACGTTAGCGAAAAGAAGGAAGCTCCACGCGAAGAGCGAGAGAGCAACTCTGAAGCTCGTGAAGACCGCGAAACTCGAAACAATGATCGAGAGAACAACCGCGACCGAGATGACGACAGGAGAGGCGGCGGACGTAATCGCCGCAATCGCTACCGCGATCGCGACCGCAGACGCGGACACGGCAATGAAGAATCAGAGCCAGAGATCTCGGAAGATGACGTTCTTATCCCGGTAGCTGGAATCTTGGACGTGCTAGAGAACTATGCGTTCCTAAGAACTTCGGGTTACCTGCCTGGTCCAAACGATGTTTACGTTTCCCTTGGACAGGTTAAGAAGTACGGAATGCGCAAGGGTGACGCTGTTGTCGGAGCAATCCGCCAGCCACGCGAGGGTGAAAACCAGCGCCAGAAATTCAATGCTCTAGTTCGCGTAGATTCGATCAACGGACAGTCAATCGAAGACGCAATGAACCGTGTTGAGTTTGGAAAGCTGACTCCGCTTTACCCAGACACTCGACTTCGCCTAGAAACCGATCCAAAGAAGCTATCGACTCGAATCATCGACCTCGTGGCTCCAATTGGTAAGGGACAGCGTGGATTGATTGTTTCCCCACCAAAGGCCGGTAAGACCTTGGTGCTGCAGGCAATTGCAAACGCGATTAGCGCTAACAACCCAGAAGTTCACCTGATGGTGGTGTTGGTTGATGAGCGTCCAGAAGAAGTTACAGACATGCAGCGCACAGTTAAGGGTGAAGTTATCGCTTCTACCTTCGACAGACCTGCTGATGACCACACCACAGTTGCCGAGCTCGCGATTGAAAGAGCAAAGCGTTTGGTTGAGCTTGGTCACGATGTTGTTGTGCTACTTGACTCAATCACTCGTCTGGGCCGCGCCTACAACCTGAGCGCTCCGGCTTCTGGTCGAATTCTTTCCGGTGGTGTTGATTCCTCAGCGCTTTACCCACCAAAGAAGTTCTTCGGTGCCGCAAGAAACATCGAAAACGGTGGCTCACTAACTATTCTCGCGACGGCTTTGGTTGAGACCGGTTCCAAGATGGACGAAGTTATTTTCGAAGAGTTCAAGGGAACTGGAAACATGGAACTTCGCTTGTCACGCCAACTGGCAGACAAGAGGATCTTCCCTGCGGTCGACATCAATGCATCTGGAACCAGACGTGAAGAGATGCTGATGAGCCCACAGGAAACCAAGATCATTTGGAAGCTTCGTAGAGCTCTCGCAGGTCTAGAGCAGCAACAGGCTCTCGAGCTCGTGCTCTCAAGACTCAAGGACACCGCAAGCAACGTTGAGTTCTTGCTGATGCTCGAGAAGTCAATGCCAGTTCCTACCGAAACGGACTCGGAGTAGCAAATTGCTAGATTCGCTTGCTGGCCTAAAGGCCGAGCACGCAGATCTGCAGAAGCAGCTCAGCGACTCGGCCATCCACTCAAACCCTGGGTTGGCCAAGAAACTAAATCGTCGCTATCAAGAACTCGACGCCATCATGGGTGCCGAGTCTGCTCTGATTCAAGCGCAGGAAGACTTGGCTGCGGCGAAGGACTTGGCCAAAGAGGATGAGGCTTTTGCCGAGGAGCTTCCAGGTATGGAAGAACGAGTTCACGAAGCCAGTGAAAAACTTCGACGCCTACTAATCCCGCGTGATCCAGACGATGGACGCGATGTGATTATGGAAATTAAAGCCGGTGAGGGCGGCGCAGAGTCGGCGCTTTTCGCAGCGGACCTCTTGCGTATGTACATGTACTACGCAAACTCAAAAGGCTGGAAGGCTGAAATTCTTGACCGCACCGAGAGCGACCTCGGTGGCATCAAGGATTGCCAGGTCGCAATTAAGGCGAATACCTCAGATCCCGCAAACGGAGTTTGGGCGCACCTGAAGTACGAGGGTGGGGTTCACCGTGTGCAGCGCGTTCCTGTGACAGAGACCCAGGGTCGAATTCACACCTCTGCAGCCGGTGTTTTGGTTTTCCCTGAAGTAGACGAGCCAGAAGAGATCGAGATTGCGGCGAATGACATTCGCATCGATGTTTTCCGCTCCTCTGGCCCTGGCGGGCAGTCAGTGAACACAACTGACTCAGCGGTTCGAATTACTCACTTACCAACCGGCATTGTGGTTTCGATGCAGAACGAAAAGTCACAGCTTCAAAATCGTGAAGCCGCCATGCGTGTTTTGCGCGCGAGACTTTTGGCAGCCCAGCAAGAGGCAATCGATGCCGAGCAGTCGGCTGCAAGAAAGAGCCAGGTTCGCACCGTTGACCGAAGCGAACGAATCAGAACCTATAACTTCCCCGAAAACCGAATCGCAGACCACCGCACCGGATACAAGGCTTACAACCTTGATCAGGTCATGGACGGTGCGCTGGAACCAATTGTCCAATCTGCAATAAAGATGGACGAAGAAGCCAGACTTGCTGCGCTAACCAGTAAGTGACAACTTATTCAGCTGCCCTAAAGGCAGCTCAGAAGATTCTCACCGATGCTGGCGTTCCTTCACCAGCTGCAGATTCGCGGCTTTTGCTCGCGCACGCCACAAATGAAGATCTCAAGTCTTTAGAAAACAAACTTGTTCTCGATGCAGAAGTAAGCGCCACTGCAATGAAAGAGTTCGATGAGCTCATTAGTCTGCGTTCGAGCAGAGTCCCGCTGCAACATCTAACAGGGTTTGCCGCCTTTCGCTATCTAGAACTAAGTGTCGGTAGCGGCGTTTTTGTTCCAAGGCCAGAGACAGAGTCGGTAGTGCAACTGGCTCTGGATTTTCTTG
>JACCDM010311518.1_pt1 | contig 29754 bp, 19 predicted proteins | sample 7445851 | NCBI WGS metagenome assembly JACCDM01 (sample SAMN15323438, study PRJNA562643) | freshwater metagenome | isolation source: river surface water | place: USA:Blue River Watershed | collected 2017-08-16
CGACGACCACACCGACGACCACACCGACGACTACGCCGAGCGCCCCCGCGAACCCGCGTAGCACACCCACCACGACCCCGACCTCGACGACCAAACCGTCGACGGGAAGAGTCCGTATTCCGTAGTTCGAACCGCGGGCGAACGTACAGCCGGCGCAGCACCCTTCAGGGGGACGCCGCGAGCGCCCGGTCGAGCTCCGCCGCCTTCGCGGCGGTGAACGGCCCCGTGGTGCGCCACCGCACACGCCCGGCACGATCCACAAGCAGTACCTGGATCTCCGCCTCCGAGGTGATGCCGAGCGCGGCCTTAAAGGGTCCCTTGTCGATATAGAGCGTCACGGTCCGCTCGCGTACCGCCCGGTCGGGGATCCCGCCGCGCATCCCACGGTTGATCATCCATCGCATCGGCGCCACCATCCGCTGGATGGTGGGGATCTCGTAGAAGTCCGAGCCCGGGTGTCGTACGAGCGCCTGTCGGAGCCACGGGCTCCAACTGTCGACGTCCTTCTGCTGCTGCATGAGGAAGGCGACGAAGACGACATTACGATCCCCGGCGAAGTCGGCCGGGAGCGTGAGCGACCGGCCCTCGAGGTTCTCCGACGTCACCGTCGGAAACCGGATCGAATCAGCGGGTCCGAGGAGGGTCACGGCGAGGACGAGGGTGGTCACCATCGAACGCCTCCATCAAGCGCGACGCGCGGCGCGCAGTAGCGCTTCCGCGGCCGGCAAGTCGAAACGCATCACGGCATCGCGTATCGCTGACGCAGGTGCAGCGCCAAGGTGGTCGAGCACGGCTCCATAGTGGTGCATCCACTCGCGTGCCTCGGGATTACTGGCAGCGAGCAAGCCGGCGAATTCCTCAAGTCGCACCGGCACATCCTCGACCGCCCTGGCCACGGGCGTACCTGATGGCGCAAGCGCCACGAACGTCTGCAGATCGGCGAGCAATGGCTCCAGCTTCAATCGAAGCTCCTCGACCATCGCCCCCACCTCCGCCCATCCACGCCCGCGCCGCACCTCACGCTCCACCACGGCCGCCGCGGCCTGAACCTCGGTGGCGCCGATACCGCCCGCGACTCCGGTGAGGCTGTGCGCCAGACGCTCCGCCGTCGTCAGGTCATCGGCGAGCAAGGTAGTGCGGATCCGGTGCACGACATCCGCCTGGCCACGCGCGAACTCCAGGAGCAACGACCGGTACAGCACCACGTTGCCCATCACGCGTTGCAGCCCTTCGGCAACGACCAACCCACGAATCGCCGGTACGTCAACCCGGACCGGGTCGATGGGGGTGAGTTCCGGCAGCGATCCCATCGAGCTCCCCTCCTCATCCCCGGGGACCCAGCGACGCACGACCTGCCAGAGGTCGGACGGCTCGAACGGCTTCGCCAGATAGTCGTTCATCCCGGCCGCGAGACAGCGCGCCACGTCCTCCTCGAGCGCACTGGCCGTCATCGCGATGATCGGAAGCTCTGTCGCGCTCTTGCGACGGCGCACCCGCTGTGTGACCTCAATCCCATTGAGCCCAGGCATCTGCAAGTCGAGCAGCACCAACTGGTAGGAGCCAGACTCGATGCGAGCAATCGCCGATGCACCGTCCTCCGCCTGCTCCGCCTCGATCCCCGTATTCCGCAGGAGCTCCACCGCGATCTCCCGATTGATCGCATTGTCGTCAACGACCAGCACGCGGGCACCGGAGCGGCCCGCGAGGCGCGTCAGGCGGTGGCTCCGCCGCGGCGCGGCCTCCGCGCCCGATGCCGCCACACCGTCCTCGGCCGATGCCTCCGCGAGCTGCACCGTGCACCAGAAAGTCGACCCGACCCCCGGCTCGCTCCGCACGCCGATTTCGCCCCCCATCTGCTCCACCAGCCACTTCGTGATCGCCAACCCCAGGCCCGAGCCTGACCGACGGCTCTCCACGTCCCCGAGTTGCTCGAATCGACGAAAGAGTCGCTCGATATTTTCGGGCGCGATGCCCTGACCCGTATCCTGCACCTCAATCCGAAGCCCGACCCCACCCGCCTCGCCGGACGTTCGCCGCACCCGTACTCCGACGCGCCCACGCTCCGTGAACTTGACGGCGTTCGAGATGAGATTGAGCAGAATCTGGGTGAGGCGCACAAGATCCCCTCGCACCCACCGTGGCACATCGGCCCCGACGTCGACGTCGTGCCGCAGCCGCTTCGCCTCCGCCTCCACAGCCAGTACGTCGCCGGCGTGGCGCGTGACCGCGAGGAGATCGAATGGCGCTGACACGATCACGGCCTTGCCCGCCTCCATCCGCGTCATGTCAAGGATGTTGGACACCAGCTCCGTCAGCATCACGCCGTTGCGCTGGATGCGTTCCATCCACTCGCGCTGTCGTGCGGTGAGCTCACTCTGCAGTGCGAGCTGCGTGAGCCCACGGATGGCGTTCATCGGCGTCCGAATCTCATGACTGACGGCCGACATCAGTTCTGTTCGGCGCTCCATCGCCTCTTCGGCGGCACGCCGACTCCGGTACAGCTCGGCATTCTCGGCGAGCAGGTGACTCGACGCCTCCCGCAACTCAGTCGCCGAGATGTCGAAGGTCTCGGTCGCAAGGCGTAGCGACCGCATTAACCATTCACTCATGACGATCGTGACTGCTCCCGCAGTGAGGGCGCGCGAATAGATCAGAAACTCGCCCGGATGCGCTAGAAAGGCGAGGAGGCTCCCCACGAGCAGCAGCGCTGCCATCACACGCGCCCATCGCTGTGGCAATACAAGATAGCCATACAGGGCCAGAGCGCCGAGGAAAATCGAGGCCTGTGCCCCGTTGAGCAGGATGGCGGCGATGCCGGCGCCGATGACGCATCCCATCAGCATCACGACCTCACGCTGCCATGGCCGATCCAGGCGTCGATGCCGCCACGCGGTGGCGAGAAAGATGCCGCTGAGGACGAACGCCGGGATGCCCACCCGGTTCCGAATGTTGACCCCGAAATTCAGGTCGCTCGTCACCGTCAGGATTGCCATCGCGAGCAGGCCGATGCCGGCAGTGGCATTCGCAAACACCCAGCCGCGATACGGGAGCACCGCCAGCGTGCCGCGCTGCACGCTGAGCGTCTCGATCAGCTGGTTGACCCGACGACGTGCATCCGTCGCTGCGGGTGTACCCGCCGACTCCGCGTGCGCGCGTGCCGTGCCCTCACTCGGCGCCGCGGCCCTGGGGGACGCCTGGACCGCCTCGGAGACCCGCACCCCATCGGCGCCGACGTCCAGTGGCCGCACGGCGGACGCCCGGGAAAGCTCCGGTGGCATCGTGGGAATCGCGAACCTGACAGCCCATCCGTCACGATCCACGTGCTCGGCCGCGAAGGTCCCGCCCATCAATGTGACATACCGGCGGCTGAGCCCGAGCCCCCCGTCGCCTCGTGCGGTCGCCTCGGTCATCCCATCGCCCATCGACGAGAATCCCGCTTGTCCCCGCATCGTGGCCGTCGCCAGTCCCGAGTGGCGGATGGCAAAGGAGGCGCATGGCGAGCCCGACGCGTCTCTCGACGTCGTGACCCGCAGTTCGAGGCGACCCCGCTCAGCGACCTGCTCCGCCTCGTCGGCCAGCCCGATCAGGATACGCCCGAGTCGCTCGGCGTCCCCGGTCAGCTCCGCCGGGACGTCTGGGGCGACGACGACCTCGAACGCCATCCCCTTCGCCGCACAGCGCGGTCCGATGGCCTGCTCGACTGGTGCCAGGATCTCCTGCAACCGGTACGGCTGCCGCTGGAGCGCGGTGGCCCCGCTCTCCAGACTGGAGAGATCCAACGCGTCGGCGACGAGCCGCGCGAGACGGAGCCCGGACCCCTGGATCTGTTCAATCCACTGCCGCTGCCGCACGGACAGCTCGGAGTCCAGCGCGAGATGACTGAGGCCGAGGATCGCGTTTAGCGGGGTGTTCAGCTCGTGGCTGACGCTCCCGAGGAGCACCGCCCGTGTGCGAGACGCCTGCTCCGCCTCCTGCACAGCCTGCTGGTACGGCGTGATGTCCGCGTACGAACGGACGATATCCCCCGACGGCATCTGCCGGGTCACGACCTCGATCCAGCGACCTTGGAGGGACCGCCGCACGAAACGGGGGGGGTAGGAGGGATCCCAGAGCCTGTCCCCGAGCGCCTGCGCGTGGGCGGCCTCGGGAGACGAGGCCGCGATCAGAGGCCGTTCTCCGCGCGACTCGGCCAGCGCGATCATCTCCCGCACATGCACCGGCCGCCCATCCAGATATTGCGGTGGGACGTCCAAGAGCTCAGCCACCTTGGGGTTCCACCTCTTCACGACGCCATCGGCACCGATGACGGCGATGCCGTACTCCGCGGAGGCCAGCGTCTCCTCGAGCAGCGTCGAGGTGGAGCGGTAGCTGCGGGTCAAGCGGTCGAGCGAGAGCCGCGCCATCATCAGCAGGGCCAGGATGCTCCCACCGGCCGCGGGGATCAGCAGCAACGTCACATCGTCGGCCTGCCACGGGCCTCGCAGCAGCGCCGTGCTCGCGCAGAGCATGCCCAGCGTCCCGTAGGTCGCCGCCCGCATCGACAGGAAGATGAAGAGCACCACCGCCGAGAGCATGACGAACGGCAACTGCGCCGGGCCGTTGAGCCAGAGGTTCAGGATCGTCGCGATGGCGGCGAGGACCGGGAGGAGCGGCGCCGTCCGCGATCCCCGCCTCCGCATGCGGATCGACCAGACCTCGACGAGGCACAGCACGATGAGGATCCAATCCGTGACGACCACGGGGTCCACCAGCCATGACCCGCGACGCCCCAAGTACCACTGAATGAGCGAGAGCGGGATGAGCATGAGCGCCGTCCCGCCGGCCACCCACGCACGCAGGGCGTGAAACTCGCGACCCGACGTCAGCACCGAGGCCGCCCGCACGCGTCAGTCCTCGAAGCGCGTGGCGATCGCCCGGAACGCGTCGCACTCCTGCTCGAACGCCTCCACGACCGCCGGATCAAACTGCGTCCCACGCCCCGCCCGGATGATCCGCTCGGTCTCCTCGGCCGTGAAGGCATCCTTGTAGGTGCGCCGGGAGCGCAGCGCATCGTACACGTCAGCCAGGGCCATCAGCCGCGCAGGCAAGGGGATCGACTCCCCGGCGAGCCCCTCCGGATAGCCGGCCCCATCCCAGCGCTCGTGGTGCGATTGCGCGATCTGTTTGGCGTACGCCAGGAACCCGACGGGCTCCCCAATCTCCCGCTCCGCGCGCTCCAAGGCCTCCCGGCCCAGCGTGGTGTGCGTTTTGAGGATCTCGTAGGCCTCCGGGGAGAGTTTGCCCGGGTGGCGCAGAATCTCATCGGAGATCCCGACCTTGCCGATGTCGTGCAGCGGCGCCGACTTGAAGAGGGCTTCGACGGACTCGGCGGTGAACGAGGAGCCGTAACGCGGGTGGGTCCGCAAGCGTTCGGCCAGCAACCGCACGTAGTGCTGCGTGCGCAAGATGTGGTTGCCCGTCTCGTTGTCGCGGGTCTCCACGAGGGAGGCCAACGCCCGGATGGCGACGTCCTGGCTCACCGTCAGTTCGTGGGTGCGCCGAGCCACCGCCCGCTCGAGGACGACGTTCTGGTCCCGAAGCGCGGCAGTGGCATCGCGGAGGGCGAGGTGGGTCTGAATCCGGGCTAGGACCACCGCAGCGGAGAACGGCTTACTGATGTAGTCGACCGCGCCCACCTCCAGGCCGCGCTGCTCGTCCTCCGGGTCGGATCGCGACGTGAGAAAGATCACGGGGATCTCCGCCGTTACCGGATTGGCCTTGAGTCGCCGGCACACCTCGAAGCCGTCCATCCCCGCCATCAGGATGTCGAGGAGAATCAGGTCCGGGGCATCCGCGGCAAGCTCCAGCGCGCGGGCGCCAGCATTGGCGACCAGGGTGCGGTAGCGGGTCTTCAACACCCCGTGCAGCGCAACGACGTGGTCCGGCGTGTCGTCGACGATCAGGATGCGCGGTAGGGTGTCCGAGGACGTCATCGAACCGGTAATATGCGCCGGTCCCGCGCCGTGCGCGCGATGCGGCGGCATCGGCGCCGGGAACGACACAGGGCCCGTTCATCACGCGGATGCACGGGCCCTGCGAATTGCCCCTCCTGGGATCGAACCAGGACTCTCCTGATCCAGAGTCAGGCGTGTTGCCAGTTACACCAAGGGGCAGCGACCCAACGGGGATGCACCTCCGTGGGAATCCGAAGTCTAGACCGACCCCTCCCGTCGGGCAACCCTGTCGCAGCTAGCTTTTGCGGATGACCATCGACCTCGCCTATCCGCTGGGCCGCTTCGAGCGCCCCGCCACCACCACGGCCGCGGAGCGGACCGAGCGCATCGCCCGGATCCGCGACCTCCCGACCGAGCTCCGCGGCGCCGTCCACGGGCTCACCGACGCGCAGCTCGACACCCCGTACCGTCCCGGCGGCTGGACGGTCCGGCAGGTGGTCCACCACCTCGCCGATTCGCACACCAACGCGCTCACACGGCTCAAGCTGGCGCTGACTGAGGAGAACCCCACCATCCGCCCGTACCACGAGAAGGGGTTCGCGGAGCTGGCGGACGCGCGGTTGCCGCTCGCGCCCTCGCTCCAGATGCTCGACGGGGCGCACACGCGGCTCGTCACCCTCTTCGAGGCGATGACGCCGGACGAGTTCGCGCGACCGTACGTGCATCCGGTGAACGGGCCGCAGATCCTCGACGGACTGCTCGCGATGTACGCCTGGCACGGTCGCCATCATACGGCGCACATCACCGGGCTGCGGACGCGGGAAGGCTGGTAGACGCGACCGGTCCCCAGACGCGCGAAACGCCGCGAACCCGGAGGTTCGCGGCGCCTGGGGATGCTGGACTCACTCGGACACTGCCACGCGCGCCGTCATTGGAACTCTCCGTCCTACCGACCGGCGGCGGGCTTCAGTTGTGTCGAACGGACCAGCGAACACTCGAAGAACTATATGGAGCTGAGGGGGATCGAACCCCTGACCTCTGCAGTGCGATTGCAGCGCTCTCCCAGCTGAGCTACAGCCCCGCAACGTGTCGGTCCACCGCGTAACCCCTCGTCCAGCCTTCAGATACCCGGACGAGCAGGAAAGGTTCCCGTCACGACAACGGCCCCGTCCGGTGGGTCTGGGCGGGGCCGCCGATGCATCAATCATAGCGGCCGCGGGAACCGGGCGCCACCCCCGCGGACTTTGCCGAGGATGAGCCAGGCGCGCCCCCACCCCCTCGAGTCCGACTTTGTCCGAGACCAGCTCGCCCTCCGGACGGTGACCCTGAACGAGGTCCGGACCCAACCGGAAGGGGAGTACGTCCTCTACTGGATGCAGAGCACCCACCGGTTCGAGGAGAACTGGGCCCTGCGCCAAGCGGTTCTGCACGCCGATCGCCTCAACAAGCCGCTCCTCATCCACCAGGGGCTCGACCCGACCTACGAGCACGCGAGCGACCGGATCCACACGGTCATCCTGGAGAACGCCCGCGCGCTCCACGCCCGCGCCTCGTCTCTCGGGCTCTCGTACCAGTTCGTGCTCCGGCGCCGCCGCGACGATGACCGCCGCGTGGTGGACCGCCTCGCCGCGCGCGCGGCACTCGTCGTCACCGATCGCTTCCCCACCGCGGGGATCGCGGAGCGTACCGCGCGCTTCGCCGAGCGGGCCCCCTGCCGCGTGGACGCGGTGGAGTCGCACGCCATCGTCCCATCCGGCGCCTTCGTCAAAGAGGAGTACGCGGCCCGGACGATCCGCCCGAAGATCGCGAAGCTCCTCGACCTCGCCCTCGAGCCGGTGGAGGACCGCCCGGCGGCGCGCCCCCTCCCCGACGCGGTCTGGCGGTCGCTCGACGTGGACCGGCTTGACCTCGAGCGCCTCGACGTCGCCGCGGAGGTCGCGCGCTGCGACATCGACCACACGGTGCCGCCGGTCCCCTTCGCGAGCGGTCTCAACGGCGCGCGCGCGCGGCTCCGCGCCTTCTGCGACGACGCGCTCGCGGACTACGCGGAACGCCGTAACGAGCCATCGGACACCGCGGGCTCCTCGCGCCTCTCCCCCTACCTGCACTTCGGGCAGATCTCGGCGGCGGAGGTGCTGCGCACCGTGCGGGCGGCGGGCCACGCCGAGTCGGCGGCGAAGTTCCAAGACGAGCTGGTGACGTGGCGCGAACTCGCCCTCAACTTCTGTCTCCGCAACCCGAACTTCGGGAAGCTCAAGGGGCTCCCCGACTGGGTGCATCGCACGATGGCGGCGCATACCGACGACCCGCGCGAGGCGGTCTACTCGCTCGACCAGCTCGAGCGCGCCGAGACGCACGACGAGCTCTGGAACGCGGCGCAGCGCGAGATGGTCCGCACGGGCCACATGCACAACGTGGTCCGGATGCTCTGGGGGAAGTCGGTGCTCCTCTGGACGGCCAAGTACAAGCACGCGCTCGAGCATCTCATCCACCTGAACAACAAGTGGGCGCTCGATGGCCGTGACCCGTCGAGCTATGGCGGTATCCAGTGGTGCTTCGGGAAGTTCGACCGCCCCTGGTTCGACAAGCCGGTCTTCGGCGTGATCCGTCCGATGAGCCTCGCGCGCGCGCGAGAGAAGTTCGACGCCGAGGCGTACATCCGGATGTTCTCGCGCTAGGTCGGGCACGACGGCGCGACGCGACACGCTAGGGCAATCGGCTCCGCCCCCAGAAGCCCTCGGGCGTCTGCAGCAGCGAATCGAGCCCGGTCCGTCGGATGGCGAGGTCGGCCTCACGCTGGGCGTCGTCCACCACCTGACGTTCGTCCACCGTCTGCAGCACCCGGTCCCGCATCAGGATGCGGCCGTCGACGATGGTCGTCGTGACGTCGTTGCCGTTCGCGAAGTACGCAAGGCGATACAGCGGCATCTGCGCGGGCATCATATGCGGTCGGGCGGCGTCGACGAGGATGATGTCGGCGCGCTTGCCGACCTCGAGCGAGCCGATCTCGTCCGCCATGCCGAGCGCGCGGGCGGCGTCGACGGTCACCATCTCGAGCGCCTTCCCCGCGGGGAGGACCTTCGTGTCCTGCCACGCGGCGCGGTGGTAGCGCATCGCCTGGAAGATGTGCCGGAACATGTCGTAGCTCCGGTCGGGCGCGACACCATCAGACCCGAGCATCACGGTCACGCCCGCATCGAGCAGCTCGACGAGCCGGAACCGCTCGCGCATCGCGGCGTTGGCGCTCGGGTTGTGCACGACCTTGGTCCCCGTGCGCGCGACGATGGCGATCTCCTCATCGGTCATCCCGGTGGCGTGCGAGAGGAGGACGTCGGGGCCGAGGATGTCGAAGACCTCGTCAGCGAACGCCACGCTGTACTTCGAGTGGCCGTCCTGCGTGAAGAGGAGGCCGTGCGTCTTCGAGAGCGCCCGGGTGGCACGCGCCTGCGCGACGAGCGAATCGAGCGCGGCCCCGCGGAGCGGCGTCTGCTCCGGGTGGTGCGTCGGGAACGCCATCGCGAGCTGCAGGCGACCGTCCCCCTTCCGATGCCAGGTGCGGATCAGCTCCTCCGACACCGCGAGCTGCCGATCGAAGCTCACATCCACCGGACGAGCCGAATCGCCGACCCACTCGACATACCGCTGCGGGAAGGGGGGACGCCGTGGGCCGACGGCCAGAATGAACCGGAGGCCCACCTGCTCCATCGCCCGCAGGTAGGCGTCGCCGTACGTCGCGTCGTCGGTGCGCATCACCATGTCGCCCCCGCCGAGAAAGCTGAGGGACGTCGTCACCCCGAACCGCACGCGCTCCGCGCCCGTCAGGAACGCCTCGGCGCGCCAGAAGTCCACGGTCGACCCGCGCGCGTAGATCGCCTCCGTCGCCGGATAGAACGCGTCGGTATCCATCCCGAGCGACTTCACGAGCCCGTGGCCCGCGTGCCCGTGGCCATCAATGAGACCCGGCATCACGATCTGCCGCGCGGCCTCGAGGGTCTCGTCGGCGACGTAGCGCGCCTCAACCTCGGCGGTCGGACCGACCGCGACGATGCGAGCCCCGCGGACCGCCACCGCGCCGTCGTCGAGCACGCGCCGGCCAGAATCCATTGTGACGACGGTCCCGCCGCGGATGAGGAGGTCCACGCGCTCGCGCGCGTCGGGAGTGCCGCACCCGACCAGCAGGAGAATCGCGAGGCACGAGGGCGGGACGAGTAAACGGCGGCGGTGACGCATCGGTCGACTGGAGGAGGTGAGAGGACTGGGGTCAGGGCGCGTCGCTGACGCCCGGCGGGAGGAAGAGCGGCCGCGCGAGCCCGCCCGTGTCATCGTAGAAGCGGATGGCGCCGTCGGGGGCGCTCGCCTTCGCGAGGAGGATGAGCTGCCCCGTGTGCGTCGAGAAGTGCTCCACCACGTGATAGATCGCCGCCATCACGTTCGTCTCGCGCCCCTGGATATGACGGGCCTCACCGAGCGCGGTGGGGTCGAGTCGGTCGAGCACGGCGACGGCATCGGCGCAGGCCCGTTCAAGATGCGCGAGCAGCCCCGCGCGGCCGTCGCCATCCCGCGCGGCGAACTCGGCGTCACGGGCCCGGATGTCCGGCGCGCCGCCGACCCCAGTCACGATCCACTGCCGCACGTTGCCGGCGAGATGGAGGACGAGGTTGCCTGCGCTGTTCGACGACACGTTAGGCCGGTGCCAGAGGCGATCCTCGGGCATCGCGGTGAGCGCGAGGCGGATCTTCCCGGGGTACTCGAGCCCGAGGTAGTAGCGGGAGCGCGCGAGGAAGGTGGCGGCGGGGTCGAAGGGCATACGCAGAATGTAGATTCCGCCGCGATGACACGCGCCCCGATCCTCCCCTCCGCCTCCGAGGTGCGCGCCGCCGCGACACGGCTCACCGGGCTCGTGCACGAGACGCCGCTCGTCGCATCCCCCGAGCTCTCGGTGCGCGCCGGCGGGGAGGTGCTGCTCAAGCTCGAATGCCTGCAGGATGGCGGCTCGTTCAAGCTGCGCGGCGCGCTGCACGCGATGCTCGCGCTCGACGACGCGGCGCGCGCACGTGGGGTGGTGGCCTCCTCCGCGGGGAACCACGGCATCGGAATCGCGATGGCGGCGGAGCGGCTCGGCGTCCCCTCGACGGTCTTCGTGCCAGCCAGCGCGCCGACGGTGAAGCGCGAGAAGATCGCCGCATGCGGCGCGACGGTGATCGCCACCGCGCCGACCTATGACGCCGCCGAGTCGGCCGCGCGGGCGTTCGCCCAAGAGACCGGCGCGACCTTCGTGAGCCCGTGCACCGGGCGCACGCTACTCGCCGGCGCGGGGACCGTCGCGCTCGAGGTGATGACCGCGCGCCCCGACGTGGCGACGCTGCTCGTCTGCGTCGGCGGGGGCGGGCTCGCCGGTGGGGTGGGCGGTTACCTGCGGGACGCGGCGCCCGATGTGCGGATCATCGGGGCGCAGAGCGTGCGCACGAACGCGATGACGCTTGCGATGGCTTCAGGCCAGGCGACGGACATTCCAGACCTGCCCACGCTGGCCGATGGGCTCGCCGGGCTCGTGGACGACGAGATGCTCGCGCAGGGGCAGGCGGCGCTCGATGCGATTGTGACCGTCGAGGAGGAGGAGATCGCGGAGGCGATCCGGTGGCTGCACGCGGCGCACGGGTTGCGCGTGGAGGGGTCGGGGGCGGTCGGCGTGGCGGCGCTACGGAGCGGGCGGGTGCGACCGACCGAGTTCCCCGTCGCGGTGATCGTCAGCGGGGCCAACATCGACGTGGCGATTTGGGAGACAATCGTGGGCTGAGGGCCCGCTCCTTCCTCCGTTCCCTACCGCGGCCACCCCTGCTGCGGGATCCCCGGTGTGATCCGGAGCGCGTTCCGGAAGTACACCTTCTGCAGCACCGCGTCGGGGAGATCGATCCCGTAGAGCTTCCAGGTGGCGTGGTAGTCGCGGTAGTAGTCGAAGTAATCGTCGCGCGTCTCGAAGACGCGCCAGTAGTACGGAAACTCCGCCGGCTGGAACGAATCCTTTCCGAAGAGGATGCGGTCCTGATACCGCACGAAGAAGTCGTGCGCGGCGCGCGGCTGACGTCCGATGTCATAGAGCACCGCCCCGACCTCGACGAGGATATTCGGCATCTCGTCCATCATCTTGGCGAGCCGCGGGAGATCGTTCGCGTGCCACCCCATGTGCGCGACGACGAACGTCGTCCCGCGGTTCCGGCGGAGCATCGCGTCACGCTCGGTCATCAGCTGCTCGAAGCTCGGGAACTGCTCCGCCGGATATCGACGCGACGGGAAGAGCGCGAGTTCGAGCCATCGCTCGTTGGTGTTGTCGATCGGCCGCCAGAACTCCTGCGGGTCCGCCGTATGGATGAAGACCGGGAAGCGGAGCCGCGCCGCCGCCTGCCAGACGGGGTCGAGCGCGGGGTCGTCGATGCGGAGCCTCGTGCCGTCCGCCTTCCGCGAGGTGAGGCCGAGCCCCTTGCCGATCTCCCCGATCCCGACGGCGCCCGCCGCGGCGGCGGCCTCGAGCGCGGCGATCTCGCGCTCGGCCCACCCGGCGGTACCGACGCCGGTGAAGTCGATCCCGGTGAGGAAGCGGATCCGGTCGCGCATCCGCGGGTGCGCCTGCGCGGTCGCGAGCTGCCGACGGAGCTCGTCGCCCCGGACGTTGTTCGCCGCGACAATCACGCGGACCCCGATGCGGTCGAGGTCATCGGCGAGCTGCGTGAGCCCCTCCGCGGACCCGAGCTGCGTGGTCGGGTGCCCGTGGTAGTCGATGGCCGGGAACTTGGCCTTCGGCACGAGGTGCTCCGTCGTCACGAGCGTCGAGCGCGGCCGATAGTCGAGAATCGAGGGCGGCGGGAGCGTCGGCGCCTGACAGTTGCCGGGGCGGACCTCCGTCATCCCCGGCGGGCATTCCTGCCCGGGCTCGATGCGGACCCCCCCCGACATCCCGGGCTGGGCGCCGGCGAGCACCGGGAGAAGCAACGCGACACGCAGGAATCGGAGCGGCATAGCAATGTGAGCAGAAGAGTGGAGCGGGACTGGCGGCACCCCCGAAGTCTGACCTGATCGGGCGTCAGAGGCGAGGCCGTGCGATACCCTCGTGCTTCCATGGTCGACGCCCACTAGCTTACCGACGGGCCATCGGCCACCGATGGCCACGCGTCGCGATCCCGTCGACCCATGCGTCCCGACGCCGCCCCCGACCACCTCCGCGCACCGGGTGCCGGGGGAGTCTCGCACTGGAGCAGAGGCCATGTCGGTATCCCTCCTCGAGGTGATTGACAACTCCCTGGGCGTGCTCGCCCTGCTGGTCGGGATCCTCTTCATCCGCCACCGGAACGACGACGAGTCACAGGGATTCCGCTGGCTCGGGGCCGGCTTCCTCCTTTTTTTCATTAACCACAGTGTGACCGGTGCCATCGCGGCGGCCTTCCCGAGGACGCTGGGGTGGAACCTCTTCGCCCTCGTGACGGCGAGCGTGACGCTGGCCTGTTTGTTCATCGGCTTGCGTGCGCACTCGGCGCCCCGGGCCCTCGCGACCACGGCATCAACGACGCCGACCTCCAGCGCCACGCAACTCCTCGGTGTCACCGCGCTGGTAATGCTGACCCTCGTGTTCGTGCGAGGGGGACGAGCCGGATACACGCCGCTGCTGCACGCCGTCCCGGCCGCCATCGCCGGCTACGGCGCCGTGCTCCAGGCTCGACTGTTCCGGGCGGAGCCGTTCATGGGGCACGAGCTGACGGCAGCGTCCCTGGCGAGCCACCCCGTCGCGTGGTCCCTGCTCGCGCTGACCGGCATCAGCGGCACGATGATGCAGCAGATCCTTTCGATCCCGTTCGTGTTGGCTGGCGTCGCCACCTTCTCCGCCAGTCGGCTCCGCATCCAGGCGCGGATGCGGAAGTCCCGGCTCGACCGGAGTACGGGGTTCCTCACCCCCGAGGGGTTCGCCGAGGTCGCCGAGCATCGCCTGACGAGCTCCCTGGGAGACGGCACCTGGTGCATCGCGTCGGTTCGACTCGAGGAGTGGGAGCGGAGCTTCCGTGCCTTGCAACCCGGAAACCAGCAGCTCGCCCTCACCACGCTGGCGCAGCGGATGGCCGATCCGGTCGGACGGGAACGTCACATCGCTCGCACGGGCAGCGCGGACTTCCTGCTCCTGCTGCGCGACGCCCGCCTCGCGGAGGATACCGACGGACCCGATGACCTCCAGGAACTGCTCCACCGTCTGTCACCGCCGATCATCACGGGCCAGTACGCGCTGCAGACGAAGCCGAGCGTCGGGTATGCCCGGTTCCCCAAGGACGGCGCCGACCTTGCCACGTTGCGCTCCGCCGCGGAGTTGGCGAGGAACGTCGCCGGCGACCTCGACGCGCGACGCCCAGCCCGCTACCAGCCGCACATGCGCGAGATTGCCGAGGAGCGACTCCGCATCGGGCGGCAGATCATGCTCGGCCTGAGCTCGGAGGCATTCGACCTCCACTACCAGCCGATCGTCCCCAGCGCGCCGGGCCCCATCACCTCGGCAGAGGCGTTGCTGCGCTGGCACTCTCCCTCACGCGGCCTCGTCCCCGCGGCCGAATTCGTGGCATCGGCCGAAGCCGCCGGCCTGATGACCCAGCTCACGACGTTCGTCGTGGAACGCGTCCGGCGGGACGTCACGGTCTTTCGTCGCCAGATCCATCCAGACTTCCGGGTGAGCATCAACATCCCGCTGTCCGTGCTCACCGAGGTGGCCAACGGGATCGCTCCGGCCGACGCCCTCTTCTCTGAGCGGGAGAGCCCGTCGACCGCGATCGACCTCGAAATCACCGAATCCGCCTCGATGGGCTTCGACCCCGCGATCCGCACCCTCCTCGAGGGATACCGGAGGCGAGGGATGCGGATCGCGCTCGACGACTTCGGGATGGGGTTCTCCTCCTGTGGGCAGCTCGACCACCTGCCGATTGACGCCCTGAAGGTCGATGGCGCCTTCGTCGCCGACATCGACCGGAGCCCCCGCCGGCAGGGCATCCTTCGCGCCATCCTCGCACTCGGCCGCGAGCTGCAGCTTCAGGTGATTATCGAAGGGGTCGAGACGCGAATCCAGCGAGAGGTCGTGACCGCGCTCGGCGCGACGCACCTCCAGGGCAACCTGACGGGACCACCCGTCCCCGCACAAGTTCTGCTCGAACGTCTGTCGCGAACGGCCTGACGGCCGCGCGACCGCGCATGGCGCGAACCCGTACCCGTCGGCCGACCTTACCTTTCCTGCACGATGTCGCTCTCCCTCCGCTTCCTCGGGACCTCCGCCTCGCGCCCCACGGTCGAGCGCGGGATGTCGTCGATCGCGCTCACCCGCGACGGCGAGACGATGCTCTTCGACTGCGGCGAGGGGACGCAGCGTCAGATGATGCGCTGGGGCGTGGGTTTCACCCTCGGCGACATCTTCTTCACCCACTTCCACACCGACCACTTCCTCGGCGCGCTCGGGCTTCTCAAGACCTTCGCGCTCCAGGCGCGCGAGGAGCCGCTCCGGCTCTGGGGCCCGCGCGGCGCGCAGGCGCTCTTCAAGCGCGCGGAGGGGCTCGGTAACGAGCGGCTCACCTACCCGCTCACGGTGACCGACGTCGAACCGGGGACGCCGATCCTCCGCTCAGGCTACATCATCAAGCCGTTCACCGTCGAGCACCGCCAGGGCGCCGCCGTCGGGTACGCGCTCGTGGAGCAGGACCGCCTTGGCCGCTTCGATCCCGACCTCGCGCGCGAGCTCGGGATCCCCGAAGGCCCGCTCTGGGGACGCATCCACAAAGGCGAGGCGGTGACGCTCCCTGATGGTCGCGTCATCTCACCCGACACGCTCGTCGGCCCGACGCGCCCCGGGCGCACGGTCGTGATCACCGGCGACACGCGCCCCTGCGCGGCGACGATCCAGGCGGCCGAGGGCGCGGACCTCCTCGTGCACGAGGCGACCTTCGGCGACGAGGAGCAGCAACGGGCGCGCGAGACGATGCATTCGACCGCGCGCGAGGCGGGGACGGTGGCGCAGATGGCCGGGGCGAAGCGCCTCGCCCTCACGCACTTCTCCGCACGGTATTCCCGCGACCCGAGCGACCTTGGTCGCGAGGCGCGCGAAGCATACACCGGGGAGCTGATCCTCGCGAAGGACGGGTTGGAGATCGACGTGCCGTTCCGGGACGCGGATCCGACCGCATAACCCCGTGTCCTCCGCCTCGACGCCCGCCGCGGGCAGCCCGCTCAGTGCCGTGACCTTCGGGATGGTCTCGGCGATCAACACGCTTGGCTTCGGCTTCGCGATTATGGCGCTGATGTTCAACGGCCCCACCGCGTCGGGGTACGGGATGGGGGTCGGTGTCTGGGTCCTCAGCAACGTCATCCTCGCGCTCTACACGGCGTGGCGCGACCAGCTGCCGGGCGCGGTCGGCATCGTGCAGGAGGCGGGGATTCCCCTGATCGCCGGGGCGATGACCGCTGCGGCCGCGTCGATGACCGCCGCACCCGACGTGCGCGTGGCGACGGTCCTCGCCATCCTCGGCACATCCACGCTTCTCACCGGCATCCTGCTTATAATCGTCGGCCAGCTGCGTCTGGGTGGCCTCGTCCGGTTCGTGCCGTACCCGGTAATCGCCGCTTTCCTCGCGGGCGCGGGATTCCTCCTGCTCCGTGCCGGCCTCTCGCGTGTCCTCGGCGCCGACACGCCGCTGGAGATGCTGCGGGCCTTCGGGGAACCGAGGATCCTCGCCCGCGCGCTCCCCGGCATCGCGTTCGCCATCACGCTCTCACTCGGCACGCGCCGCATCGCGCATCCGCTGGTCGTGCCAGGGGCGATCTTCCTCGCGGCCGGCGTCTTCTACGCCGTCACCGCCGGCGCCGGCCTGAGCGATGCGGAGATCCGAGCCCTCGGTTGGCTGCCAGCGGCCGCGCCCGCCGGCCGGGCGGTCGCGTTCCCCACCCCGGCGATGCTCCCGCTCGTCGACTGGAGCGTCGTCAGCACCGCGCTGCCGCTGATGGCCTCCGCCGCCGTCCTCACACTCATCGGCCTCCTGCTCAACACGAGTGGGCTCGAGCTCGCGCTCGGCGTGGAGCTCGACCCGAATCGCGCGCTCCGCTCCACCGGGCTCGCGAACCTGCTCACCGGCGCGATCGGCGGAATGAGTGGGCACGTCGCCGTGTCGGGCACCCTGCTCGCCGACCGAATGGGGGTGCGGGGACGCGCCGCCGGGCTGGCACGCGCCGCCGCGCTCATCGCCTTCCTCGCCGTCGCCGGCACCCTCGTCTCGGCGATGCCGGTGTTCGTAACGGGCGGCCTCGTCACGTATCTCGGCGTCGAACTGTTCTATGCGTGGGCCGTCGTCTCACGGCGGAAGCTCCCCCTCGGCGAATGGGCGATCATCCCGCTCATCCTGTTCATGATCGTGATGGTCGGCTTCCTCGCCGGGATCGGCGTGGGGTTGCTGGTGGCGGTCGTGATGTTCGCCTACACCTACTCGCGACTTCCGGTGGTGCGCTTCAGCGCGAGCGGTCGCGACCTCCGCAGCACGGTAGACCGCTCCGCCGCGGCGACGGCTCACCTCGATGAACGGGGACGGACAATCGAGGTGATGCACCTGCAGGGGTTCCTCTTCTTCGGGACGGCGGAGCGCGTGGTCGACCAGGTGCGTGCCCGACTCGGCGCGACGGACCAACCGGCGCTCCGACACCTCGTCCTCGACTTCCGTCACGTGAGCGGGGTCGATTCCGCCGCGACGGCATGCTTTATGAAACTCCGCAAACTGACCGACGCGAAGGGCGTCGATGTGGCGTACGCCGAGGTCCCGTCATCGCTGGCCGAGCAGTTCCAACGGGCGGGGCTCACCTTCGATTCCGCCGGGCCGCTCACGCTGCAGCCGGACGTGAACGCGGCGCTCGAGCGGTGTGAGGCGGCCCTTCTCGCCGACCTCGCGACGGACGACGCCGCGCAGCCATTCCGAGAGCAGCTCGTCGCGCAGCTGGGGGAGAGCCCCTGGATCGACCCGTTGATCGCCGCGATGGAGCGCGTGGTGGTGCCGTCGGACTCGTATGTGATCCGGGCAGGAGACACGGCCCGCGATGTCTTTCTCGTGGAGCGCGGCACGCTCGCGGTGCAGGTCACCGGCGCCGACGGCGCGCCCCTCCGCCTGCGGACGATGACCGCCGGCGCGATCGTCGGCGAGGTCGCGCTCTACACGCGGCAACCGCGCGGTGCCGATGTGCTGGCGGTGGAGGAGACGGTCGTGCATCGACTCTCCGCCGACGCGCTCGCCCGGCTCGAACGGGAGACCCAGGAGTCGGCCGTGCTGTTGCACCGGCTGGTCGCCACGCATCTCTCGGGCAAGCTCACCGTCGCGAACCGGCTGCTCCAGCGCGCCCGACTCTGACCGCGCGACGTCGGGCCGGCGAGGTCCCGCTCAGGCCGGGTCGCTGAGCCCCAAGAGCCCGGGCGCCTTCCGCCACCGCGCGTCGCTGGCGGCCCAGAATGGCGGCCGCTCCCCGGCGACGATCTCCTCGAGGATGACGAGCGCGTCGGTCGCGCCCAGGTCCGGTGCACCCTCCCCGCCGCGCGCTGTGCGGAGGTGCCGCTCGAGCCCCGCCCGCGCCAGCGACAGCGTCTCACGGGCGACGGCGCGGAGCGGCCAATCGTCGACGACGGCGTCGAGCGCGTCACGACACGCCGCCGCTCGAAGCGCCACGCGATTGACCCCCGACTCGCCGTCACGGAGCAAATCGAGACACCGACGCCGCGCCTCGACGTCATAGAAGAGCCCGGTCGCGAGCGCCGGGAGCGCTGACAGCGCCTCGGGCGGCACCGTGTCGCATTGCCTGAGCTCGAGCTGACGCCGCATCCGCACGTCGGTGTAGAGGGTCGAGACGTGCAGTTCCCAGTCGGCGACGGTGGCGCGCCGCCCGTGGTACCCGCGTTCGACGTACTCGCGAAAGGTGAGCGGATGGTCGAGCGGCAGATACCGCGGGGCGCCGTCCGCGCGTGTCTCAGCGAGGAAGAGCATCGGGACCTCCCACGCCCACGCGACCAGGTCGTCGAGCGTCACGGCTCGCTCGAAGACGAGGGGCGGAGCCCCGCAGCGCGTGGGGTCGACGTCGGGCCAGATGCTCGCGCGGTGGGAGCGGTGTCCCACCGCCACGCCGCGCGCCACCGGGGAATTGGCGAACAGGGCGATGAGCACCGGTGTCAGTAGATGCCCGAGACGCACCATCTCCACGCAGTCCACCGCGTCGATGAAATCGAGATTCACCTGCACGGCGCAGGTGAAATCGAGCATCGCCACGCCGGTCGTCCCGCGCGAGGGGAAGACCCGGCGCATCACGGCGAAGCGTTCACGGGGCATCTCCGGGGTGCCGGGCAGATGCTCGGCGGGATTGTAGCCGACCCACGCGAAGCGGACTCCGAGATCACCGCTCACGTCCGCGAGCTCAGCGCGGTGCCGCGAGAGTTCGGCGCGCATCGCCCCGACGGTGGTGTGCGGCGCGCCCGAGAACTCGAGCTGCCCCGCCGCCTCGAGGGAGATTGAGGCATCTCCGCGCGACAGGGCAATCGGACAGCCGGCCTCGAGGATGGGAGTCCACCCGTGCCGGGCGACGAGCCGCTCAAGCAACGTGCGGATGCTGACCGCTCCGTCGTACGGGAGGAGACGACCATCCGGCCCTACGGCGAGTCGCTCGTACTCCGCACCGATCACGCGATGCGCCGGGTCAGTGGCGCCGGCGGCCACCCAGGCCACGCACTGCGCCACGCTCGTCACCTCGGGGGAGGGACCGGTTCGCGGGACAGTGGACACGCTACCTCCGCACGACCTCAGCCACGCCGGCAATCAACCGCTCAATCTCCTCAGCCGTGGTGTAGCACGCCGCCCCGGCGCGGACGAGCCCGTCCTCGGCGCGCCCCAACAGGTCCACGACCGTCGACGCGTAGAAGTCGCCATGGCTCGTGAAGACGCCGCGCTCCACGAGTGCGCGCGTCACCGCCTCGCTCGTGTAGCCGGCGACCGTGAAGGCGAGGGTCGGCGTCCGCGGCCGACCGGGCGGTGGACCGTACCGCGTCACGCCGTCGATGGCGCCAAGGCCCTCCCAGAGCCGGTGCAGCTGCGCCATCCCCCGCGCGTGCAGCCCGGCGAAGGCGCGCTCGAGCCGCGCGCGACGCGTCGGGCCTTCCGCGAGCGAGGCGAGGAAGTCGATCGCCGCGCCGGTCCCGACGATTCCCTCATGGTTCTGTGTCCCCGTCTCAAGTCGCTCGCTCCCGACATCAGGCGCGGGCAGGAGTTTCGGGACATCGAGCGTGGCGAGCAACGACTCGCGGACGTAGAGCAGGCCGGTGTGCGGACCGTAGAACTTGTACGCGCTGCAGCCGAGGAGGTCGCAGTCCATCGCGCGGACGTCGACCAGCGCGTGCGGGGCATAGTGCACCGCATCCACGAAGACGAGCGCGCCGACACCGTGCGCGAGGGCCGCGGCGGCGGTGACGTCGTTGATGGTGCCGAGGGCGTTGGAGCCGGCACCAATGGCAAGGAGCCGCGTGCGCGGCGTGAGCGCGGCACGCAGCGAGTCGAGGTCGAGCTCGCCGGTGGCGAGATTGACCGCGACGCGACGGATGGTGATCCCGCGCTCGCGCTCGAGCGCGCGCCAGGGGGCGACGTTCGCGTGGTGATCGAGATCGGTGATCACGACCTCGTCGCCGGGTCCCCACCCGCGACCGAGCGCACGCGCGAGATGGAAGGTCCCGGTCGTCATGTTGTTCGCGAACGCGACCTCCGTCGGCGAGGCGTTGAGGAAGTCCGCCGCCGCCTCGCGTGCCGCGAGGAGGAGCGCGTCGGTCTCGGCGCTGGTCGGATACGCCCAGTGCGTGTTCGCGTTGTGGTGCAGCAGGTAGTCGGCCATCGCGTCGACGACCGACTGCGGCACCTGCGTGCCACCCGGCCCGTCGAAGTAGGCCACCGGGTGGCCCGCGTGCCGTCGCGCGAGCGCGGGGAAGCGTGCGCGGATCGCGTCGACGTCCATCACGTCTACCGCGGTGGTCTGTGCCGTGCTCATTCGATCACCGTCCCGGTCAGGCGTTCGACCCACTTCACGACCTCCACGTGGTCCGCCTCCTCCCCGAGCGCGACGTGCGCGGCGCGGAAGAGCTCGGCGGTGAGCTGCAGCATCGGCGTGGCGACCTTCTGCTCGCGCGCGACGCCAGCCGCGATCCCGACGTCCTTGTCGAGGAGTGCGAGTCGGAAGGTGCGCGGGAAGGCGCGGGTGAGGACGCGCTCGGGGAAGAGATTCATCGAGGCGTTGGAGCGGCCGCTCGAGGTGTTGATGACATCGAGCGCGACCTCGGGGCGCACCCCGGCCTGCGTGAGCGCCGCGAGTCCCTCGGCCGTCGACCACAGGTGCAGCGCGAGGAGGGCGTTGTTCACCGCCTTCACCGCATCGCCCGCGCCGACACCCCCGCAGTGGACGATCTTCTTCCCGAAGACCGCGAGCACGGGGCGCACCCGCTCGAGGACCGCGGCATCGCCGCCGACCATCACCGTGAGCGCGGCCTGCTCGGCGCCGGCGACGCCGCCGGAGACGGGCGCATCGAGGAAGGCGACCCCCTGCGCCGCACAGCGGGCGGCGAGCCGCCGCGACGTCGCCGGGTCGCCCGAGGTGCAGTCGACGAGGACGCTCCCGGGACGGAGCGTGGCCAGGAGACCGTCGGGGCCATCGCAGAGCGACTCGACGTCGGCGGAGACGGGGAGGCAGGTGATCACGACATCGGCGCCGTCGGCGGCGGCGGCCGGGGTGACCGCGTGGATGGCACGGTGCTCGGCGCTGAACGCAGCGGCCTTGGCCGCGGTGCGGTTCCAGACGCGGAGCCCGAGGTCGGCGGCGGCGAGGTGGCGGGCCATCGGCGTGCCGATGGCGCCGAGGCCGAGGAAGGCGACGGTGGGCATATCCGAGAAGGTACTAGATTGCCACGCGATGCGACTCGCCTTGACGATCGACGGGATGGTGGCCGTGCACGCGCGGCACGCGGTGATGACCGCGCTCGCCGGCGTACCGGGAATCGAGGCCGCCGAGGTCGAACTCGGCGCGGCGGAGGTCACCTGCGTGTCGGGCGTCGACCCGGTGACGACGGAGGCGGCGCTGCGCGCCGCGATCGAGGCGGTCGGGTGCACGGTCACGGTGGTACGGGCCCTGCCGCGGCTGCTCCCGACGCTCTGAGGGCAGGCTCGCGACGGCGCGGCGCGCCGGTCCCGCGGGCAACAGCTCGTATGCCTGTCGGGGCGGTGTCGCGCCCCGCGTGCCCCGGTTAGCTTCGAGGGACGTCCACCACTCGTCGCGCGCGCGCGACCCGTGTCCACCACCCGGGGAGGTCCGCCGTGACCCCAGATCAGCGCGAGAAGGAGCGGTCGGTCGCGGCGCTGGTCGCCCCCGACATCCAGGAGCTCCTCGAGACGGACGCGAGTGCGGTCGCCGTCGAGACGGAGGAGCTCCACCCGGCGGACCTCGCCGACATCGCCGAGCTCCTCCCGCCCGAGCTGCTGCCGCGTTTCCTGACCGCGCTCCCCGCGGGGCGCGCGGCGACGGTGCTCGAGTACCTCGACGAGGAGCGGCGCACCGAGGTCCTCGAGGCGATGGACCCCGAGGAGGCCGCGGCGCTCCTCGCGCGGATGACGCCGGACGAGCGCACCGACGCGCTCGAGGAGCTCGACGACGCGACCGCCGACGAGATCCTCGACGAACTCCCCGAGTCGGCGCGCCTCGAGACCGAGGCGCTCCTCGAGTACGCCCCGGACACGGCGGGCGGCCTGATGACGACGGAGTTCGTCTCCGTCGACGAGACGGCGACCGTCGAGGATGCGTTGGGGGCGGTGCGCGGAATGGCGCGCGCGGGGCGGCGGGAGGCGATGGGGACCGTGTACAGCGTCGACGCGCACGGCGTCCTCACCGGTGTGCTCTCACTGCGCGAGCTCCTCGCCGCGCCCGAGGGGACGCGGGTCGCCGAGGTGGCGTGGACCGAGGTCGTGACCGTCCGCGCGACCGCGGACCGCGAGGAGGTCGCGCAGCTCACCTCCGACTACGACCTCGTCGCGGTTCCGGTGGTGGACGACACCCGTCGCCTCCTCGGCGTCGTCACCGTCGACGACGTCATCGACGTCATCCAGGAGGAGCAGACCGAGGACGTGCAGAAGTTCGGCGGTCTCGCCGCCCTCGAGGATCCCTACCTGCAGAGCTCCGTCCCGGAGCTCATGCGGAAGCGGCTCCCGTGGCTCCTCGTGCTCTTCATCGGACAGATGTTCACCGCAGCGGCGATGGCGTACTTCCAGTCGGAAATCGACGCCGCGACGGTCCTCGCCCTCTTCATCCCGCTCGTCATCAGCTCCGGCGGCAACTCCGGGTCGCAGGCGACCTCGCTGATCATCCGCGCCCTCGCGCTGCAGGAGCTCGGGATGCGCGACTGGCTCCGCGTGATGCGGCGTGAGCTGCTGATCGGCCTCCTCCTCGGCGCGATCCTCGGCCTCGTCGGGCTCGCCCGCGTGGTCCTCTGGCAGTGGATGGGCTTCTATCCCTTCGGCGACCACTACGTGCGGCTCGCCGCGACGATCGGCACCACCGTCGTCGGCGTCGTGCTCTTCGGCACCCTCACCGGCGCGATGCTCCCCTTCGTACTCAAGAAGGCGGGGTTCGATCCGGCGAGCGCGTCGGCTCCGCTCGTCGCGACGCTTGTCGATGTGACGGGCGTCGTCCTCTACTTCACCGTCTCGCTGCTGCTCCTGCGCGGGACGCTGCTGTGAGCGTGCCGCCCCGCCCCGACGGGCGCGGCGACGCGCACACCGACACGGGGACCGCACCCCACGGCGATCCCGGAGCTGCCGACGCGCGCGGCGCCGCGGTGGCGGTGCTCATCTCCGCCTGTGCCTTCGGCTCGCTCGCCGTCGGGGTGACGCTCGCCAACCGCGCCGGCGTGGCGCTGCAGGGGTTGATGGCGTGGCGCTACCTCCTCGCGACACCGCTGCTGATGCTCGTCGCCGGCGGGCCCACGGCGCTCCGCATCCCGGGGCGCGACATCCGCCGGCTCCTCATCCTCGGTGGGCTCGGGCAGGTCGCCGTCACCTCGCTCTCCTTCTCTGCGCTCCGGTGGATCGACGCCGGTCAGCTCGGCTTCCTGTTCTACACCTACCCGGCCTGGGTGGCGGTGTTGATGGCGACGCACGGCGTGGAGCCGCTCACCCGCGGGCGGCTCGCCGCGCTCGGCCTCGCGCTCGTGGGGATCACGACGATGGTCGGCGTGCCGTGGCGTTCCGCGCTCCCGCTCCCGGGGCTGCTCCTGGCCCTCTCGAGCGCGGTCGTGTACGCCGCGTACATCCCGGTGCTCCACCGCGCGCGCGGGCCACACCCCGCCGCCGTCGCCTCCACCTACGTGATCGGCGGTGCGGCGATCGTCTTCGTCACGTGGGCGCTCGCGACCGGGACGCTCGTGCGCGGGATGACGCCGGCCATCTGGGGCGTCGCGGTCGGTGCCGCGGTGATCGGCACCGTCGCCGCCTTCCTCCTCTTCCTCCGGGGCCTCGCGGTGCTCGGCGCCGTGCGCGCGGCGATCCTCTCGACGGTCGAGCCCTTCTGGACCGCGCTCCTCGCGGCGCTCGTCCTCGGCCAGCCGATCGGCCCGCGCACGATCCTCGGCGGCACGCTCATCATGGCCGCCATCCTCCTCCTGCAGCGCTCGGCCCATCCCGTCGTCGAGGCCGACGCGCCCCCCCCGGAATGACGCCCGTCCGCCCCGCCCCGACCTCCGAACACCCCGCGGTGCCCACCGCCACCACCACACCGGAGGCCGCCACCGGCGCCGGCCTCGTCTACACCCTGCTCGCCGCGACGGGATTCGCCTCGGTGAGCATCCTCACCTCCGCCGCGGTCGCGACGGGGCTCTCCCTCACCACGGTGCTGACCTGGCGGTACGTGCTCGCCGCCGTCGCGCTCACCGTCTGGGTCGGCGCGCGCGGCTATCCGCGGATCCCACCCCGCGAGATGCTCCGCTTCGTCGCGCTCGGCGGCTTCGGGCAGGCGCTGCTCGTCTACCTCGCCCTCGCCTCGCTCGCGTACATCCCCGCCGCGACGCTCGCCTTCCTGTTCTACACGTACCCCGCGTGGGTGGCCGTGGCGCAGGCGGTGCGCGGCGCGGAGCGCCTCGACGCGCGGCGCGCCCTCGCCCTCGCCTGCTCGTTCGGCGGGATCGCCGTGATGGTCGGCCGGCCGAGTGCCGGAGGCATCGACCCGCGCGGCATCGCGCTCGCCCTCGGCGCGGCGATCGTCTACGGCGCCTACATCCCGATGATGCGCGTCCTGCAGAAGGATCATCCCGTCGCGCCGACGTCGGCCTACGCGAAGATCGGCTCCGCACTCGCCTTCTTGGTCGCCAGCGTCGCGGACCGGAGCTTCACCGCGCAGCTCACGCCGTCGGCATGGGGGATCATCTGGCTGCTGACCATCGGGAGCACCGTCCTCCCCGGCGTCTTCTTCATGCAGGGACTGATCCGGCTCGGGCCGGTGCGCACCGCGATCGTGTCCTCGGTGGAACCGTTCCTCACGGCGGTGCTCGCGGCGATCGTGCTCGGCCAGCCGCTGACGTGGGCCACGCTGGCCGGGGGCGGGGCGATCGTGGCGGCCGTGGCGCTCCTGCAGGTGGGGCGCGAGCGGGTGGCCTAGCGTCTTCCGCCCGAGCCCGCGGGAAGCGAGTATTGCATATCCTTTTTCCTTCGTAGCGTGCTGCGGCGATCTCGGTTCCTTCTGGTGTGCTTGGCCACGCTTCTGGGCGTGGCAAGCTGCGGTCGCGACGTCACCGGTCCCCGGGGCGTTCGCGCCGGCGCGGTGCAGCTCAACCCGGCCTTCCCGATGGTCCGCCTCGAGGGGCAGGGCCAGCCGCTGAGCGTTGCTTCGATCGTGAGCTTCACGCGCGTGCGGATCATCCTGCTCCGGGCCAACGGGGACACGGTCATCAACCGGGTGGTGGAGTTTCCGCCGGAGTCGGCGAGCCTCTCGCTCGCCTTCCCGGTGACGCTGGAGCCGTCGGCTCCTGCCTCGGGCGAGGTCCTCTCGGCGAGCCTCCGTTTCGTCTCCGCCGCCGGGGATACCGTGTTCCGCGGCGGCCCCGTGAACGTCGTGGCGGCGCCGACGACGTCGAGCCCGCCGCCCCCGCCGGAGATCCCACTCACCTACACGGGTCCCGGCGCAAACGCGGCCTCCGTCGCCATCTCGCCGAAGACGCGGACCGCGCGCACGGGGGATGCCATCCCCTTCAGCGCGACCGTGCGCGATGCGCAGGGCCTGGCCCTCGCCAACACCCCGGTCGCCTTCGCCTCGCTCGACACCAGCAAGGTGCGGGTCGGGCTCACCACCGGCGCGGCCGTGGTGCACGGCTTCCGTGGCATCGCCATGCTGGTCGCGCAGACGGTCACGGGCCAGCGGGACACCGCTGTGGTGAGCATCACGCCGACGCCGACCGCCATCGCTGTCACCGCGGGCAACAACCAGCAGGTGGTGCAGCGCCTGACCTTCCCCGCACCGGTGCGGGTGCGGGTGACCGCGGGCGATGGTCTCCCCGTGGCGGGGGAGATCGTCGCCTTCACGGTCACCGCGGGCCAGGGCACGGTGTCGGCGGCACGGGATACCACCGATGCGACGGGGTTCGCCGAGGTGACCTGGACGGCGGGTGCGCTCACCGGGAGCGCCGCGCTGCGCGCCGAGGTGCTGGGGACGCCGACCACCGTGGCGGTGACGGCGGTGGGCACCCAGCTCGCGCCACCCCCGGCCACCGTGACGCTCCTCCAGGGGAGCGGCCAGACGACAGCGCCGGGTACGGCCTTCGCAGACTCCGTGCGGGTCGAGGTGCGCGACCAGTTCGGCGACGTGGTACCGGGCGCCACGGTGCAGTTCACGGCGGCCGGCGGTGGGAGTAGCTCGCCGCCGAGCGTGACCACCGGCACGACTGGTCTCGCGGCGACGCGGTGGACCGCCGGCGCCACCGGGGCGCAGCAACTCACGGTTACCGTCGGCACCGTCCCCCCGCTCGTCGTGACGGGGACCATCGCCACGCAGATCACCCGCGTGAGCGGGGGCTTTGAGACGGCGCGGTACTTCCAGCCCTTCCCGTCGCCCGTGGTCTTCCGCGTGGCGAACGACAGCGGCCGGGCGCTCGCCGGGCTCCCGGTGACGTTCACCGTGGCGTCAGGGAACGGCACCCTCAGTGCACCCCGCGACACTTCGGACGTGAACGGCCTTGTGAGTGTCGTCTGGACGGCGGGGAACGCCTCGGGCACGGCGCTGCTCACGGCGACGATTGCGGGCACCACGCTCTCGGCCACCGCGTCGGGAACGCAGGTGGATCCGGCACCGACCGCGTTGCGCTTCGCCCAGCAGCCGACCGCGGTCGTCGCCGGCGACACGCTCCCGACCCTCCGTATCGCGCTCCTCGACAGCGGCGGCGACACCGCGCGCGCATACACCGGGCCGATCCGGATGAGCATCGCCTCCGGTCCGAGCGGCGCGACGCTGACCGGAAACCTCGTGGTGGCGGCGTCGAACGGTGTCGCACGATTCTCGGGGCTCCGGCTCCCTCTGGCGGGGAGCGGGTACCGCCTCACCGCGAGGGCCGATTCGATCGCGGGGCTCGTCTCACCGGCCTCCGACACCTTCTCGGTGTCACCAGGCCCCGTCGCGACGCTCCGACTGACGGGACGCACCGCGCAGGTGGCCGGCGACACGCAGACCGTGCGCATCACCGCGCTGGACGCCCTCGGCAACAAGGCCACGGGGCTGCAGGGGCCCCTCTCGCTCAGCGTGACCGCCTGTCAGGGCGCGGCAACGGGTGAGGTCCTCACGGCGCAGAGCCCGGTGTCCTGGAACGCAACGACGCTCGTGGTCTTCAGCGCGGGCGTCACGGACATCGTCGTCCGCCCCTTCACCGCCGGTGCCTACGACCTCTGTGCGTCGCTCCTGCCGGGCAGCGTCGTCTCGGTTGCCGGCCAGCGGCTCGCGCTGCAGGTGGCCCCGGCCGCGCCAACGCACTTCCGCCTCGCGGCCCCCGCCACCTGGACGGCCGGTGTGCCGCAGACGGTGACGCTCACGGCGTACGACGACTTCGAGAACGTCGCGACGGGCTTCACATCGCTGATCCAGAGCGTGCTCTTCTCGGGGCCGAGTGCCTCGCCGACCGGCACGGTGCCGACGATGACCTATGTGGGCGGCACCCCCGTGCCGTTCAGCAACAACGCCTCGCTCGCCTTCACCAACGGCGTCGCGACCTCGACCCTTACGCTCTTCGCCGCGGAGGGCACCACCCTCTCGGCGCAATCGGGCGCGATTGGCACACGCACGCTTGACGTCGTTTCGGTCAACGTGCTCGCCGGGCCGACTCGCGCGCTGGCGCTCGAAACGGTCCCCGCCGGCGCGTACACCGGTACGGCATTCCTATCGCAACCCGTGATTGCGGCCGTCGATGCCTACGGCAATTCCACCGGCCAGGGGGGGCTGCCGGTGACCGCTACGATTGCCTCCGGGCCGGGGACGCTCGGCGGCATGGTGACGGTGCCGACGTCGACCGGGACCGGCCGTGCGAGCTTCACCGACCTCGGGATCACCGGGGCAGGCTCGCACACGCTGCGCTTCAGCACCACGGCCGGGATCACCGCCGTCACCTCCGCGCCGTTCTCTGTCGCGACGGTCGGGACCGGCATCCGCCTTCACGTCGGCGCCTCCGACCGCGCGAGCGCGAAAGTGAACACGGATCTCGCCATCCCCCTGCTCATCGACCTCAGCAACCGCGGCGGTGAGGACCTCGCGTCACTGACCGCGTACGTGGCGTGGGATACCACGGCGTTTAGCTACGTCGGGACCACCGCCGGCACCTGGGTGGACGATGCCAGCGGGAGCGCGAGCATCTTCCTGAACACGAACAATGTCGCTGCAGGGGAGCTGGTGATCAGCGGCTTCACGGCCAACGCCACGACCACGTCGTTCGTCCTGCGCACGCTAACGCTTCGACCGCGGGCGGCAGGGACGACGACCGTGCAGGTGGCGTCCGGCGCCTCCGGCAATGCTGGCGGCGGCACCATCTCCGTGACCGTCCGCCCGCTCGCCGTAACGATTCTTCCGTAACTTCGTCGGACTCCTCCACATCGAACGACCTATGCGCCACGGTTCCCTGATGGCCGCCGCGTTGGCCGCCCCACTCGCCCTCGCGGCGCAGCAGGCCAGCACGCCCAAGACCGCGCAGCAGATTCTCGACATGCCGGACGCGGTGCACTTCGAGGCGGTCGACCGGTACCACGCCGCCGTGCAGGGCTCTGGGCCGGTGCGCCTCCGCTTGGGGAGCGTCTCCACCCTCCGGGTCGTGCCCACCGACCGGCTGACGCTCCCCGTGGTGCTTGATCCCACCGGTGCCACCAGTACCGCGGTCGCGGCGCTCTCCGCGACGGTGAAGTGGGACGCCCAGCGACTGGTCCTTGACTCCATCTCCGCGGGGACGCTCGGCGCGGTGCAGGCGAATGCCTCGGGCGCCGCGATGGGCTCGGTGGCCCTCAGCGTCTTCTCCGCCGAAGGCACGGCCCAGGTGGCCACCGTCGCCACGCTGCATTTCCGCGCGACCGGCGCTCCGGGCGGCACGACCGTGACGATCTTCCCCACACAGGTGGGGAACCCCCTCGGCGTGAGCCTCCTGCGCCAGGTCGTCGTGCGACCCGTCGCCACATGCGTGGTGCCACCCGGCAACTGGGGGGACGTCAACGACGACGGGCAGGTGAACATCATCGACGCCCAGCAG
>JACCDM010685422.1_pt1 | contig 29737 bp, 22 predicted proteins | sample 7445851 | NCBI WGS metagenome assembly JACCDM01 (sample SAMN15323438, study PRJNA562643) | freshwater metagenome | isolation source: river surface water | place: USA:Blue River Watershed | collected 2017-08-16
AAGAGCGAGCTAAAGACCGCTGTTCGCGCAGCGAAAGAGGCTGCCGCCACCGGAGACAAGGCAGCAGCGTCTGCAGCTCTAGCGGTTGCAACCAAGAAGCTCGACAAGGCCGTTTCGAAGGGCGTTATTCACAAGAACCAGGCAGCGAACCGCAAGTCGGCTATCGCCAAGAAGGTTTCCGCTCTCTAAATCGAAACTTCTAAAAACACCCTGCGAAAGTTCGCGGGGTGTTTTTTTGCGCGGTTTAGGGCTTGGAGTTTGCCAAGTCGAAAAGATCGACAGCCAGCTCGGCAGTTTCGACTTGCTCTTGCTCAGTGGACTGGATTGCAGGAGCTCGGTCAGCCCAGAATCCGCAGAGTGCCTGAACCAGGGTTAGCACGATAAGTATCGCCAGCCCGAGCGACCAGTTGCCGGCGGCTTCGCGAAGGGCTGCCATCCCAAACGCCACCGAACCCGCGAAAATGTAGCCGGCGCCTTGCGTAACCGCCGAGAGTGTGGGCGTCAGCTGGCTACTCGCCTTGGTGCTGATCAGGGTAAGCGAGAGTGGGAACGTGGCAGCCTGACCCAGACCGATCAGAATGCAAGCCAGCAGAGACTGGTCAAACTCGAGAGCGATGAAACCTGCTGCCGTCACCAGGCTCACGGCAAAACCCAGCCAGTCGAGTCGCTTAATCTTTGAGAACGAGCTGGCCAATAGCAAACCGGTTGGTACTCCGACGATCGTCGCCAGTCCAAGTAGCGCGCCGGCATCTGCAGTGCTGTAGCCGCGTTCGGTCAGAATCGTGGGCAACCAAGAGAGCAACACATAGAACCCGGCCGATTGAACTCCAAAGAAACCGAAGATCGCCCAGGTTACCTTCGAACGTACGACCAATTCGAATTGCTTGCCTGTAGATCTCTTTTGTGCACCCCTTGCAGCGACGTTGCCCTCACCCTGTGACGCGTTCGACAAAAGTTTGGTTGCCGCCGACTGCAGACCAAAACGCCAGAGCACTAAAGCAATGACGGCCGGTGCAACCCAAATCATGAGCGTGAGATTCCAACTGCCCAACCACTGAGCAGTTGGAACGGCGGTGGCAGCGGCAAAGCTTGCCGAAATCGCCAAAACTGTTGTGAAAAGTGCCGTTATTTGAGGAACATGGCGAGCAAAGCGACCACGTATCACCGACGGCAGCAGAACATTCGAGACAGCTATCGCCAAACCGGCAACAGCGGTTGCGATGACGAGAGACTCATAGCCGAACCATCCACGCGCGCTGATTGCAATCGTCAGAATCACGAGAAGACCAAAAAGCGCTCGATCGAGCCCGAAACAACGCGCCAAAGCTGGCCCGGCAAACGCGCCAATGCCGAAAGAAAAAACGGGGATGGCTGTAAGCACGCCCTGTTGTGCCAAAGTTAGCCCGAGGTTTTGGTCGATGATCGGCAAGAGTGGGCCAACTGCAGCCAACGGTGGTCGCAGAATCAGGGCGTAGAGCAAAATGGCGGTTACGCCCAAACATGCGGTTATTTTCGTGATCAAGCGTTTCGACCTTTGGTTGCCATGAAATGCACTAGCTGCTCGAGCCTGAACGAGGGGTCTTTTTCTGCACCCTTGGCTGCAGCGTCTGCATCGGCGAGCAGTTTTACCGCTCTGCCGAGGGCCTCATCGCTCCAGCCCTGAACCTCACCACGCGCCTTTGATAGTTGCCATGAACCTACTCCCGCAGACACTGGAGTTGCGCGTGGGTCACCGTGAATCTTGGCCAACAACCGAACTCGCGTAGCGAGTCCGGCAACCAGAGGTACGGGGTCGATTCCGGTTGATAATGCGTGACGTAAAAGTGTCAACGCCTCTGCTGCGCGGCCGGCGAGCGCGGCATCGCCTATTTTGAACGCGTTTGTCTCAACACGGCCGGCGAAGTTGAGATCAACCATTTCTTCAGTAATGGTGTCATCGTTGTCGGCCAGCAGTTGATTGCAGGCTGCGGCCAATTCGGCGACATCATCTGAGAATGCGTCTAACAGCGCCTTGATGGCGGCCGGGGTGATTTTTCTACCAGCGTCGACGAAGTGCCCCTGAAGAAAATCGGTGCGAGTGTAGTCTTTGTCAAACTTTGGGCACGAAATTTCGATTGCCTGTTCACTTGCCCGCATCGCCTCGAGCAGTGCCTTGCCGCGAACGCTCGTGGCATGGTGTCTAACCAAGAGGTAAGTGTCTGGTGCCGGATTTTGAACATAAGCCTTGCCGTCTTCGATGAACTCATCGGTGCATCGGTCAGCATCTTCAATGATGATCAGTCGAGGCTCGGAAAAAAGAGACGGGCTAGCGAGATTGAGCAGTTGACCGGTGCGGTAGTCGATAGCGCTGATTTCGCTTATCTCAAGATCGGCATATTTGGCACGCAAAGCATTCTTGATGAGTTTTGTCGCAACAGATGCGAAGTATTGCTCAGGCCCTGAGACCAGCATTAGTGCCGCTGGAGACGCCTTGCGCCATTGAACCTGCTTTGCTGAACTCACTAAATAACCTTATCTTTACCGTTCGCTCAAGCTCGTGAGCCGCCCTTCGTTTAGAGAAATCACTATCGAACCCTGCTGGTCGGTGCGCAAGATTTTTGAACCGGCTCTCGTAAACAGATCGATAGTGCGACTAGTGGGGTGCCCGTAGCCATTCGACGCACCTACAGAAAACAGGGCAAGTTCGGGGCGAAGGTCTTCGAAAAGTTCCGGGTATTGATCCGCCGATCCGTGATGACTCACTTTGACAATCAAAGGTTTATTGAGTGTTCTGTTGAGTAACGCGTTTCTCAATCTCACCGTTCGCATTTGTGCTCGCTCACCAGCATCTGCAAACGTGAGCAATAGCCATCCACTAGTCTCGACTCGAAGAATCACGCTGGCATCGTTGCTATCTTCAGCACCCCTCGCGTTGGGTTCTGGAGCAACCACTTGCCAGAGTGCCCCACCGAGTTGGCCTCGGTCACCCACTTCGGCCGTAGACACCCTTACACCCTGGGTTTCAAGCATCTGCATGGTTAGTGCTACGAGTGGTCGTTCGTCTCTGAAGGGGCTAACCATCGCCTGCCCTACGCTTGCCTGCTCAAAAACTCCTGCCAGGCCAGCTACGTGATCGGCATCAAAGTGTGTCAGTAGCAACAAATCGATGTGCTTCGCTTCAAGCTTTTTTAGACACTCGTTGATCAGGTCGGGTTCACGGCCGACATCAATCAGCATGACTCGCCCGGCGTTTCGAATGACCGTTGCGTCACCCTGACCAACATCGCATGAGGCGACCTCCCAGTTGGGCGTAGGCCAGTTAGTCGATCGCGCTACCGCAGAACCAGAAAACGACAAAAAACTTAACGCCACTGCCGCGAGCCCGGCTAAGGCTAACTTTCGATGTCTTTTGATTATCAAGAGTGTGAGGGCTAAGACGCTGGTGATCATGAGCAGCAGCCCAACTAAACCGCTAGGCCACCAAATGCTCGCAACTGGCAGTAGTGCCAACTGGCTAATCTGCTCGATTACCCAAGCGAACGTCGATGCGAGCCAAAACAAAAAAGAACCGACTCCCGGAAACACCGAGGCCAGCATCAAGGCGAGGATTCCTAAAATCGTGATTGGTGCAACCAGCGGTTCGGCTAGCAGATTCGCGACCACCGAGTAGGTTGGCAGCCCACCTTGTAAATCGAGCAGCAGCGGCATGCACCAAAGTTGAGCCGAAACAACCACCGCTAAAGACATGGCCAGCCAAGCGGGTGTTCTTAGTTTCAAGACCTGATACAGCTTTGGAGCGAGCACCAAAATCGCTGCGGTTGCCGAAACCGATAACCAAAAACCCAAACTAGTCACCATTTTTGACCACAGAACGAGCGTTAGGGTCATTGCCCAGGCAAGTGCTACCAACGCAGGAACCTTGCGACCCGAAATCATGAAAACCAAAACGACCGCCGCCATTAGAGCCGCTCTCAAAACAGATGGTTCTGTTCCGACCACCGCTACATAAAGACAAAGGGCTGAAACAGAGGCAGCGACCACAAATGAGCGACGCGCTCCGAGACTTCGCAAGAGAAAGAAAACGCCGCCGATCACGATGGCACAGTTTGCACCTGACACAGCGGTCAGATGAGTGAGCGAAAGTGATTTCATTCGCTCGCTCATCGACAGTGACAGTGCGGAGTCGTCACCGATGGCTAATCCGGCAACCAGAGCCCCCGAATCGGGCGTTACCGCTCTGGCCGAGCGAGCAAAATTCAACTTCAAAGTTTCTATAGGGCTCGGTTTTGAGTCAAGCAGCAAGGGTGTCGAGAGGGGCGTAAGACTAACCCTCGGTGAATCTCGCCCACTTGGTTTTACACGAAAGTTGGCTCGATAAGTTTGCCCCAAACTTAGTTTTGGTTCGGCATCACGACCGGCATAGATCCGAGCTGAGAAGTCGGGCATTCCCTCGATTTTGGCATGCACGGTGACGGATGTTCTTGAAACGTCTGTGACTCTAAACTCGACGATTTGCTCGCTGTATTGATTTGCCAGTGTTTGAATCGCGGGTGGATAGTCTCTCGAATCTGCAAGGGCGGCGTTGCCCAGGCAAAGAGCAGATAACGCAATGAACCCACCGACGAAATAAAAGCGAGCCCAACTAACAAGTCGAAGCTTGCGGGTAGAAAACCAGTGAATCAATGCGACTGAGGTAACAAGAGTCAACGCAAGCGGCGACGAGACCCCGTACACATTCCAGACGAAGGACACTAATGCGAGCAGTGCTGCCCATACAAACGGAATCAAAGGGCTACCTTGCCTTGAATGCCGGCGAAGAGCTTGTCTCCGATGCCACCAACCTCAAGCAGGTCTTGCAGTGACTTAAATCCCCCATTGGCAGACCGCCAGTCGATTATTCGCTGAGCCAGCGTCGGCCCGACGCCGGGTAGTTCTTCAAGTTCAGAAACGCTCGCTCGGTTCAAACTAATGAGCGCGTTGCCCACCGGCGAGCCCGCGGGCTTGGTAACACCCGAAGCCGAGGTCGTGGCGGTTTCAAAAATCAGCAGTTGCTCACCGTCGGTGACTACCCGTGCAAGATTTACGCTGCTCTGATCGGCCTTCTTAGTGAATCCGCCAGCAAGTGCCACCAGATCGAACACCCGAGCCCCTACCTCAGACGAATAAACTCCAGGATGCTTGACCGCTCCCGACACGTGCACAAAGATGCTTGCTACCAGCGGAGCGCCTTCGGGTTGAGCCAAACCTGGATCGGCATAGAGCGAAGGCGTGGGATCAATTACTTGGGCTGGCGGAACACCTGAGTTGAACCATCCGAGTGCGAAAACAAAGGCAACCACAGGGCCGGCGATAGCCAGACGAGCGGAGGTGTCGCCTGCCTTGGCCTTTGCCAACAACTCACGAATGCGCTTCACATAAGCGAAACTAGGCGCAAAAGAGCAACCGAACCTAGACGGTAAAAAATCTGTGGATAGAGACTACTTGGTTGCGATGTTGACCAGTTTTGGCTCACGCACAATCACAGCTGCGATTTCACGGTCTGCAATCGATCGCTTCACCGCCTCTGAAGACATGGCAAGTTCACGCAATGCTTCGGCTGAAATACTGGTGGCTACCTCGAGCTTGTCTCGAACCTTTCCGTCAACCTGAACGACGGCAATGATCGAGTCTTCGACCACCAGCGTTAGGTCAGCTTCTGGAAGCCCAGCTAAGGCAACCGAAGCCTCGTGGCCAAGTTTGCTCCACATGTCTTCGGCTGTGTAAGGCGAGAACAGTGAGAGTGCCTTCGCAACTACCTCGGCAGCCTCACGCACCGCTGGGTCGGCAGCACCTGGGGCGCCATCGATCGCCTTGCGAAGAGCATTGACCAGTTCCATGATTTTTGCGACGCCGACGTTGAACTTGAAGTTCTCAATCAGCGGGCCAAAATCACGAAGGAACGAGTGGGTCGCTTTGCGAAGCGCAGCATCACCCTTCGAGAAGTCGACGTTAACCGCGCTGGTTACATCGTTCGCGGCACGCCAGGCGCGCGCCAAAAACTTGGCCGAGCCTGAAGGAGACACGTCGGCCCAGTCGATGTCATCTTCTGGCGGGCCGGCAAAAGCCATGGTCAATCGAACCGCGTCAACACCGTGTTCGTCTAGTTGGTCACTGAGTGCCACTAGATTTCCGCGTGATTTCGACATGGCCGAACCGTTCATCAAAACCATGCCCTGATTCAGCAGCTTGGTGAAAGGCTCGTCGAAATCGATCATGCCCATGTCGTGAAGGGCCTTGGTGAAAAAGCGTGCGTAGAGAAGGTGCAAGATTGCGTGGGTGACTCCACCGACATATTGATCAACCGGAGCCCAACGCTTGGCCTCGTCTTTAGGGAACGCAACCTCTTCGCTGTTTGGCGAAAGGAATCGCAAGAAATACCAGGATGAATCGACGAAGGTGTCCATGGTGTCTGAATCACGCTTGGCGGCGGCACCACACGTAGGGCAAGCAACGTTGACCCAGTCTTCGGCAGCGCCCAGCGGCGACGAACCCTTTGGCTTTAGGTCGAGACCTGCGGCTGGCGGAAGCTCTACCGGCAACTGATCGGACTCAACCGGAACCTCTCCACAGCTTTCACAGTGGATGATCGGAATCGGAGTTCCCCAATAGCGCTGTCTTGAGATAAGCCAGTCGCGAAGCCTAAAGTTCTTGGCTAGTTTCGCCTTGCCGGCTGACTCGAGGTTAGCGGTGACGGCTTTTATAGCCTCTGCTTTGGTTAAGCCATCGAACGAACCCGAGTTGATCAAAACTCCAGCCGAGGTGGTGGCTACCTTGGTCACTGCAGGGTCATCTTCGCCTGTTTCGACAACAGTTCGAACATCCAAGCCGAACTTAACCGCAAAGGCCATGTCACGGTCGTCGTGCGCCGGTACGGCCATGATGGCGCCGGTACCGTAATCGGCCAAAACATAGTCGGCCGCCCAAATCGGCAGGCGTTCACCATTGACCGGGTTGATGGCGAAACGGTTCAAGAAGACACCGGTTTTTTCGCGGTCGGTGGCCAAACGGTCGATGTCACTAGATTTCTTGACCTCGTCGAGATAAGCCTGAAAAGCCATTCGAACGTCAGGCGTAGAACCTGCGACCAACTCGGCGGCAAGATCGCTGTCAGGTGCGACGACCATGAAGGTAGCACCGAACAGTGTGTCTGGGCGCGTGGTAAAGACGGTGACCGGTGCGGTTCGACCCTCGATCTCAAAATCGACCTCGGCACCGTGCGAGCGACCAATCCAGTTGCGCTGCATGGTCAAAACCTTAGAAGGCCAGTTACCCTCTAGCGTGTCTAGGTCATCAAGTAGGCGGTCGGCATATTCGGTGACCTTGAAGTACCACTGGGTTAGAGCTTTTTTGGTGACGACGCTGTCACAGCGCTCGCAAAGCCCCTGAACCACCTGTTCATTCGCCAAAACGGTTTGACATGATGGGCACCAGTTGACGTTCGAGTTTTTGCGGTAGGCAAGCCCGCGCTTGTAGAACTCAAGAAACAACCACTGGTTCCAGCGGTAATAAATCGGGTCGCAGGTGCGCAAAACGCGGTCCCAGTCGAACGAACATGCGTAACGACGCATCGAAGACTTTTGCTGTTCGATGTTTTCGTAGGTCCAACCACGAGGGTCGAGACCACGTTTAATGGCGGCATTTTCGGCAGGCAGACCGAAGGCATCCCAACCGATCGGGTGCAAAACGTTGAAACCCCTTTGAGCCCAGTAGCGAGCAATCACATCACCGAGGGCATATGCCTCGGCGTGACCCATGTGCAAATCACCCGATGGGTAAGGGAACATGTCGAGAACGTATTTGGTCGGGCGTGTGTCATCGGCGCGACCGCTGTTGAATGGCTTGATTTCGTCCCAAATCGGTAGCCATTTGTCTTGAATAGCGAAGATGTCGTATTCGTTTTCAGACGTGTTTTGCTCTTGCATTTGCTCGCTTTTCGTGGGGCTTGCGCCTTGGATTGGCGCAGGTATTAGGTTACCAGCCAAGGGTCATCGGCACCGAGAGCCGCTAGCAGGGCACGCGCCTTCAACCTTGTCTCCTCAAGTTCGGCTTCGGGCACCGAATCGATGGTTATTCCACCACCGACTCCGATGCGAGCCTTCTGCCCTTCGAAGACGATCGTGCGAATGGTCATACCGAGCTCGGCGGCACCATTTGCCGAAATGAATCCGAGCGCACCGCTGTAAACCCCTCGGGGCCCCGCCTCGAGTTCACCAATAATCTCGACCGCTCGCAGTTTTGGTGCACCAGTCATCGAACCGCCGGGGAACGCGGCATCCACTGCATCGAACACGGATGCTCGCGCCTCGAGCTTGCCGGTGATGGTGCTCACCAGCTGATGCACGGTGGCATAGGTTTCGACTTCGAAAAGGATCGGCACCTCGACCGAACCAACTTCGCAAACGCGACCGAAATCGTTGCGCATCAGGTCGACGATCATCAGGTTTTCGGCGCGCTCCTTTTCGTTGCCCTGCAGTTCACTGGCTATCGCGCGATCTTCATGTTCGTCTGTGCCGCGCGGTCTGGTGCCCTTGATCGGCTTGCTTGAAATTCGGCGGTTGGCACCAGCCTGCAAAAACTGTTCCGGAGAAGCACAAACTACTGCGCGTGAGCCCAACCGCATAAATGCCGCGTATGGGGCTGGGTTCATTTCGCGCAGCCTTAGAAAGGTGAGCAGGGGGTCAAGCCGAGTTTCGACCGTTATCTCGTTCGTCAAGCACAGCTGATAAACGTCTCCGTCGGCAATGAATTCTTGAGCGCGCGAAATGAGCTCGACATAGGCCTGACCGTCATGCCTCAGCGCGACTTCGCCGGTCTTACCCTCGGCATGCCTTAGCCGATAAGCCGCTTGCTCTCCTCCAACCAAAGCCAACCTCAGTAAAGCGGCGTTGGTGAAATGCTCGAATTCGTCGTCTGAGTCGAACACACCGACAAAGTGAATGTGTTTGCGATCATGATCGAACACGAGGGCACGGTCGACGAGCATCCACGCATCTTCGCCCGGTTCAAACCCAAAAGCGCCGACCAATCCCGGCCTGAATGCAAACGGCAGCTCTGCTTCGTCACTAAAACTGAGTGATTCAAGGAGTGGCAGCAAATCTTGTCGAGGCTTGCCAACGTGCAGCTCGGCGGCGCCTCCGATTACCGAAAAACGACTTTCGGGGTGGTGCTCGCGGTCAAGCCAGAAGGCGTTGGCATCTTCACCGTGCAGCGTGATGAACACATCTGACGGATGCACCCACCCCTCTAACACCTGCGTGAATAGCCTCATTTGACCTTGTCTTTGCCCTTGTGGATTTGGCGACCGCCAACAACTTATAGATTAGACACAAAGGGCGAATCAGGAGGTGACCCATGCAGCTGGATGCTGATTTCTACTGCTATCGAAACGGTCAACTCGTGCAGATTGAGTCAGATGACAACCCCGATGTGAGCCTGGCTGCCGCCGATTCTTGGCTGGTTGAAGATGGCCGAATCAGAAACTTGGATGCTCATGAGCAGCGCTTTCGATACGCCATCGATTCGGTAGCCCCAGATCACGCCTATCTCTTAGACGACTTTTTCGAGCAGGTTCGTAAAGTGCTTCCCAGAACCGGCCGATGGTTTCCGCGCATCGAGTATCACCGCGACGAATCGACCGATAACCACCTTCGCCTGCGATTGCGAAGCGCACCCGAGACTAGTCAGACCGTTCGCCTCTGGACCTTGGATGAGCCCGATCCGCGAATCAGCCCAAGAATCAAAGGTCCCGATCTGAGTTTGGGTCAGCAACTTCGTCGTCGTGCCAACCTGCACGGTGCCGACGAGGCTGTGCTACTCACTTCGGTTGGCCTGATCAGCGAGTGTGCGCTGTCTAGTTTGGTGTGGTGGCGAGACGACGTGCTGTGCGCCCCCGGCGATGAGATTCCTTGGCTTCATTCGGTTACCCGCGACGAGGTTTTCGCTTTGGCCAATCAGGCCGGCTACCAAACCCGCACCGAATCGATAAAGCCAGCCGACCTTGATGGTTTAGAAATCTGGGTGTTGAGTTCACTGCAGGGCATTCGAGTGGTGACCGAGTGGAGCGACCTGCCGAACGGGCCGGCAGTACCGAGACATGCCGAAGCCTTTCGCAAGCGTCTTCGCCTGCTGAGTGCGGCCCTGGACTAGGAGCAATCATGTGTGGTCGGTTTGTCGTGGCTCGATCTGTTTCTGAGCTGCTCACCATTTTCGAGGCCGATGAAATCGTCGGCGAAATGCCCGGTATCTCTTACAACGTGGCCCCTACCCAGAACATCGCCATTTTGGTCGACCGCTCGTTTGAAAAAGACGAAGCCGGCGCTCCGGTCGGCGAACTCAACCGTGAATTCCACTCGGCCCGCTGGGGGCTGGTGCCCCGCTGGGCTAAGGCCATCGATGGCGCTCCCCTAATCAACGGACGTATCGAAACAATTCTCGAGAAGCCTTCGTTCAAAGATTCGGTGGTTCGTCGTCGCTGCGTGATTCCGGCTTCGGGCTACTACGAGTGGCAGGTTTTGGCCGATGGTTCGAAACAGCCCTATTACATTCACGCCGGCGATGATGGCGTCTTCGCGCTTGCCGGTCTCTACGAGTGGTGGCTCGACCCCAGCAAAGCCGCGAACGATCCGAGCCGTTGGTTGCTTTCGGCAACGACCTTGACCAAAGACAGCGCGCCTGAGCTTTCGCACATTCACGACCGAAACCCACTGCTTTTGACCCCCGAAACTTTCGAAGCCTGGATCGACCCACACATTGAAGGGGATGCTGATCTGCTCGCCGCGATAGCTGACGGGTCTGACGAGGTTGCCGCCGAAGCCCTGTTTCACAAGGTTTCTGCCGACGTGGGCAAGGTGCGAATCAACGAACCGGGGCTAATCTCGGCCCTGCGCTAGGCGACACGCCGCAGTCAATTTGATATGTCCGAGGTGGTTCATACACTCTTGATATTCGAACAAATTTTCGAATAGAAAGAGAGTGTTTCAAAATGCTCAGGGTAGACGAAGCAGTCACCGTGGCAGTCGACAAGGCCGGTTCACCGATTGGTTTTTCTTGGCGCAACGAGAATTTTTTGGTCTCAGCTCCCCCAGTGCGCTGGTTCGCCAGACGCGAGTGGTGGAACGAGGCGGCACGAGTTCAACGAGGCATCGGCGCTGGCGTGCTCGAGGTAGAAATGTGGCGATTGCTCGCCTGCGCAAATGCCAAAAATAAAAGCCAGTTCGAACTGGTTCACAATGCCGGTGACGGCAGCTGGCGGCTTGTTCGCATATTCGAGTAATCCCAACCAAAAACCGATTGGCCGATCATGAGTGGATTCATTCATCTACATGTCGCCTCAGCCTTTTCTGGGCACTTCGGGGTAACCCGCCCAGAGATCATGGTCGAGGCAGCAGCCTCGCGCGCCGAGAACGCCCTCGCCATAACCGATCGCGACGGGCTATACGGTGCAATCAAACATATCGGGGCTTGCATCAAGGTAGGTATCTCTCCGATTGTTGGGGTCGACCTAGAGGTTCTCGATGACAACTTGGCCTCACTCGGTCGCGCTGTGGTGCTTTCGCACGGTCACGACGGAGGGTTGGGTTGGTCGGCTCTGTGCGCAATTGTCTCTGCGGCTCATCGCAAAACTCGCAAATTAAAAGCGGCTGGCATAACGCGAACCGAACTGGCAAACCTCGCGGTAAAAGACGGGGTCTCGCTGGTGACCGTTCTAGTTGGCAACGACAGCGACGTAGGTGAAGCAGCCCTAACCGGAGACAGGCTCCAAACCGCATCCAGGTTGCTGGCTTGGCGAAAGGCTTTCGCCGCAACCGGCTCACTCGCGATAGAAATCACTAGCCACCTAACCGAGCCGGGCACACCGTTTTGCAACCTGCAGGCGAACCGCTTGTTGCAATTAGCCGACTCGATGGGCATACCCACGGTGTTGACCAATGCCGTTCGCTACCTTGAACCAGACGACGCAATAACCGCTGACGTGCTCGATGCGGCCAGGCACCTCGAACCACTCGGCATGTTTCGGCCCCAACCGAATGCTCAAGCATGGCTCAAACCTAAAGAGACCATGCACCAGCTGGCTATAGAAATAACTCAAGATTCGGGCAGGGCAAAACAACTACTTGAGACAACCTCTGCTCTTGCTGAGCGATGCCGACTGAACCCCGTCGGCGATTGTGGGTGGGGCAAGCCTAAAACCCCAGAAAAAAGCACTCTCGGAATAGACGGAAACCCCTTCGAGGTGCTTTGGCAAAAGGCGAACGGCGCTATCGAATGGCGTTACCCGCGAGCATCCGATAGTCAGTTGGCAACGATTCGGCACCGGCTAAGCCAAGAGCTGATCACCATCAACCGCCTCGGGTTTGCCACCTACTTTCTGACCGTTGCCGATGTGACCCAAATGATTCGCGACATGAAGATTCGCATTGCCGCAAGAGGTTCGGGTGCTGGTTCGCTAACCAACTACCTGTTGGGCATTAGCGGCGTTGACCCGATCGAGCACGAACTGCTCTTTGAACGTTTTCTCAGCACCGAACGAAGCAGCCTGCCCGACATCGACATCGATGTTGAGTCAGCCAGGCGCCACGACATATATCGAGAAATCTTCAAACGCTACGGCAGCAACAGGGTCACGCTGCTATCGATGCAGAGCACCTATCGCGGCCGCGGGGCAATGCGAGACTCTGGGCTGGCACTGGGTCTCGACGATGACCAAATAGACGAAATTGCCAAAAACATGTGGCGGTTTAGCGCCCGAACCTTCAGAAATGCCCTCGGCAGCAAACCAGAGTTGGCCTCGCTGGCCGAAGCGGTCGAGAGCGATCGCCAGATGAACCTACTGGTCGACATCACCGAGCGACTAGACCGATTGCCAAGACACATCTCGATGCATCCGTGCGGTGTAATTCTTGGCGATGCCACCCTGTTGAATCTCACTCCGGTAGAAACCAGCGGCATGGGTTTGCCGATGAGCCAGTTCGACAAAGACGACATGGACCCAATGGGTTTTCTAAAGCTCGATGTGCTGGGCGTTCGAATGCAAAGCGCCATGGCCTATGCCGTGCGAGAGCTTGAGAGGGTCAAAGGCGAAAGCCTAGATCTAGATCAAATACCAAAAGACGACCCCGAAACGTTCAAACAGATCAGAACCACCAATACCCTCGGCATCTTTCAAATCGAGAGCCCCGGTCAGCGCGAACTCACCGGCAAACATCAACCAACCGAGTTCAACGATTTGACCATTCAGATTTCGCTGTTTCGGCCAGGCCCGATGAAGGGCAACATGATTGCGCCATACCTAGACGGTCGGCATGGTTTTACCTCGCCCGAATATCTACACCCAGACCTAGAACCGATTTTGAAAGAAACCTATGGAGTGGTGATCTTTCACGAACACGTGCTGCGCATCTTCAACGTGATGACCGGCTGTGGCTTAGCAAAAGCAGACGAATTCAGAAGAAACCTAGAAAACCCCCGCCTAGCACCCAAGGTGGCGCAATTTTTTCGCCAAAAAGCAACCGAGAAGGGCTACACCAAAGAAACCATCGACAAGGTTTGGGGTGTGCTCGAAGGCTTCGGATCGTTTGGGTTTTGCAAGGCTCACGGTGCAGCGTTCGCCCTTCCGACCTACCAAAGCGCGTGGCTCAAAACTCACCACCCCACCGAGTTCATGGCGGGGCTATTCACGCATGACCCGGGCATGTATCCGAGGCGCCTGCTTCTGTCAGAAGCCCGACGACTCGGGGTTCGACTGTTGCCAATAGACGTGAACCACTCCACCGACGAATACCTCGTGCAGCCGGCCGCCAAGACCACGACAGACCCAAACGAGCCAGAGTTAGGCATTCGCATGGCACTGACCGAAGTGCAGGGAATCAGCGAGGGCGAAGTAAAACGCATCATCGAAAACCAGCCATACACCGATGTCGCCGACTTTTATCTTCGGGCAAAGCCAGCCAGGCGAACACTTGAAAAACTGGCCACCGTTGGTGCTCTAGACAGCGTGGCAAAGGTAGACCGGCACACCCGCGGCGACATCATCATGAGGGTTAGAGAACTGAACTCGGTGGTCAAGAGACCAACACTTGATCCGAACCAACCGATGCTCGATTTCAACGTGATCGAGCGCATGCCCACCGGCAACGCCGAAACCACAGCCGAGCAAAGGGTGGCCGCCGAACTAGAGATTCTAAAGATGGACGTCTCGGGGCACATCCTCGATAAATACCGACCGATGCTAGACGCCATGGGTGTGACTCGGTCAGACGAACTGGTTCACCTGCGCAGCAAGACCGAGGTGCTGGTAGCTGGGGTTAGAGTAGCCACCCAAACACCGCCGATGCGATCTGGCAAACGAGTGGTATTCATCACCCTCGACGACGGGCACGGATGCTCAGACTCAACATTCTTCGACGAAGCCCAGCAGCGCTGCGCCTCGACCCTGTTCAACACCAAGCTGCTGCTCATTTCTGCTAAGACTCGAAGAACCGGGGTCAAGGGAGTCTCACTCATGGCAGAAAACGCTTGGGACCTCAAAGCACTGTGGGCAAACTGGCAATCTCAGCAGCAAAACAAAGAGGCACCCGCCTTCGCGGATGCCTCTTGATTAGAAAAAGTTTCGTGGGTTAGTCGCGACGAAGAATCGATAGCAGTCGAAGAATCTCGACATACAACCAAATCAGTGTAACGGTTAGACCGAAAGCTGCTCTCCACTCGTACTCGGCCGGCAGACCCTTAGCAACACCCTGCTTGATGTCTTCAAAATCAAGGTTCAGAGTAAAGGCGGCGAGACCAACACCGACAAGAGCGATTGCCCAGCCCCACTCGGTGCCGTAAGCGTTCATCGAACCACCGGTGAACATCGAGAAACCAAAGTTGACCAGAGCGAAAAGGCCATAGCCGATGAGCGATGCGAACATGATGCGGGTGAAACGAGCATCGACTTTGATGAGGCCAAAGTAGTAGGCGGCAAACATTCCACCAGCGGTGACCAGGGTTGCCATAACCGCCGTGTAGACGATGCCCGGATACATAAGCTCAAACAGGCTCGACAGCCCACCCAGGAACACACCTTCAACGGCAGCGTAGGCGACAACACCAACCGGGTTGATCTTGCGGCTGAAAGTTAGCCAGAGCGCGAGGCCGAAACCGACCAATGCTGCCGGAAGCAGCAGAGCAATTTGAGTCTCGACAGGAGCTAGTAGCCAAGTTGCACCAGCGGCAGCAAGAAGAACGATGAAGAGACCCGCGATTTTTACCGAGGTACCTTCGAAGGTCATCTTGTTGCCTGAGGTGATTTGCTCAAACTGAGCGTCAACGTTTGCTTGGTTGACGGCCGGTGCCTTAAGCACTCGGTTGAATACCGGGTTGTGTGAGTTACTCATGTTTTTCAGTCTATGCATGAACCTGAAAAAAACCTGAAAACTTAGGCAGCCTTAGCCAAAAACTCCGAAAGCACGGCCTCGGTAGCTGAACAACCCGAGCGGGTAACACCCTCGTTCATAAAGTCAATGAGTTGGTCGAGAGTGCGCACGCCACCAGAAGACTTGACCTTCATTCGATCGCCTACCGTCTGCTTCATGAGGCGCACGTTTTCGATGGTTGCACCCTCGCTCGCAAAACCGGTCGAAGTCTTTACGTAGTCGGCACGAGCCTTTTCAGAAAGCTCGCAGGCCTTAACGATGAGTTCCGGCGTCAAAAGAGCGGTTTCAAAAATGACCTTAATACTCGCAGTCTCAAGCTGACCCTTCGCGGCCAAAACCACAGCCCGAATGTCTTCTTCAACCAATTGGTAGTCGCCCGAAATCAGGGCAGAGACGTTGAGCACCATGTCAAGCTCGGTAGCTCCGTTGCGAATGGCCTCAACGGCCTCGAAAACCTTGGTTGCCGTGGTGGTGGTGCCGTGCGGAAAACCAATCACGGTGGCCACGCCGACGTCGGTGTTAGCCAGCAGTGAGGCCGCTAGGGCGACATCCATGGGTCTAATGCATACGGTGGCAACGTGATACTTGGCCGCCAGCGAACAAGCAGCCACGATGTCGTTTTTGGTTGCGTCAGGCTTTAGAACCGAGTGGTCGATGGTCTTAGCAACTTGCTCAAAGGTGTAGCCGCGATAGCTGGTCTTCATATAAGCAGTATAGGTTTTAAGCCGTGCTCATAAGTCTCACGGTGAAACCTGGTTCTAGAAAAGGGCCAATGCTTGAGACTCTGGATGACGGCACCATGCTTGCTCATGTGCGCGCCAAACCGATCGATGGCGAGGCCAATGAAGCACTCATCGAACTCGTTGCAAAGCACTTCTCGGTATCGAAATCTCGGGTCAGCCTGGTTTCAGGGCAAAAATCCCGCCACAAGAGACTCCAAATCGACCTATAGCCTCAAAAGTGGATGTTCACTTTAAAGAACATTTTGCTGGCTTAGTCCCATTTTTGTCAGTAAATTTAGGCAGGTTGTCGTAACTTGCGCGATTCAAATTGGTTGGAAAAGTGGGAAGACTAAAAAAGTGGTTATCGCCTGTTTTGGCATTCTTACTTTTCTTCGCATTCATCCCCGCGGTTAGCCCCGCGCAGGCAGCAACCCCCACTTTTTATTCGCTCGACAACGGCAAGATTCGCTTCGGCAATGGTGGCGAAAACTCGGTAAACACCATGGGGTTATTGCAACAACCCTTCTACAACTCGAACGGTTCTTGGTATCAGCTAACCCATGGCGTCAAGCCGGTTGACTTCGCAGTTGGATTCGGCGGCTCGGGCACCGGAACCTGGAACCTGAACGGTCAGATTTTTGGTACCCAGACTTCGAACTACACAACCAGCAACCTAAACGTTGACTATTCGCAGTTCGTGCAAACTGCAGCCGTTGGTGCAGGCGCGAAGGGCTACGGAACCGTAAAAAGCACGGCTACACTCTCGCAAACCTATGGCGGACTCACCTATGTATTTGAGATCACAAACACCTATGAGTTGTCTCAGTCGAGTAGCTTCGTAAAAATCACGACCAACGTGAAAAACGTTGGCTCAAACACCATCACTAACTTGCGAACCTGGTCTGGAACTCGAGACGACTGGGTAGGTTCGACTGATGGCCCAACAAAACAGCGTGGTCGCATCGATGCAACCAATGGCTTTGTGAACGCAACCTCAAACGCCAGCCCCAACCCAGCCCTGAAAATTTCTACCGGCAGCGAAGCCGTCATCTTTTTCTCACCGAGCCCAAATGCAAACACATCGATAAACAGTTGCTGCAGCTTTGCCAACGCTTACAACACCAACCCCTCAACGTCGGCGCTAAGCGCAACCAACGATGGCTCTTATGCCATGTTTGTGCCACTAAGCGACTTGACTCCAGCTTCATCGAGTGAAATGTCTTGGTATTACGCCGCCGGGTCGACTGCTGAGATTTCAAACGTAGTTAACCAAGTTGCTCAGGCTGCTGCCTCTTGGGATGACCAAACGATAGTCAATACGGCCGTAAATGGGGCCGACTATTCAGATCAGGTTTCTGCCGGAGGAACAGGCACCATCACCTATGCCGTGGCAAGCGGCTACTCTCTTCCAACGGGCCTGACATTGAACGCCTCGACGGGCGCTATCTCTGGCACTCCCACTGTCAACGGCACCTACACCTTCAGAATCTCAGCCACCTCAGTGAGTGGTAGCACCTCAACAACGGTTACAACTCCAGATTTGTCTCTAACCGTCGGCGATTCACCCGTCTTGGCAAACAACACACTTACCGACACAGCGCAGCTCGGTCAGAGTTACTCAGCTTCGGTGACCGCAAGCGGGTTTCCAGCACCGACATACTCTGTGGGCTCTGGCGCTCTTCCCGCAGGACTAACTTTGAACTCAACCACCGGTGCCATTACCGGAACGCCAACGACACTGGCCAACTACAGCTTCTCAATCAAGGCCACGAACATCTTTGCGCCTTCGGGCGTTACTCTGGTCTCTACATCCATCTCGGTCACTGCCAAGCCCACATTCACCGATTCAACCGTGAACCCGAGAGGTTCATTGGAAGTCGCTTATTCATCAGAAGTTTCTGCAACTGGGTCACCCGCCCCGACTTACACGATTGCTTCGGGTACTCTGCCAAGCGGGCTGACGTTGAACTCGTCGACCGGGCAAATTTCTGGCACACCAAACTCGACAGGAGATTTTAGCTTTACCGTTTCGGCAACGAACTCCTACGGTTCGAGCACCACCTCGACCCTCAGTATTCAAATTGGAGTCGGGCCAACCCTGACCTTCGACCAAATGCCTCAACGTGGTTTTATCGGCGTACCCCTTTCGATAACCGCTACTACGGCCGGATTCCCGAGCCCAACTTTTGCTCTTAACAGCGGAACGCTGCCTCCTGGCATTAGTTTGAATGCCGTAACCGGCAACTTGAGCGGCAGCCCCACCACCGCGGGCAGTTACACATTTACCTTGACCGCCACCAACTGGGTCGGCACGGCAACGAGCCTGAGCTACTCGATCACAATATTTGGCACTCCGAGCATCACCAATGCGGCTTCGATAAACCAAACCATCGAGTTAGACGATGCCTTTTCTGAAACTCTCAACGTCAGCGGGCCATGGAGTTTGGAATTTCGAATCGACTCTGGTGCGCTACCAGTGGGTATCACCTTAGATGCCGCCACGGGCATCATTTCTGGCGTTGCCGAGTCTTTCGGGCGCTTCGACTTGACGGTCTCGGCGCGTAACGAGGCTGGCTGGGGTGAACCTACCTCGGTGACGATCTACGTGAACCGAGCGCCAACACTCCTGCCGAGCATCCTGGATTCGCAAGCTATGGTCAGCGACGCCTACTCGGCTCAGTTCATTGCCATCGCGTACCCAGCCGCAACCTTTGCGATCGAATCAGGCAGCCTGCCGACCGGATTAACCTTGGATGCCCAGACCGGCGCACTCTCTGGAAATGTTTCTTCGGCCGGCCTTTACAAATTCACGGTTAGCGCAACGAACGCGACCGGCGGCCAGAGTTCTGAGCAACTTGAGATTCTCGTCGCATCGGTACCAAGGGTTTCTAAATCTGCGATTGCGGCCGAGGTTGCTTTGGGTGGCAACTACTCAGACCTGGTGACCTTTGACGGATACCCGGCGCCAACCTACGAACTCGCAAACGGCACAAGCCTTCCGAACGGTTTGACTCTCAACGGATTGACCGGTGCCATCACTGGAACAGCAACAAAGATGGGACGCTACAACTTTGCGATTGTCGCGAAAAACAACTATGCCGAGAGTTCACCGCTAGAGCTTGAAATAGAGGTGCTCAAGGTGCCGACCCTGGTTTCAAAATCGGTTGACGGCCAAATCATGGTTGACAGCGAATTCTCTGGCCTCGTCAAGGTGAACTCATACCCCGCCGCCGAATACAGCTTGAAGGCCGGAGAGCTGCCTCCTGGGGTTGCCCTCAACACCGGCACCGGAGCCCTGTATGGAATCGCAACTAGCCCCGGCGAATACAAGTTCACGATTCGTGCCAGCAACCGAGTGGGCCATTACGACTTCACCGAGGCAACCATAACCGTTGGTGAAGAACCAAAGATTTTGAAATCAAGAATCATTGAGATCACCAAGGGATCCGAATTCGTCGAGGACATCTCGATCGAGGCCTACCCAATACCCGAATACACAGTTCTTTCGGGCTCACTACCTTTCGGCTTGGCACTCACCCAGAGTGGCTCTCTATCGGGCACACCGCTTCAAGACGGAAAGTTCGAATTCAGGGTTCGGGCCCAAAGTTGGGCGGGAATCACCGATTCTGAAACCATCACTCTCGAGGTGCTGAGCGCGCCTACCATCGAGATTAAGCAGATTGCCTCGCAGGTGGTGCTGGCAAGCACGTTTGAGGGCGAGGTTGCCGCGGTTGCGTATCCGGCTCCCGTTTACACGCTTGCGTCTGGTGCTTTGCCGAGCGGTGTAACACTAAATTCCGACACCGGCCAGCTCTCGGGTGAACCAACCGAGACCGGTGAGTTTGACTTTGTTCTTCGCGCAGCCAACAAGGTAGGTCACGCAGACACACAGCCGGTCACCCTCACAGTGGGCGAGGTTCCGGGCAAAATCGAGTCACAATCGCTTGAAACCAAACGCGGCGAGAACCTCACTGCGGAATTTGGTGTCAAAGCATTCCCGGCTCCCACCTACACGGTTGCATCTGGTTCGTTACCTGCAGGTATGCAGCTGTCCAACGAAGGGATGCTGTCTGGTAATCCAACCGCTCAAGGAAAGTTCACGTTCAAGATTCTTGCTTCAAGTTGGGCTGGCGAAACTCAGTCAGACCTGATTACCGTCGAGGTGAACAGCGCACCCGAATTAAAGAGCGCGAACGTTGATAACCAGGTTTCGCTGGCCAGCGAATACACAGCAAGCCTGTCAGTTGAGAGCTACCCGGCCGCCATTTATGAAATCGTTAGCGGAAGCCTTCCTGCCGGACTGAGCTTGGACTCTGCCTCGGGCAAGATCACGGGCTTTACGACTAAATCTGGAACCTTCGAGTTCGCGGTTCGCGCCTCAAACAAGCTCGGTTCGTTCAACTTTGATCCGTTCACCATCATGGTTGGAGCCAAACCTGGCGATTTCTCGAATCTTGGCCCATTCGAACTGAGAAAAGGCGTCAGCTACCAGGGCGACTACAGCGTGGTGGCAATACCGACACCAAAGTACAGCTTGGCCTCGGGAACACTGCCAGCAGGTTTGCAACTTCTCGAGAACGGTCTCATTGAGGGTATTCCCACAGCCTCGGGCGCCTTCGAATTCAAGATCGAGGCAACAAGCTGGGCCGGAAGCACCGTTTCGAACACAATTCGACTCGAAGTTTTGACGCCACCTCAATCGCTCACCAACAACCTGCCCAGCGAGATTGGCAAGGACACCGACGTTAGTTTTGGCTTTAGTTCTGACGGGTTTCCCGCTGCCGTCTTCAAGATCAGCGAGGGTTCGCTGCCTCCTGGTTTGACGCTAGATGAAACCACCGGAAAAATCTCGGGAGCGGCAACATCTCTGGGTTCTTTCAGTTTCGGAATCCTTGTGAGTAACAAAGTTGGTTCGCTGGATGCTGGAAACTTCACGATTCGAGTAGAAAACGCCCCTCAGGTTGAGCGCCTGGTTTTGCCGAGCCGAGTTCAACTGGGTAAAGGTTTCACCCGGGCGCTGGTGTTTGAGGGGTTCCCGATTCCAACCGCGACTGTGAAATCCGGTTCTTTGCCCAGCGGGATCAAGTTGAATTCCGACGGCACATTCTCGGGTGTTGCAACCAGCACGGGTGAATTCTCATTCACAATTTCGGTCGGCAACCGACTCGGTTCGACTTTGTCGACGCACAAGATTCTGGTGACCGAACTGCCAAGGCTTGAACCAATCTCTGTGGGTTCGCTCAAGGTTGGCGAAACATTCACACTTACCGTGCAATCGAGCGGGTTCCCAGAACCCAACGTGGCACTGTCGGGAGACTTGCCAGCGGGTTTGAACTTCAGCGCAGCATCCGCGACCATTTCGGGCAAACCAACCGAGGCAGGCACCTTCGAGTTGAAAGCCACAGCCACGAACAGCTTCGGTGAATCGGCTGAACGCACTTTCACGATCGTTGTCGATGCGGTCGGTGTTCTGAAACCCACCATCTCGCTTAATGCAGAACTTGGAGCTTCGATTACCGGAGCGAATGTCGAGATCGAAGCTGAAGGCGCTAAGGCAGGCGCAAACTACATCGTTGAGTTGCACTCAGACCCGATTGTTCTTGATGAGGGCGTGGTGCCAGACTCTGGAACCCTGCTGCTCTCAACGACGATTCCAGAGGGCCTAGAACCGGGCTGGCACCGAGTTGAGTTGCGCACTACGGGTGCAGGTAACACCGAGGTAGTAGATGCCGTGTACTTTGAGGTGACCGCTAACGGTCTGCTCGAGACCCTGCCGCAAGACACTCCCCCGACCGATGCCGAGGTGGCAAACGCGCTAACCGATGATGCCGATTTCTTGGCTGAGCTCGGCATTGACCCAGCATCGCTGGTTCCGCAAGAGGTTGCTCAGGAACAAACTGAGAACGTGGTTACCGTGGTTTCGGCACTGACCCTCGTGGCCGGTGCAACTGCCGCTGCCGCTTCGGTGAGTTCGCTCTCAGCCGCGCCTTCTGGAACGCCCGTTCGAGCACCAGCCGCACCGGCAACGGGTGCAGCAGCAACCAGCGGCTCGGGTTCGACAGGTTCAACTCGAAGCGGTGGCGGTTCTGCTGGAGGCAGTGGTGGTGGCTCCGGTAGCGGAGGTTCTGGCGCTGGCGGAACCGACCCAGAAGCAGATAACGAAGACGATTCATCTGACGCGGGCTACGGAAACATCGAAGGTGACCTTGACGACTTCACCGACGAAAGGCTCGCGTGGGGTGACCGTCTAGGCATTTGGCGTGCAAAGTGGATGACCGCCGCCGACCACCTCTACTTCAAACTTTCCCACGCCCTAGCTCGAGTCTCACCGGTTGCCGGCAAGGTGGTAAACGACGGCTCTTACCTAACAGCAATCACCGGTGTTTTCTCGGTAGTGCCAACCATCGCGGCTGCCGTGCTTGGAGTCATGGCAGTTTCTGGCGGCGAGCCGAGCATCTATGCGTCGGCCAGCGTATTGCTAATTACGGTAATCATCGCACTGGGCACAATCGATGCACTTGCCGGATTTGTTGGAATGGCGGCGGTAATCATCACCTCGGTTGCCTACTACGGCATTTCTGATGGCGGCGTCGGTCGTTATCTTTTAACCTTGGCGATGTTGGGCTTTGGTCCGATCATCCTTTCAACTGCCTTTAGAAAGATCAGACGAAACAAAATCGACAACCTCTCGGGCGTTTGGGAACGAGTAACCGACGTCGCGATCATTTTCTTCATGTCGTATTTGACTACGGCATCTCTGGTTGGTGCGGTCTCATCACTGTCGAGTAACCCAGTTCCGATCTCGGATCAAGCGCACACCGTGGGTTTGATGGTTGCCGTCATCGCGGTAGTTCGAGTGCTTCTCGAAGAACTCGCAGCGAACGGATTTAGCGGTCGCCTCGAGGTCATCAACCCGACTGAAGTGGATGCTCCTTCGAAGCTCCAGACCTGGTTCTCGCTGGCACTCAAATATGCAGTGCTTTGCTACATGTTGGCCCCGGTTGTCGGTTCTGGATGGCAACTCTGGGTAGGCGCGTTCGTGATCTTCTCACCAAGCTTTGTTGGGCAATTTGATCTGTCGCTTCCAACCAGCAAGGTGGTCTGGCAGCTAATACCGAGCGGCTTGATAGCTCTAACCGTTGCGAGTTTGATTGCGGGCTGGTCTGGAACTTTGGTAGAGGCTTTGTTCGGTGAACTAGAGAACTTCAAAGACCTCTCATTTGTGCTCTCGCCCATTCCGGTGATCGCACTTTCGTTCCTGGCGATGTTCGCCGAACCTTCGAAGAGATTCTTTGAAAAGCTGCCGGCGTCAAAGGTCTTTTACGTACTTGGTGGAATCGCTATCTATTTCTGGACACTCGAAGTATCAGGCTTCTGGAGTGCAATCAGCGCACAGTAGACTCACGGCCTTTTCAAGTCGAAAGTAAAAAAGAGGAACCCTAAAGGGGTTCCTCTTTTTTGTTGGTGGACCTGAGGGGATTTGAACCCCTGACCCCCTGCATGCCATGCAGGTGCGCTACCAGCTGCGCCACAGGCCCGTATTGCCTTTTGGGCAACTTGAATAGATTACTACAGTTTTGCCTCGGCCGCTGCGTCAATCTTGATGATTGCGCTGTCGTTCCAAAGACGCTCAAGCGAATAGAAGATGCGGTCTTCTTCGTGCATAACGTGAACGATTACGTCGCCAAAATCAAGCAAAATCCACCGTGCCAGGGTCTTGCCCTCACGTCTAAGAGTTTTGTAGCCGGCCTCAAGCATTTTCTCTTCCACTTCGTCTGAGATAGCTGCGACCTGTCGTTCGCTGCGACCGCTGACCAAGAGAAACACGTCGGTTAGGGCGAGGTTATTGCTTACGTCTAGCGCGACGACATTTTCAGCAAGTTTGTCTAGGGCAGCTTTGGCGGCTATTTGTGTGGCGGCGATGGCCTGTTTGGTTGCAGTCATTACTTCTATCGTAAGATGCCGAACATGTAGGCGAGTGCCAAAAGCGAGGTTACGGTAATAATCGACACTGCCAAAGTTGTAGCTAGTACGACGTGCTCCATAGATTTGCGCAGTTTTCCTGGCAGTACCCCGATTTTTGCCTTTGAGTTCATCACTCCAGAAGATCTGATCGGTGCCACCGATGAAACGAACTCAGTAGCCGAATCTATTGCGTCTGCCGAGTCGGCATCTGGTGAATCGGGAATGATCTCAATTTCGCCAGTTGCAGGAGGAGCAATGATTTCGATTGCTCCGGTGGTGAGCACCTCCCCCGTTTCGGTAACGATCGCGCCGGCAAATAGAGCGTCGGGAACCTCATTGATCACGATGGAGTTGGTCTGTGGCTCCAGAACCAAGGATCCCGAAATTTGGAAGGGTGAAAGTTCCTGCGCGTCTGGTTCGGCCAATTCCGGAGCCACCTCGGGTTCGGTTTCAGAAGTCTCAGCTACATCAGACGCCGGGGCTAGCTCTGGCACCTGAGCTTGTTCAATCACGGGCTCGGCTTGGGCATCCACTTGGCTTGTTGCGGCACTAGCAACCGGCACGAGCGGAAAGAACTTGGGTGCTTCGAGAGCCTCAATTTGCTGAGCGACATCCGCTTGGGCCATGACCTCAGCCAGAGCGGCCTGCTGAACCGGTGAAATTGCCTCTGCCGATTCTGCGGTTGGCAGCTTTGGTGAGTGGGCAACCGGATACGCGGCCTTTTGTGAGTACGACGGGTATGGCACGACTTCGTTAGACATGTTCACCACCTACGTAGAGCTGGTGCTTGGCGATGTATTGCACAACGCCGTCTGGAACCAGGTACCAAACCGGCTTGGCCGCCGCTACGCGCCCTCTGATGTCGGTACTCGAGATTGCCAGTGCAGGAATCTCGAGAACCGAGATAGCGCCTTCTGGATGCGGTGGCAGAGCCATTTGGTGACCGGGGCGGCTAACCGCCACGAAGTGGGCAAGACTCCAAATCTGATTGACGTCACGCCAAGACAAAATTTGAGCGATGGCGTCTGCACCGGTGATGAAAAAGAGTTCCGCATCTGGATACAGTGATCGCAAATCGCGCAGGGTGTCGATTGTGTAGGTTGGGCCTTTGCGGTCAATGTCGACGCGGCTGACTTTGAATCTTGGGTTAGATGCAGTGGCCACGACAGTCATTAGGTAACGGTCTTCTGAGGCGGTTACCCGACGAGATTTTTGCCACGGCTCGCCGGTCGGCACGAAGATTACTTCTGAAAGATTGAAAGCGGCGGCAGCCTCGGAAGCAGCCACGAGGTGCCCATTGTGAATTGGGTCGAAGGTTCCACCCATCACTCCCAAACGCACCTTGGTCATGATTGATCCGCGGTTGCGGTTTAGTGGTGTCCCTTAGAGTCTTTGCTCTTGTGGTCGTGACGGTTAGCCACATCACGGTATGACCAGGTCACCCAACCCAAAAGTAGAAAGACTCCCATAGCCACTACAAAGTAAGGCATGGTGTCGAGAAGTGTTACAGCGTGTTCGCCGTGCTCTTCGGTCGCATTCGCCAAGAAAGACATTGTTCTCCTTACAACTTCTTCAAGAATAGCCTAGACACGGGTCTGACCCGAGCCACGTACCAGCCATTTGGTGCTGGTTAGCTCGGCAAGACCCATAGGCCCTCGGGCGTGCAGTTTTTGGGTTGAAATGCCGACTTCGGCACCAAAACCAAACTCTCCGCCGTCGGTGAATCGCGTGGCAGCGTTAACCATAACCACAGCCGAATCGACCTCGGCTAGAAAACGTTCCGCAGAGGAGACATCTTCGGTGATGATTGACTCTGTGTGGTGAGTTGAGTACTTCGAAATGTGTTCAAGAGCTTCATCTAGGCCAGTCACCACGCGCACGGCGAGGTCTAGCGAGTAATACTCGGCCGCCCAGTCGTCATCGGTTGCAGGCACGGCATCTGACCAGAGTTCGCAAACCCGACTATCACCGTGAATCGTGACACCAGAAGCTGCAAGTTTTTCTAACACAGCTGGTGCAACTCGGCTAAAAGCAGCCTCGTGAATGAGTAGCGTCTCGAGAGCATTACAAACCGATGGTCTTTGAACCTTGGAATTGTGCACAATTTCTACTGACCAGTCGGCTCTGGCGCTCTCATCAATGAAGATGTGAACCACTCCGTCACCGGTTTCAATGACTGGAACCTTAGATTCTTCAACCACGGCTTTGATTAGGTTTGCGCTACCTCGAGGAATAAGCACATCGACAAGCCCGCGGGCCTGCATCATTTCGACTGCGCCGGCTCGACCAAAATCATCAACGGTCTGAACACTGTCGGCAGGCAGGCCAGTAGATTCGATGGCCGATTGCAAAATCTCAACCAGAAGAAGGTTGGTGTTTTCGGCAGCTGAACCACCTCGAAGCACACTCGCGTTACCCGCTTTGAGTGCAAGCGCGGCGATGTCGATGGTTACGTTTGGACGCGCCTCATAAATAGCGCCGACCACACCGAACGGCACAGCCACCTGAGTCAGTTTGAGACCGTTGGCAAGTGTCATTCCTCGTGACACCTCGCCGATTGGATCTGGCAGGCTAACGGTCGATCGTACTGCTTCAGCTAGAGCCGCGATTCGGCCTTCGTTGAGTTTGAGACGGTCTTGAAGACCGGCCGATAGCCCCGTCGAAACGGCTGCTTCTAAGTCTTTCTGATTAGCCTCGATGATGCGAGAAGTGTTGGCGGTGAGCGCGGCAGCGATGGCCTCGAGGGCGGCGTTTTTTTGCAGGGTGTTGGATTGCGCCAATGCCGCTGATGCTTTCTTAGCAGCCCTGATCTTGTCTAAAGCACTCACTTTTGCCATACCTTCTTTGCCGCGAACCAAGTACCCACATCTTGCCCGTCTAGGGCCGAGGCTACGTTTGCGGTGCTGGTGAGTAACACCGGAATACCCGATGCATTTGCCAGTTTGGCCGCTGAAACTTTGGTCTGAGCCCCACCTGTTCCAACGCCAGTGCCGGTACCGCCGATCTTTACCGATGCGAGCTCGTCATCGAACGCGACGGTTTCGACGCGAGTTGCGCCGGGTTCGGTTGGCGGTGCGGTGTATAGAGCATCCACGTCGCTTAGCAAAACAAGGATGTCGGCTGCCAGCAACTCGGCGACCAAGGCAGCCAAGCGGTCGTTGTCTCCGAAGCGAATCTCAGCGGTTGCTACGGTGTCGTTCTCGTTCACAATCGGCAAGACGCCGAGCTCTAGCAACCTAGTCATGGCGCTCTTGGCATTGGTTCGAGTTTGCTCACCCTCTAGATCATCAGCGGTTAGCAACACCTGGCCGGCGATAATGCCGAACTGCTCTAGCACCTGCTGGTAGCGCGCGATCAGGCGACTCTGACCGACCGCGGCAAGTGCCTGTGAGGTCGGCAGGTCTTCTGGCTTTTGCAAGAGATTTAGAAGGGGCATTCCGGTGGCGATAGCGCCAGAAGAAACAAGCACAACCTGAGTTCCTCGGCCGTGAACCTTGGCCAATGCTGCCACCAAGGCTCCAAGCTGACCCGCGTTCTCACCACTGATCGAAGACGAGCCAACTTTGACCACGATTCTCTTTGCAGTCAAAATCTCGCCACGCTCTAGCACGCCCACGGTTATTCCTCTCTGTCGCCTTCGCGAACTTCTTTACCATCAAGATTATCGGCGGCGCTCCAGATGCCGGCTTTGCCTTCACGGTCGAGCTCGGCTCGAGCGGCTGCCTTGGCATCCATTCTTGCCTTGTATTCTTCGCGCCTCTGGTTGGTGGTGCGACGCTCTCTGAGATCGAATCTCGCGTCGGTTCCGCGAGGCCCTGCGATGAGTTCTGCCGCGCTAGAAATGGTTGGCTCCCAGTCGAAGATAACACCCGCGCCAGGGCCGATGACGACTGTCGAACCGGCAACTGCTCCGGCTTTGAATAGCTCGTCTTCGATTCCGAGTTTGGCGAGGCGATCGGCAAGGTAGCCGACTGCCTCTTCGTTTGAGAACTGAGTTTGAGCGACCCAGCGCTCTGGCTTGGCACCGATGATTCTGAAGACCTCTTCGTCGCCCCACATCTCGCGGTGAATCGAGAACTTGCCCTCATCACGCTTCTGCTGCATGAGAGTAATGCGCTGCTTGACCGGCGCCGCGGCTTTTTCTTCGCGAGCCTGCTCTACCAAACCGGCCAGCGCGAAATTGAGTTCTCTCAACCCAGCGCGAGATGCCGCTGATACTTCGAAGACACGGTAGCCGCGAGCCTCGAGCTCTGGTCGCACGAAACGGGCCATTTCTTGACCATCCGGCAGATCGCACTTGTTCAAGGCGATGAGTTGCGGACGCTCAAGCAAAGGCAGCTGCCCTTCTGGAACCTCATAGGCCTTGAGTTCGTTGAGAATGATGTCTAGATCGCTCAGCGGGTTGCGGTTGGTTTCGAGGGTTGCGCAATCGAGCACGTGAAGCAACGCTGCACAGCGTTCGACGTGGCGCAGAAACTCTAGCCCTAGGCCCTTACCCTGCGATGCGCCTTCGATAAGACCTGGAACGTCAGCGATCGTGTAAGTGGTGTCGCCACCCTGAACCACGCCCAAGTTTGGGTGCAGAGTGGTGAACGGGTAGTCGGCAATCTTTGGTCTGGCGGCAGACATCGCGGCAATCAAACTTGATTTACCCGCGCTCGGGTAGCCCACCAAGGCCACGTCTGCGACGGTTTTTAGTTCGAGGATGATGTCGCCGCGCCATCCTGGAACACCCAACAGGGCGAATCCAGGGGCTTTGCGCTTTGTTGAAGCGAGTGCCGCGTTACCCAGCCCACCCTGGCCACCCTCGGCGATTACTAGCTCTAGGCCAGCCTCGTCGAGGTCTGCGATGGTCTTGCCGCGAGAGTCTTTGACCACGGTTCCAACAGGCACAGAGAGCACCATGTCGGCGCCGTGGTGGCCATTTCTATAGTCACCGGCACCATCGCCACCATCGCCAGCAGCGCGGTGTGGGTGATAGTGAAAGTCGAGCAGTGTGGTGACCGATGGATCAGCCATCAAACTGATGGAACCGCCCTTGCCGCCATCGGCGCCATCTGGACCACCAAGTGGCTTGAACTTTTCGCGGTGAACCGAGACACAACCGTCTCCGCCGTCTCCGGCGCGTACGTGAAGAGTCACTTGATCAACAAATGTGACCATGATGACCTCCGTTTTCTACTGAAAAACAACAGAAGGCGAGCCGCTGTGGCTCGCCTCCCGCATAAAAACTTGACGCTCTAGGCTGCCTCAACGATGTTGACAACGCGGCGACCACCCTTGGTGCCGAATGCAACTACGCCAGCGGCTAGTGCGAACAGGGTGTCGTCTTTGCCCTTGCCAACGTTGGCGCCTGGGTGGAAGTGAGTTCCACGCTGACGAACGATGATTTCACCGGCGTTTACGACCTGGCCTGCGTAACGCTTCACGCCGAGGCGCTGTGCGTTTGAGTCGCGACCGTTTCTGGTGGAGCTAACACCTTTTTTGGATGCCATTTTTCGTCAGTCCTTACTTGATCTCGGTGACCTTGACGCGGGTTAGGTCTTGTCTGTGACCCTGGCGCTTCTTGTAACCGGTCTTGTTCTTGTACTTCTGGATCACGATCTTTGGACCGCGAAG
>JACCDM011401776.1_pt1 | contig 29603 bp, 20 predicted proteins | sample 7445851 | NCBI WGS metagenome assembly JACCDM01 (sample SAMN15323438, study PRJNA562643) | freshwater metagenome | isolation source: river surface water | place: USA:Blue River Watershed | collected 2017-08-16
ACATATCCTTTCTCTTTTTTAATTTGAGGGGTTATTGTCATTGGGGTAATACTTCTTAAATCGGCATCTAATCCCGCAACTTCACTTGCCTTTTTACCTGTTGGGTTTGGTAATGCTCCGTTATTACCGATAAATGAATCAAATAATGATTGATAAGGGGTACTTACATAAAGTGATTGTAGATTTGGTCCCGGAATATCGTTTTCATATTTTAAAACAATCATTCCTGAACTTACCTTATTGTCAGTTTGATTGGTCCCGCTACCACCGGTTTCGGGGATTTCAACGGGGTCAATTATTGTTTTATATGTTTTAATTACCTCAGGGTCTTTAGCTTTTTCGAGATAAGCTTGGATTAATTTAATATCATCAGAATCCAAGTATGTATATCTTCTAATTAAATCATAGAAATCAAGGTCCTTACAACCCGCAAAGAATGCATTGATGTAATTTTCCGCTTCCTCATCACTCATGTTTCTAAAGTGTTCTCTAACCAATAGATTTAAAATACTTGGGTGGTCAACAACCACTTTAAATGATAACTGACCTGTTCTTGATGTATCTTGATATGTATAAATTGGTTCGGGTCTTCCTAAGAAAGTATTGTCAGTCCAACGAGCTGAGTTCTGTTCACTGATTTTTAAATCGTATGGTGGGAACCACATTACACGTCCACCGTTAGGACCTCTTTCACAATACGGTAAATCATTATATGTGAAACCTGGAGTGTTTGATGTTCTCCAAGCTAAGTTCTCAATAGAGAACATATATTTTTTAGCGTAAAATCCGTCTCCCTTTTTGAATATGTTTGTTGAAAACCCTTCGAATTCTCTGTCACCGTTTGACATTGGTGCGATATTCAAATTCCATGGGGTTGACATAACACTATCTTCGAACTTACGGATATTACCGGTTCTTTTCATAGTGTCAGAGTAGTTCATATAACCTCTATCTTTTGTCCAAACTCTACAATACTCAACACCAGTGGTTTCGTTTGTATATTGGTCAACATATTGGATTGCAGAACCTCTTGATATCATTGATTCACCTTCTTTGAATACTCTACTTGTTTGGTCAATAACGTTACCAACGTGAGTTCTTGCTGCTAAACCATCTTTTGGCATTGAATCAAGAATCTCTTGTGTTTTACCTAAAATAGAATCTTCTCTAAAACCATATTTTGTAGATAATGAATCATTTAATTGTGTAGCTTCTTGAGCCCACTCTTTATTGTGTAAACCTAATTCATTTCTTGAGTTAGTACTAATCCAAGTTAGTTTACTACCAATTTGACCACCTTCGGTGATATTCTTTCTTCTTTCGAATAATTCGGCAGCAACGGGGTCGAACATCAAACTCAAATAGTAATTACTTTTAACAGTATTACCATTAAAATCTGACATTGTATATTTTACATCTTCACTTCTATCATCACCAATATACGCTTCACCTCTTGGTGCTTCTAATCCTAAAATAGATTTTACACCTTGAGCAACACTATTGACAAGGTTGAAAAGTTTTGACGATTGTTGTGACCTTGCTGTTGTTGTATAGTTAGGTGCATATTTTGAATATGAAAGGTTATCATACAGAACTTGTTTCTGTCCTTCACCCATATATTCAATCATTAAGTCAGAAGGTTTTCTTGAAAGTTTTGGTCTTCTTTGAATACCAATCAATGAACCTAATGCTCCTGTAATATCTTGTAAAATCGCACCGGCTTGTGTTCTTGGTTCAGGACGATTTTCAATTGGGTTTTGTGGATTACTTAAATAATCTCCCGGTATTTCACTAAATGGAAATTCTACACCGGCAACCGTTTGTAAAAAGTCAATTCCTTTACCTGCCAATGTTTTAGCAACGGTAATTTTATAATTCTTTTCAACTAATGGTTCTCTACCTGTGGCAATATTAATTGCTGTTGCCAAGTTACCATTTAATGCGTCCGCTAATCTAACTCGACCTAAAGTAGCAGAGGTTAAGTTTTGTGTAATTCTGGCAAGAACCGGTCCTTGTTTATTTTCTCGGATATTCTGTGCCGCGAATCTCATCAATCTCGAATCATTATCGAAATTGTCACCTGACATGATACCAACCAATCCTGTCGTTACCGGTTGAAATGAATTTATATAACCCGAATAAACAATACCGTTATTCCCGATTTGTAAATTGAGGTTTGATAAAAATTCATATTCTCTAAATGAGTCGGGTTGGAATAAGTTTAATCCAAAACTTCCACCATACGCCGCGGCCCATCCTGTTTTAACATCTCCCGGGTCGACATTTGAAAGATTACTTAAATTTTGAACCGCATAATTTGTACTCGTAAACGTTTGTGGACCAAACGGTCTTTGTAGGGTTTTTGATATTAAAAAATCCCTAAAAGTTGCGGTGGTATTAAAATCTAAATAAGTTGGCATCTATGTTTTTACTATATAAATAGAATTTTATTTATTTTACTGTTTAATTTTGTAGGTATCCACCCTTTTCCCATTGTTGTTTAAACGAATCGTGGAAAACAGGGTCTGTATAGAGACTTCTCTTTAAATTATCACTAGTCACATCTCCCATTTGGAAATTATGATTATGTGTGTGTTCTTGTGGTTGAGGGTTTGTTGTGGTGGTATTACCTTGTTTATCTTTTAATCCCGCCTTAACAGCCGCCTCATCCATCATACCTCTTATTTCTTCTCCACCTGCCCTAATACTTGATGCCGCGGTTGTTGCACCTTCTTTAGATGAGTTCGCAATTTTTGCCGGGTCAAATCCAAGAGTTTTAACTAATTGTGTACCCGTCTTACCAAATTCTATTCTTAATAATGCCGCAATGAAATTCATATCTCTTGATATGTTTTCAGTATCTGTTGCTTGTTTTCTAACAATATCCTCAGTTGATAATTTTTTAAATTCATCTTGGAATTCCATTAATTTACCAACTTGTGCGTCTGTTAACTCCTCAAGTGCAACTTCATTTTTTCCAAAATACTCTTTCATTTTATCGCTTTGAAGTTCAATGGTCATTCTACCACCCTTCATTGTTGATATATTTGTTAAAAACTCTTTTTGGTCATCACTTAAACTTAATCCACTGGATAATAATTCAGACGCTGCGGACGACCTTTCAGCCGCGGCAATTGCACCGTTAGCCAATTCACTATATGATATACCAAGTTCGGCAGCCATCGCCTTTGCCTTTCTAAGGTTAACACCAGTGATTTCAAATCTACCTTGTTCTTCATTATATGTTGCCAATGAACCGGCAACACCAATCAACGCATCTTGTAAACCTTCAACGTTATTGGTTGCCATATACATTAATTTTAATGGGTCGTTGAAATCACCTATTGCCCCACCAATCGCTTGTAAATTTGCCGCCATATCAATTGCCTTATCAGGGTCCATTACATCATCCGCAATTTTAAATGCGGTTTCCATACTCATTCTAAACTCAATTGATTTTTGAACCATTTTTGTAAGACCTTGAATACCATTTTGGAAACCGTATTCATTTATCTTACCAATATTTGCACCTAATTCTTTTGTTACTTTTTGTGCTTGTAATCCAAGAGCTATCGAACCTTTACCGGCCTTTTCAATTTGAGCGGTGGCATCAGAAGCCCCAACACCAATTTTTTCAAACGCAGGATACATTCTAACTAAATCACTAAGAGTACCAACATATGCCGCAGATGTTTTACCTGCCTCTTTCCATGATTGACTATTTAACGCTAAAAATCTACCCGTATCTTGAACTAACGAAACCGCAGCATCTGATAATTCTTGAAACCCAATCCCCATCCTTAATAATTCAGGATTGGTATTTGTCAATTCTTCTCTTATTGCTTTAGAAAACTCTCCAGTTAATCCGGCCTCTTTATTTATTTGACCTAATAATTCTGTTTGTTGTTGGTAATATAAACCTACTTGTCCCGAAGTTTCCTTCCACACTTTTTTTAAAAGGTCCATTCCCCCAAGTAAATTACCTTGAGCGTCTAACATCCCACTTATCAATCCTGACATTTTAATGTACTCTTGACTCATGTTCGGTAAATAACCCTGTTGTTCTTGAGTTTCAACAACACCTGAGATTGCACCTAAAACACCTCCGGTAACTTTTTGAAAAGTATTCGCCCCACCAGAACCACCGGTCGAACCTGAACCCGAACTCGAACCCGAACCAATATATGCTTGTGAAAAATTTTGTTGGTCCCTTTGAGAAAGCGATTGTCCGTTGTTTAAACTTTTAGCGTAAGCATCGGCTTGGGCGGGATTATAATTCATTCTCCTCGCATCTTCTCCAGCTTTTCTCCAATCAATTGTTGCCATACCTATAAATACTAATTTGAAGTATTTTCCAATTCAATTAGGTAATTTATATAATACCTTCTTATATAAACCGGCATGGAGATGATATCTCCATATGAAAACCCTCGTTTAATGAGGAATAATATTTCGTCAAGTTGACCTTTCTTATAATCCGTAGAAAGGGCGAAAAAACTCGACCCCGAACCCGATATCTACTAGTACGGACTCTCCTGACGGGGATTTTACTTCTTTTTTAAGGTCTAAACCTGGTGTATTATCTTTTACGTATTTTCGAAAATCCTGACTATCTTTAATTGGGAGTTTTTGAACAAAATTGTGAATGTTCATCATGTCTTTATTTCCCGCAACAGATTTAATCATCATCTCAAGTTGTTTAGTTACAATAGGTGGAACACCTTGACCCTTCCAACTCTTTTCAATTTCATCAATATCATTTTGTTGCTTTTTATTTAAGAATTTGAAAGTAATATCTACATTACTTTTTTCCATGTGATAATGAAATTCACCATTAGAATCGGGTTCTAATGTAAAATCTTTAAATTTTAATTCACTAATATCAAGTGATACTGTAAAGTCTTCGTCGGTTTTGGGGTCTTTTAAATAAACTTTGTATTCGGGACCAAATGCGGTATTTCTTAAAAATAATAATATTGCTTGTTTATCTTCATCAACCAAATCATCAATATTAAAATCTCTATCTAATACTTTTCTTTTTAAAAGTTCTTCAACAACTGAATTTGAAGCAATTAAATTCTGTGCCGATAAAATATTTTCATCTGCCGCAGTTAGATAAGCAACTCTTAATGATTTTTTTCCACTTGAGTAGTGTATCCCTCTTGAGGGTAGTTCCACAACGTCATACGCAATGGTTGGGTCGACTCTAAATTCTTCCATAAATGTTTTTGTTATAACTATATAAGTTTACGTAATTTATATAAAAAAGTAAAGGTCTCCTTTTGAGAGACCTTCGCTTTGACAGATTTTTTTTATTTTAGTATACTTGAATACATCTATCCATTCTCAATGAACAAGTGATAGTTGCGATATCATCTCTTGAATAATCAAGTTCATTGAAGTTCAAATCGGTAATGAAAGTACCTTGAAGAATCCATTTTTCAACCACAACACCCGTTGGGTCTAACATTTCTAATTCAATATCTTTCTTATAACCTGCTGCATAACCCATACGACCTGTTACTGATTCAGCGTGTAAACGGAACCACTCCATCAATGCTTGTGACGCTGAAGGACCAATTGGGTCTTTAAAGGTTACCCTTAATTCATTCCATTCAAATCTACCAGCCACATATGTTGATGTGTTGATGAAAGGAATAGCAACTGAGTTAATTTTAGCACTTGGTCTAGCTGCTGATGAAACATACCATTCGTTGATACCCAATGATGAAGGGAAACGAAGGATAAATCTGTTTACTCTTTTCGGTTCGTATGGAACCGGCATTTTCATTAATAAATCTGCCATGTCTATGTTTTTTTAATTTTTTAAGTTTATCTTACTTTCTTATAAATATGTTATTATCTAAAAAATATAATTTGTTTACCTCACCCCTTGTTAATGTCAAATTTATTTCGTATTTTTTCCATACTAGTATTAATACTAGAACCATAAATAAAACTAGATAAAAGATAACTAGAACTAGATACTAGAATATTCTGGTATAATACTGGGTGGTTTATCAAAGTATATTTTTTATAAATTTTGGTTCCATGTGAAACATATAAAAGGGGAAGCGGTTAAACTTCCCCTTTTTCATTTAGATATTATCAAATGATGCTCCTGTTGGGGTAATTATGAACTCAACGTCAATGAATTCAAGTGAACGAGTAGGTTTGATGTAAATCTTACCTCTAAGAGTGTTTGCATCGATGTCCTCAGGGTCATTTGATACAGTTACACGGAATTCGTATAAACCTCTTTCTCTCTTAATTGCTTCAAGAATTGGGTTAACCAATCTCAAGAATTCATTTCTTACTTGTTCATCGTTTTGTTCGAACAACAATCTAACCGCAACTGCTGAAATTAACTTTCTTGCTCTTAACAACAATCTTCTTACGTTAATTCTGTCCAACGCAGATTCTCTAACTTGAAGGGTTTTGTTACCCCAAATGATAGTACCAGTATCTGAGAAGGTTGCGATTGGGTTAATTCTGTTTTTATATAATTCATCTCTTTCGTCAAGTGTCAATTTCTTAGTTGCTTTGATTGCTTTTACTAAACCTCTTGAGTAACCTGCTACCGCGAACCATGGGAATGACACATTGTCGGTAAGTGCGATGTTTCTAACTACTTCACCTGTTGGCGGGATGTATAATTGGGTTGCGTTGTCTTGGTCTCTAACCTGAATCCATGGCCAGTAGGTTGCTGAATAGTTAGTATCAAGAGCGACTCCATCCAACGCATCTACAACTTCCTCAACTGTTGGGAAATTAGGTGGAGCAATGATGTAAAGTGAATCCGCTCTATCATTTTCCATAATATCGATTGCTTGTGATGTCAATGAACTATGGTCGTAGAAGTTAATACCCGGAGTTGCGAAGATGTTGATATCTACCGCTTCAGGGTTAGCGAATGTGTTAATACCTTGTAAGTATGCGTAGTAATCTGAGTTTCCAACAGTTGTACTAAACACACCACCATTTGAAGTATTACCACTTACATATGTTGGTTTTCCGAAGATATAAGCGTCTCCGAATGTTTTTACCTCTCTGTAGATATCCCAACCATCATAACCACCACATACACCGAATGTGAATTTGCGGAAGTTGATGTTTTTAATACGTTATCCACACCTGATTGTCCTTCTAAGTCATAAGGAGTTGTGATAAATGTGGTACCTGTGATTGTGGAAGCGTTAGTTGATAAGTGGAAACCACTAGTTGAACCCGCCGCCGCAGTTCCTTTATATTTGAATAGGTCCTTATCGAATCCAACTTGTGAAGAAAGACCAAATGTGATTTTTCTTACTTTATCACCAGATGATAGTTTTTGTGTACCGTCAATTTCATAACCGATAACATCACCGGCATCGTAGAATTCTGTTTTATACATCACAGAACCCAAAGTTGAACCTGAGAATGATGTATTTGCTGTAAATCCTTTGAAACCTGCAGGGAACGCATCCACCGGATGGTTACTTGCCAAATGCAACATAATGTATTTTGAACGTAATTCATATTCACCATCAGATGTACCAACTTTTCTTGCCACATAACCTGGTAGGTCAGGGTTCATTGAACATCTTGTGAATTTCTCGATAACAACCATATTATCATCGGAATCGTTAAAATCACGAACAATCATATCAAACTCACCTGTTTCTAAGTTGATGTTGATGATTGATACTTTAACTTGTTCGTTTGCTGCGTTACCGTCAGAAATTGTAATAACTTCAAATAGGTCAGACACTTCACCACCACGAACTTCAGATACAACTGTTGGTGACATTGGGGTATCCCACTGTCCAACGAAATTGTTTCCTTCTGCCACGAATACCTCTGTTAAACTTAAACCTCTTACAAAACCTTGTTCGAAAGCTGCTTTTAAGTAACTTGGGTATGTTTCATAAACATAAACAGGAACTTCTGATTTTGGTTTATCGAATACATCGGTACCTAAAACCTTAGTAATATACTTTGATGAAGTTGTGTCCATTGAACAAGTAAATGTTTTCACACCACTTGTTGCTCCTGTTACAGTAATTGTAAATTCAGAGAAAGGATTGTATTGTAAATCTGCTCCTGTTACATTAAAGTGAGTGTTTCCTGTTACCTCCAAGTTCAATGTTTGTCCTGAATAAGAACCTCTTGAACGGAAAGCGGCAACAACGTGGTTGTTGTAATCACTTATTAATGTTGAGTTATAAACGAATTCTGTTACATTAAATGTACCTGTACCACCTGATGTGTATTCAAATAGATATGAATAAACTTCAGTTCCCGCAGCATTACAGAATTGGTTGTACCATTCTTTACCGTTTGGATTGTCGGCATTATTTAAACCTGTTAAAGGAGAAATTTCTTCTAATATTGCAGATAAACCTGAAGTTGCTGAAGATGGTACCTCACCAATCACGAACCATTGTCCGTCATTTGCTGAAGTGTTACCACTGAAGATTGAGAATAGGTAATCACCCATTGACTGACCATCATATGCAGTTACTCCCGACATATTTGCGAAGAATGTACTACCTGAAACACTTACCGCTGCAGATGGGTCACAAGTACCTGTGGTGGAACCACTAAGAGAACCTAAAGTAACACCCCCAAGGGTTTTAATTGCGAATGTTTTAACAGGTTTGTAACCTGTAAGACCAAGAATTCTGGTCACGAAAAGTTGATTTGATTCCTCAAGGTATGCTTTAGCAACATAAGGTAACTCGAATTTAGGGTTACCGTTTCCATCTTTTACTGGTGATGAACCTCCGAAGTAAAGTTTGAATTCATCGTAATCGGTTACAAGGATGGGTTCGAATGCAGGACCTTTAAGGGTCTCACCAACCAATCCAAGAGTTGTAACACCAACACTTTGTGCTACGAATGTTAAATCTTTTTCTGATGTGTAGACACCCGGAGATACAAATACTCTATTTGAATTTGCCATTTTTAATAGTTTGGTTAATTTATTTTATTTGTTATTCTATAAATATCTTTGTTTTTAGCAAAGATTTCGTGACTTTTTTGAAAAAGGATAATAAAAAATCCTTTTTTATCTTTATTTATCTTTATGGAAAAAGAGAATCTTAAAAACATCAAAGTCAGTGAAAAACATCATCAGATGTTAAAGGAATATTGCGATAAAAATGGTTTGAAAATATACAAGGTTGTCCAAAAATGGATTGATGATACTTGTAAACCAAAAAAGAAGGATATCTACGGTGAAAATTAACTAAGATAGACCACACTAACTTTAGAACCCACAACAGGAGTTCCGAGTAGTTTTACCTTATAAGTTCCTGAAACTTCAAATCCCGTACCCTCGTCTTCCACAAGACCATTAATATCCAAACTAATTACACTATCGATTGCACTTGACGTGGTAAATTCTAAACTACTACCATCATAGGTAAAAGTATCGTAAACGACATTTAGTGGTCGACCAAAAGTATCAACAAACGTATCATTTCTACCCTTGTAATATGTTATAGTAACTACTGACCCCTCGGGTGGTGCTTCCACAAAGGTAATTTTTGATGTTTGAGCAACGTGAAAATAATCCTCATCTCTAACTTGGATAAGACCGTTAATTGCCACGGTGAATAGTACATTCATTGTTTCACCAACACTAAATTGGGTTTGTAATCCATCCGCAGGGAATGAAGCAATAGTAACCTCAATAGTTTTTACCACGTATTTTTTGGTAAAATTGTTACTCTTAATGAATTCATTTAAAAGAAACATTCTACTAACTGCCGGTTTTACCTCAAACTCCTCATCGTCAATTAAGAAACCTAACATAGTGAAAGTATAGTTCTGAATATAGAATCTACGACCTTCTAATGTATCCATCGGGGTATTATCCTCGATTCTATCCAATACGATTGGAATATAATGACCTTTAACACTTGTGTATGATTGACGAGATGAGAACTTTTGAAGTACAATTCTATTAAAACGGTTAACGTCCCTAAGTTTGGTACATACAATCGTTACATCGTATGTTAAATCAATTGCCACGGGTTGTGGTATTTTGTATATATCCGCACCCATTTGAGTTCCGTTCCATGTTGGAACCGAAGCGTAGAAGAAATCTCTTCTATCAGGAATTGTTCTTTGAATTGATGGGTTTGTGCCGGGTTGAACGTCTGGTTTTCTAATAACCGCCATAAATGGTAGTTTCATATTACCATCTTCATCGGCAAATGTCCAATTGTTTGTCATTTCACCCCATCTTTGAATCGTTAAAATTCTCGGTATGATTGGGATTTGGTCACCATCAGATACAATTTTGAAGTTTTCTTTAACATAATCAAGCATACCTAAGTCAAGGTCCTCATGTAAAATCGAATCAGGTAAAAAGGTATCTGACTTGGTTATTCTCTCCAATAACTCTTTTCTTCTGCCGACAATATCGGGTCCGTTCATATCGGATTTAACTCCGTAAACTTGGATGTTATTTTTTCTTTTAGGTATTCCCATGATTATATTCCTCTAAATTCAGATTCTTGTGCCGGTGTACAAAGTATCGTCCTGTAATATGGTTTGAAACCAAACATATTATGTTTATTGTCTGAAGTTACTTTACCATCGTTTGTTACGGTATAGTATCTTATTCTATCTTCAGATTCAGGGTAACCTATATAATCACCGTATCTAATATCTATTTTTAATTCTTCTAAATGTCGTATGTATACAGAAATCGACATATTTCCTGGCTCCAAATATCTACCCAAACCACCTTTATATGTGGTGTTTTTCGGTTCATCAATTTTTACCAATCCATTAAATTCTATCGGCGGTAAAAACTTAATTTGGTCTTTACCAACTTCAGCATAAACTTCATCGGTATCTGTTTTCTGTCTATCAACTCTAAACAACACCAATTTCATGTTTATGTCCCCATGTAGGTATTCCTGTCCGATTTGTTGATTTAAATCAAAATCGGTTTCAGAGAAGAATTTACTGATTCTTGTTATGGGTAACTTATGCTTCATACTCAATAAATAGTTTAATTATTCATTCTATTTTATTATATTTAGTTTATATGCAGAATAAAATACCCGAAATAGAGGCGAGGGATATACTGTTAAATTACGAAGGATTCAATAACCAAATGTTAGATTGGAAATTGAAGTTCTCTACTGTAAAGAATTTTCAACTTACTCGCCCACAATCAGAATACGTCCTGAAATATCATGAGACGGTACCTCGGGTTGCTCGAAAGTATATCAGTATCGCCAAGAATTTTGGTGAAAAAATAATGGATGAGAAAAAACTTACATCCGCACCTGAAAAGATTTGGTGTGAAAAATTACTATGTGAAAGTGATAAAGCGTATCATATTTGGGGTAAGGTAGTTGACTCAGAAAAAAATTATGCGTTTTGGTTACCTAAATCATCCATCATTCAAGAAGAAAAAAAGTTAAATCGAGAAGTCGATTATTCACCATACTCCCATCGAGCACCGATGCCACATCAAAAAGAAGCGATTGAAAAACTATTGGCAAACGATAGATTTATTCTTGCCGATGATATGGGTCTTGGTAAAACCACTTCATCGATTATTGCATCATTAGAAAGTGGTGCAAAAAAGGTTTTAATTATTTGTCCCGCTTCTTTGAAGATTAACTGGTCAAGAGAGATTGAAAACTATTCTAAAAAGAGAACATTAATTGTTGAGGGTAGAAAATGGGGTTCGACCTATGATTACTATATCATCAATTATGATATTATAAAAAACTATCACACAACTGAAAAATCTGAGGATAGTGAAGCGTATAAATTAATAATGAATGAAGGATTCGATTTGGTTATTATCGATGAAGCACATTACATTTCAAATCCGACCGCTCAGAGAACCAAATTAATTAATGACATTGTTAGACAAATTCCAAAGGTTTGGTTATTGACAGGTACACCAATGACCTCAAGACCAATCAATTATTATAACTTATTAAAAATTGTTAATTCACCAATCGCATTGAATTGGCAAGGTTATGTTAGAAGATATTGTGCAGGATATCAATTCAATGTGGGAGGAAAAAAGATATGGAATACCGGTGGTGCAAGTAATTTGGATGAACTAAGAGATAGAACAAAGAACCTCGTCCTAAGAAGAATGAAAACCGATATTCTTGATTTACCTGAAAAGATTATCACCCCTGTTTTCTTGGATATGAAGAGCACATTCTATGATGAGGAATTAGAAGACTTCATGAGGATTTCTAAAGACAATCAAAAGAATGAATCAATCACTGTTACACTTAATCGTCTGATGAAAATTAGACAGGTTATTGCATATGAAAAGGTACCATATACTTGTGAATTAATCGATAAGTTTATTGAACAGGGTAAAAAGGTAATCGTCTTTACAAACTTCACAATGAGTCTTGATATGATACATGAGAAATACAAGAAAAACTCTGTTACTCTTGATGGTAGAATGTCAAAAGAAAAAAGACAGGATAGTGTTGATAGATTTCAAAATGAAGATAAAATAAAAGTGTTCATATCAAACATTAAAGCCGGCGGTGTAGGTATTACTCTAACAGCAGCAGAAACTGTTATTATGAACGACCTTTCATTTGTTCCTTCTGACCATTCACAAGCAGAAGACAGGGCGTATAGATATGGGCAAAAAAATAGTGTCCTCGTTTACTATCCTGTATTTGAGAACACTATTGAGATGATTGTATATAATATCTTACAAAAGAAAAAGAATATTATTGACCAAGTTATGGGTGATGGTGAATACTCGGAGAGTTTTGCACAATCACTTCTTAACGAATTGCTCTAATATACTTAGATTCTCTTCTTTAGTTGGTCCCGAATCATATATCTCGATTAGTTGTCTCCATGCTTCGAGTACAACCGATTCATCAAAGTTTTCTTCTTTTTCAGGTAGATAGAAATTTATTGATTTTTCTAAAATCTCGAATTTTGTTTCACTTTCTGAAACATTCATATCAAATGCAATACCTTGTTTTGAACAGTATTTAAAAAACTCAAAGAATGGTTTTGATTTGAATATTGTACTTATATTTTCTTCCATAATAATATCGTCCGAATTAAATGTGTAGGTGTCTTTCTTTCCGTCAAAACTTTTATTTGTCTTTAACAAATCTTCTTTCATTGGTAGAAAAACTAATGTTTTAGGGTCGGGAACATGAGATATATCGTCTCTTAAATCTATTTGAGCCAATACTAAATAATGAACTCCTTTCTTTTTGTAATCCCTTGTGTTTATTGATGTATAAATGGTATTACCACTGTATATTTTCGAATTCTTTACTTGGAAATTCTTTACTTCACTCGGATTACTTTTTAGTGTTGTATACAAATCTGTACCCGTAATCATATCGGAAAAATCACCTCTTGTAGATGAATTTCGATACACATTATATCTATTTTTCAGTTTTGTTTTAAACAAATATTCGGTAGATAATTCACCAAAGGTTCCTTGTGCCATTGTGAAATTGGCAATCTCCAAAACATGATGTAAAGGGTCTTCTTTAGTGATTTCATTTAAGTTCTTGAATATCTTGTCTCCAAAGTAATCAATCCAATAAAAATAGTTATCGATTTCAGAACGAATATAATCGGGGTCTTCTGACTTTGGGTCAAACTCAATAAGTTTGATAATTCTCCCATTATCCTCATCGATTCCCCGAGCAATGAATTTATTTGAAATCTGTTGGTTCAAATATTGTATTAGAATATCCTGAGCGGTTGCATGTGTATTGATTTGATTCACCGCAGACCACGTTCCTTTGGATGTTAAAACACCCTCAAGACCACTATCAGGATTAACGCCATATTGATTATGTGGGGTGTAGAATTTCTTATAAACTCTATCCCAACCCTCCTTTAATCTTGGTTTTTCTTTACTATGAACTGACTCCCTACCGGTGCATATCTTATAGATTCCCGAGGAATATTTGTTTTTATTGTATTTGAACTTATATTGAGGTTTCACAAAATATTTCTATGATATGCTAATATACGAATATTTATAGATAAAAACAATATGGCATCCACAATAATAACGCAACCGGACAGAGAGAAGTTATATACACAGGTTTTCCATCTTTTGGGAATGCCCGTTAGAGGTATTGAATTAACTGAAGAACAGATGGATACTTTCTTAGAGTTGTCCCTTTCTGAATATGAACAATATGTAAGTGATTGGTTAATTGAATCCCAATGGTCCGCGTTAGCCGGTTTGGATGTTGATACTCAATCATTAACAAGGGCGTTTACCACAAGAAGTTTGGATTATGAAACTCAATACACTCATTCTTATTCAAAAATCGTAGGTCTTCAAACAGGTGGTAATGCTGAATTAAAGAAAGATTATATATCACTTAGTGCTAATACCCAAACATATACAATTCCTGCTGGTAGAGAAATAAACGAACTTTTATGGTTCACAAGAGCGGAATTAACCGACTCAATCGTTGACCCGTTCTTGGGTGGTTTCGGTGGTGTTGGTGGTGTTGCATTTGGTGGTGTTGGTGGTTTTGCTCAGGTAGGTTCTTCGGGTTCATACTTTATGTTACCGGCTTATGACCTTTTATTGAGAATGCAAGACAGAAACATTAAAAACAGATTAATTGGTGCGGAATTAACATATCGCATCACCGCAGGTCCAAATGGTACTAAGATTGTTCATTTGTATAACGTACCGGGTGGTAGATTTGACTTCGGTTCAATTCAAAACAATAGAGAAAAGGTTTGGTATTGGTATTATGATACAATGGCTTTAGATACCTGTTTAGATAAAAACAGTGGTATCGTTAAATTACCATCGGATGTAGAAACCGAAGAATTGACGTGGGATATGTTAAATAAACCCGCACAGAATTGGGTTAGAAAATACCTTATCGCTTATGCCAAAGAAGGATTGGCAAGAATATGGGGTAAATTCTCGGGTGATTTACAAGTACCTGATAGCTCAGTAAAACTTGATTACTCATCACTTTTAACCGAAGCAAAAGATGAGAGATTAAAATTGGTAGAGGAACTAATGCAAAGATTGGAAAGACTTCGTCCTGAGAAAGTTCTCGAAAGAAAAGGAAATGAAGCTGAGAATCTTAACAAGGCATTGAAGTACAGACCAATGCAGTCACCATTTAACGTAATTTAACTTTCCACTGCGTGGTAAGCAAAGTCGTTACCATTGGTTTCGATTATCTCATCCTCATTACTCTTTGTACTGGCAACTTGTAGGTTGACAACCTTTCTATTGTGGTCCACCCAATATTGGTCAACTAAATCAATACTATTCTCTACGTACATAAAGAATGGGTCACGTTGTACTCTGTTCCAAAACATAACTTCACTATCTGAGAGAGTCATCACTTCGTCAAACTTATCTTGACCATCTTCTTTCAATGGATAACCACTAATAAGTTCACATTGTGATTTTGTGAAGTATTGTCGGTCCTTCGGGTCCTCAACAAGAATATCTTCTCTAATCTCAGTTTTGAACGCACATAACAGAGGTTCAATACGTTTATTAAAGTTCGTCAAATAACGAGCAACATTATAATCACCTGTTAAATCGGGATTGTTTTGGATATCCTTTTCAGGAATCATATAACAATTGATTTGTAGATAATCATTTGGCATTGGAACACCGTGTTCTCTCATGTATTCCTCTTGCATCTTCTTCGTCGGTTTAGAAATCTTCTGAACATCACCATCTGATTTCTTAACTCCGTTATTGACGTAGTAAATTGTTTCTCCAAGACCTGCGGGATAGTTGTTTTGTAAAACCAACTCCATATGTGCTTGACGAGACATCAATGAACCCGACTTAGTTGTTTTCTTAATGTGTTTCTTATAATCATCTACAGATTGCTTAACACGTGCTTTGTTGGCAATTTTAGAAAGAGGTATTTCTTTATTGTGAATCTTTTCCACATATTGATAGTACAATTCGATAAATGAAAGACCATCACCACTAAGTAAATGTTTCAAACCCTCGTCCAAAAATTCTACAATATACTGTTGTAGTTTTTTAGATTTGATTGTGTTACCCGTTAACTTAATAACCTCTTTACCTTTTTTATTTAATTTGATGATGTAGTTCTTACGAGAAACATTGATACATGACGGTGCAGTGTAATCAATATCCAATCCCATCTCATTTCTCATAAAGATGTCATTGAACTCGGCAGTGTCCGCTTCAATACCTTTATATTCCTTACCCTCATCGACCAATTCATTTAATCCCTTACCGATGTATGTGTGTTCATTAATAGTATCGGGAGTTTCAAAGTTCACACCGTCCGTGTCCATTACAAGAGGTTTGTAACCTTTTTTCATGAAGAACATAATCATCATACGAAGACACTGACGACCTGTACATGTAATGGTTTCACCCATATTCATATCTCCCCATGGAAATACCTGTGGTGCCGATAATGAACCAAAATATGCGTTGATGAAAATCTTGATTGGTAATTGTTTACGGTCATACATCTCCGCTTGAACAGGGTCAGACGATTTCAATTCACCAGCAAGACGTTTGTATTTAATACGAATGTTACGGAAATACTTTAACATCGATTTTTGTACGTGCATCACATCACAATCAGGGAATACATCATACACCAACTGAATAGATGGATAAAGGGATGCGTAGTCAAACTTAACGATGTTCTTCGCATAACCAACGTTTAACAAACGTGATAATCCACCGGTAATTGCTCGTTTTTCATCTTTTGCAGGTATGGCAAGATTATTTTCATACGACCAAGCCAACATGATAATCTTCCACAATGTTGCAGTACCCATCGTCGCAATTCTCTCGTAGGTTGTAGGTACCAACTTTGATAGTAAGAAAGTAGATTGTGAGAATGAATCATCTACAATCATAGTTTCATACAAGTCATCGTCAAGATACTGTTCTACAATCTTTCTACCCGGCCATACCTCAAATTTATTCGGATACTTTTCAAGTAATCCTTCGGTACCTGGTTCACCAATCTTTTTGTAGTTACCTGTTTTTTGATTTACATAGTAACTATCATTTTCTAAATAAATCTTTGAGATATATGCACCATCTACATAAACACGATTAGGTTTTTCCTTTTCCAAATATTTGGTGATGTACTTCAATCCCCAAGATTTGATTTCGGAATTGATTGCTTGTGCTCTACGAACAGAGTGAGCAATATCAATAATATTAAAACCCCAAATAACATGTTGGGTATACGGTTCAATTTCGTTTGCTAATTTTAATACCCCTTCTTTTTCCTTCATTCCCTGAGTTGTGAATATTTGTGTTAATCCACTAACATCCACACCCAATATATTTGCCCGTTTTAAAATGAACGGCCAGTCAAAGAAAGCTGAGTTGTATCCACCAATAATTGTTGGTTTTACTTCTTTTATTAATTCGAAAAATCTTTCAATACATCTTTTCTCACCATCCTCACCAAACGCAGGAATAGTTTCCTGTAAACCACGGTTATCCTTAACCCCAATCAAGATAATTTCACTTGATTCTGCTTCCAAACCCGTGGTCTCAATATCGAATACAAATCGATGAACTCCCGAATAATCATCAATACCTTTAAAAAGACGTTTCTTTTTCTGTATCAAGTATTGTTCTACAGGAGATAGTATAGTAAAAAGAGATTTTGTTTTTTCACCCCATGGGTCAACACCACCTTGTCTGAAGAAGTTTACCAATTCAGTATAACCTTTCATACACTTAACTAAGTGTGTCATACCATTCTGTAAACGTTCATTACCATGGGTTTCCAATTTCTCAATTAGAATTCCATACTCACCCATCTTTTTCTTTTGGAGAGCTTTGTTGTTTTGGTAAAAGTTCAAACCACTTAGGTCACCAACCCATAAGAATGGTACCAAAGTATCTTGTTTCACAAGTTTACCCTTTTCAGGGTCCTGAATAATTTTGAAAATTTTGTTGGTTCTATAATCGTATTCAACCCCCACTATGTATTGCTCGGGGTCCCAACCATTTAAGAAGTTCTCGATAACTTCTTGAGAAATTACTTCTGACATAATATATTAGTTGACTTATTAGCTTATACCACCGCGGTATAATTTGTCTTACTAACAAATATAGGTAAAAAAAATTGAATTTACAAAACGGGTGGGTAATAATTTTCTTTTAGGTCATGTTCACTAAAATTCCACCTTTTAATCAGACCTAATTGATATCCGTTGAAAAACAATTCTAAATGTTTGTGGAACGCAAATGCAAATGCGTCTGCTCCCGATTTTACTTGTAGGTGTTTTTCTTGTTCTAAACCCCCTAAATAATCGTCAAATATCATCACACCACCATCTTTTAAACAATAAAATGCATTAACGGCATCCTCCAAGACATGACACGACATATGACTCCCATCAATATAAACAAAATCAAGAAATTCTTTTGTTTCTCCTTTATGAGTAAACGTTTTAAATGCGTCTCTTGATTCCCCATGAAATAACGTAATATTTTCGTAAGGTTCAATATTTGACAAAAGGTATTCAGATTGATTTATATCCATCAGATACAAGTGTGAGTCCCCTAAACCACAAAGACGTTCTCTTATGTAAACAGAAGATGCGCCGTGATAACTACCAATCTCCAAACAGATATTTGGTTTATCAAAAAGAAATGATAATGATTCATCCCAATTATTTATATGGTCCTTAAACCATATACGTTCATTTTCGGGATAATTAAAATGAGATGGATATTCAAACATAATTTATATCAATAAATTATGATATGAAAAAATAAGTGTTTAGTAAATGGTAACAAATAACTTCTCCCTAATAGGTAAGATAAGTTTTGTTGTTGGATTTAAATTGGTATCAAGAAATTGAACTGTAATTTTTGCTTCGTATTTCCCAACATTTGAAGTTTGTGCTTCAGTAAACCTATGAACAATATAATATTCATCAGTTGTTTGGTCATATTTTTTGTTACGAGTGGTAATATTACATTCAGAACTTAAAATTTCAGGTTCCCCATCTTCAATTCTGAACATATCTAAAGTGATATCACAATTCTCTAACATGTCGTTAAATGACGATTTATCATTCTTACCGTCATCAATTAATCTCATTTTTAGAATTGGTTCACTAGCCCCTTGTCGTATAAAAAATTCCATATTTTATAAATATTAGTAACAGATATATTGAATTCCCGATGAATTATAGAAGTTGATGGTACGTCCTCCCGTTGACGAATCATATGTGGTTCCATTATCCCATCCATCCTCAGTTGCATATGTCACATCAAATGTATAGCTGTCCACTCCGCCACCTAAGTTCGCGGTTTTACCTGTTATTGTATATGCAACCCAGCCACTGTTCATGTCCGGTTCATTATGGATTCTTATGATATCACCGGATGATAATGAACTAAAAAACGTACCCATATTTTGTAATGTAAAGGAAGTAACCGTCAAAGAAACTTTAGTAACATTTGCTGCCGTTGAATTATTACGTGACCATCCATAACCACCCATACTTGGTTGAGATGATGATATTGGATTTGTTAACCAAGTTTGATTTTGAGTGTTTACTCCAAAACATCCACTTAAAGTAGGTGTACTTGTTAAAGTTGGTGTCGTCGTTAATGTTGGTGTAATAGTAGGTGTACTTGTTAATGTTGATGTACTCGTTAGTGTTGGTGTATTTGTTGCCGTTAACGTTGGTGTTGGGGTTGGAGTATTACAATTTATTGTAACAGATTTTGCCAATCTAGTTGAAGGGTTATTCGTATCCCTTATTGCCATCCAATATGTTCCTGTATTGTCACCAATCGCAACGCTTAACCCACCCGAAGGCATTGCAGTCCAATTCGTATTGTTAAGTGCTTCATTTTCAGATGCATAATTACCTAATCCAATTTGATACTGTCCTGAACCACCTGTTGCACCACTTGCTATGGTGTAATTAGGTGATACACAATTATATGTTATACTAAAATCAAGTGGTGATAGTGTAGTTGTTAGTGTTGGGGTAACTCCCGGAGTTCCTGTAGGTGTCGGGGTTGATGTTGGTGTCCTTGTTAATGTGGGTGTAGGTGTTGGTGTTTGTGTAGGTACATTATCCAAAGTTACTCTTAATATATCCGACGTGGTAAATCCTGTTGTAAAATCATATGATATATTTGTCGGTACAGATGCTGTCGGAGATGTGTATAAAAGAACATCATTTCTATATATGTTAATACTATAAGAACCACTACCCCCAACAATAACAGCAATAGACTGACCGCTCACAATACCTGAGTGATTAGCATATCCTGTTTGACCTTGAGTTAATGGAAAACTAAAATTCCAACTACTACTAAAACTACTTGTATATAATTGCCAAGAAACCCCAACAGTATTATTATTTTCTAATACGATATTATATGTTTGAGAAGTTGTTAATGTTGGTGTGGCAACAGGTTCTGACGTACTTGTTGAGGTTGGTGTTAATGTAGGAGTTTCGGTTAATGTTGGTGTGGATGTTGATGTTGGTGTTGGTGTATTGGTTGGGCATAATAAAACTCCGTCAATTACCAAACCTTCACTATCTAATCCCAATGACTCATTGTTATAATTGTAATAACCCGACATGTCAATAGTAACAGGACCTGTTGAATTATTATAAAATTGAGTATTTGATACCCAATCAGAATTTGTTCCATAGATTGTTACACCAGTTGTAGAGGGACAACTTTCTTGATATGTTGGACCATAATATGTGATGAACTCATACCTTGTTTCCTCAATACTTGGTGTGGGTGTGTTAGTTGGTGTACTTGTTAATGTTGGTGTTGGAGTGGGAGTAATCACATAATGAGTGATATAAACCTCACATTCCGAAAATGAATTGTAAACAATAATTCTATCGGTGTCATTTGGTACCGTAACGGCAATACCTGTTCCGGTACTTATATTACTAAGAGCAATCAATGTTGCATCATCAGTGGTGCCGTATAATTTGGCAAATTGATATTCTGAGGACCCCGTCGTTGTATAAAATATATCGTATGGCCCTACTGAATCTCCCTGCGTGATTTTAACATTGAAAAATTTTGACATCTATAGTTTAACTATTAAAATTTACTAATTTAATTATTTGATATGTAAAACAAATTCGTTACCAGATAAAAAAGGTAATGTGTCCTCACCCTTTAATTCATCTGTCATATAGTAAAATTCTTCTTTTACTATTTCAAATGGAAATCCTAATTCATTCTTAATAACACTTTTAACGTGCTCAACCGTTAACGGTTCATTAGTATGGAATGTTTTATGAAATCTTTTTATTTTTTGTTTGTTTTTGATGACATTAACATCAACGTCTAATATTTTCATAATTTATATTTTTTTAGTCAGCGTTATATTGGTAATCGTTTACTTTTAGGTCATAACCGGTATTTTGGAATTCTAAAGATGTTATGTTATCTTCACTTACTAAGTAAACTTCGGCAACACCATTAGTGTTTGAATTAAATACCACAAATCTTTCATTTACTGAATATGTTTCGGTCCAACCCGTCCAAGTTGTTGTTGCACTATTTAACAATGTGCCGCTGAAGTTGTATAATCTTATTTTAACAGTGTTGTTGTCATTATAATCTTGGTAAACAAACATAAATTTAGTTTTACCCACATTAATATTATAATCACTGTACTCAGGAACTGAAAATTCTTGTGTTATACCTGTTGAACTTAATATTCTAAAACCTAATTGACCGTTGGTAAATAATACCATTTCGGTATTCTCTTTAAATGTATCACTATAATATGTCCAAGGTGTGTATGTGCCAGCATAATAATCGGTTTGTGTAAAACCAGTGGTGCCACTATACACATAGAATCCTATATTACCTTCTGACCTAATACCTATGTAACCATTTTGACCTTGTGTATTGGCATCTGACGCATACGGTTCGATTAAACCATAATCCAATGAATCCGTAACAACACCCAATTCGTTTATGTATTTGTATTTTACGTTATTTGCTGAGTTTGTATAAATTTGGTATATTGACTTATTACCCAAGCTCCAATAATTATACTGATAAACATCTGCAACGTCAACATTCAAACTTTCTATTTGAGTGCTGCCGGACATAATTGTTAATACCGAAGCAATACCATCACCATTATCACACGCAACTCTATATACGTCACTTAATTGACCCCAACTATTCATTTTCTTTGATTCATCATTAGCAAACGTGTATGTACTAAATGTTGATTGATTATCAAACATATATATAATATCACAGAACGAAATTTCGTAACCATAACTAGACCAGTTACCACTATTATAAAGTTGAATTATTATTCCACCGTTATTTCTATCCACACTACTTGACCAGTAATTATTGTCAGCTTGAATATTCATATATTGATATTCGGTACCTCTATTGTGTGATGTTTGAATTAAATTTGATGTGTTACTATTATAATGTATAATTTTATATGGAACATTTATATCATTATAGTTTTTTAAAACCATTGTATGTTTATTTGTTCCGTGAAATTGGCTATCATAATCAGTATATGTTGCTCCCGTTAATGAAATAGTTTCTAAAATGGTTCCTGTGGTATCATATATTTCATATGTTGTATATGTGCTACCTGTTGTATTATCTTGAGTTTCGGTTAAAACGTGAATGGTATCCGATGATGGTGTCATATGATGTCTAACCCACGTCCCTTCGGTCCAAGTTTTAAATAATGTTGTTGTACCATCGGTTGGATTAACAATATAAGATTGACCTGAACCATTATACGTCCAACCACTTAAAGGTGCTACATCTCTTTTTTTAATAATAAATGTACCATCAGATGTTACAGAATCCCAATCCCATTCAATATCAACATAATGTGTTACAGGGTCCCAAGTATATGTATAAACAGATATACCATCTGAATATTTTAACACACCATTGGTTGTATCTTCAAACGTTACCCATCTACCATCTAATGAATTTCTACTTGTACTAGGTGCAGTTGCGGTATATCTACCTATTTCTAGATTATTTGCATCTGTAAATACAACTATTCTTTCATCTTCAGTCGCATTATCTCTAAAAATATACATATAACCTGAATTTGTTAATTCGTATATACTATTACAATACCAAAGCGTACTATCAATATTCAAATCTATAATTTCGGCGGTAAAGTCGTTAAAATTTAACGTTCCAACACCAAGGTTATCCGAACCAACCATTCTAGCCACATAAACAAATGATTGAATACTTAAATCCGGTTCAGGTATGGTTAACGTATACGTATAGTCATACTCAGCAAAATAAAGGTCATAAACACCATACGGATGAGAAGTTATATTATTAAAAGGTATTGTTACCTCACCGATATTGACCGATGTACCTGACGTGGAACCCGTATATGGTACGAATGTAACCGTTGCGGTTTTACCGCTAAGATTTGAACTTGTAATTCTTGCACCTATTGCCATAATTTGTGTTTGTTTTTCTTTTTTATAAATATCTTATTTTGCACTATCTTTATTCTAATCTCAATAATTATAGTCCATATTTTGACTTATCCACATTATAGTTATTCAAAACCTCGGTAGACGTTAATGATTTATTATATAATCGGACAATACCGATTTTACCATCAAACCATTGGGAGTATTCACCATTATTGTACGAACCAATATAAAGAGAACTCGTTGAGTTTAATATTTGTGATAAACTATGACTTACACTACCGATACTTGCCCCATTTACAAATGTCTCAAGTGTGTTGGATGCATTATTAGTGAAAACGTATACAATTTGGACCCAAGTGTTAGGTGTTCCAACATGACTTGTACTATTAACAAATAACGTTGAACCTGAACCTGAACCAGACCCAAGTTGAGCATAATATGTTGAACTTGTAGTTCTAATACTATAACTCACATTTTGTGATAATCCACCTGAATTAAACTTACCAAGGACTACGTCATTACCGGCAATTGATTGATTTACCCAAACCTCCATCGTCCAATCTCCGGTTCCAGGTTCTAATAATGAATTATCTGGTACCGCAATTTGACTATTTGTTCCATTAAATGAAAAATATGGGGATGTATGGGTAATGTTACTCATTGTACCATTTAACCCATTTCCACTCAAATCGTTAATTGTCGTTCCTGTTCCCGAATAAGAGGAAACATTTGATGGGTCGTAATGTAATATTAAATTACTTGTGGTTAAACTATATAATGGGGTAGAGGTGGGTGTAGGAGTTAACGTACTAGTTGGTGTTGGTGTTAAGGTAGAACATGCAATAACAACCGATTTCGCAATTTTATTTGACGTGTTGTTTCTATCCCTCACCGCCATCCAATATGTTCCACTAACACCGACAAAACCCGCAGAAACACCTGCAGGATTTAATATTTGATTCCAAGAAGATGGATTTAAAGCACTATTTTCGGTGGTGTGTACTCCACTTGATAAGTCATATTGTCCCGAACCACCGGTGTACCCACTCACAATTGTTCTACCACCGGTAACACAGTCATAACCTAATATAAAGTTTAATGCTGGTGTTGTGGATGTTAACGTTGGGGTACTTGTTAACGTAGGGGTTAATGTAGGTGTTGGTGTTGGTGTACTTGTTAATGTTGAACTTGGAGTACTTGTTACCGTTTGAGTTAAAGTTGGTGTTGGTGTACTTGTATTTGTTAACGTTGGTGTTGGGGTTGAGGTATTTGTCGATGTTGGAGTCGGTGTTAATATGGTGTTACAATCAATAATTTCGGTAATTTGACCACCATCCACATTAATAACAGTATATGTTCCATTTAAACTTAAAACACGATAACCCCATATTCCACCTTGTGAACAAGATGTTTGTATGTTATATAATAAATCACCCACTTGAGGTGTTAATGTATTTAAATAAACATTACTAAAATTACCTATTGTACATGTGGAGTTGGTTAAACATTCCGCAGATGTACAAGCTCTTGAAACATCTGAAGAGAAATTTATTTGGTTTTCCGATATGGCCGATATTATCGTCGCACTATGTGGATGGAAACATGATGTAATAGTTGGTGTTGGAGTTGGTGTACTTGTGCTTGTTGGTGTTGGCGTACTTGTACTTGTTAATGTTGGTGTTAATGTTGGGGACGAAGTACTCGTCAATGTTGGTGTTAATGTTGGTGTGGGTGTTAGGGTTTCTGTTGATGTTGGAGTAGGTGTTAATTCCGGACAAACCCAATTACTATTGGTTGAATTGTAATTTCCTAAAATAGTAGATTCACTCAGAGGTCCATCGTATACCTCAAACGTACCCATTCTAAAATTACCATATCCGCCATTACCCAAACTTGTTGGACATTCACCAGCAATACTGTAGTATAATGGTGCACCTCCCATATAATTGTATGGAGTTTGTCTATCAACACCAAAACTACTACCAGCTAAAGAACCATTAACATATGCTCTTAATGTGTATCCATCATAAGTAAATCCTATATAATACCAATTATTTAATGGAGTTGCTATTGTTGAGGTAATTACACTACTATGTGGCCAAACCGCAAATTTCAATGTACCATTAACCAATTCTATTTGAGAATCATACCAATTGGTGTTTGGTGGCAATGTTCCCTGTTCTGAGACAATAACACCATCATCCATTAGGTAAACCCAAGTGAATACCGAAATAAGTGTGGAGGTATTTGATGGATTTAAATATGGATTTATATTACCTGTCGTTAAAAGATTATTGACACCATTAAACTCAACATAGTTACTACAAGATGTTGAACCTGTTGATGGACTATTCTGTAATGTCCCACCGATTCCATTAATTGTATCCGATACCGTAGTTCCATTTATACTACTTAAATCGTCAAAATTGTAATATAAAATTTGATTTACTAATATTGACGTAGTTTCTGTTGGGGTCGGTGTAGGCGTTTCAGTTAGGGTAGGTGTTGGTGTAGGTGTACTTGTTAAAGTAGGGGTAGGTGTTAATGTTGGTGTTGGATATAAAATTTCGTATGAAACATCATTATTCGGTATTAATGTATATGTTCCGTCATTATTTGGAATAATTGAATACAATAAATCATTATTTGGTAATGACACAAATGTTATATCATTATCGGGAATAAATTGATGTAGAAAATCTCCAACAGGAATTAATGTATAAGTTAAATCATTATTAGGTATTAAACTGTATTGAAAATCGTTATTTGGTATGATATTGTAAATGAAATCATTTAATGGATGTTCAAAAAATTCTGTCACACTAAACTCAAACTCACAATTTGAATAAAATTCACTTACACTAAATCTGAAGAAACAATCGATTGGTACATATGTTGCTTGTAAATTTGGTGAAATTGAGAATGGAGTACTACCCGTATGAATTGCGGTTATGGATGTGTAATTATAATCATCAAGTAAAAGTCGTTCATAATCATCATCAATTATATCAATATGTTGTGCCGTAGTTGACCCACTCGGTATTACAAAATCCATAACCGACGTAATAGGACTTCCTGAAACAGTTGCTAAAGTAACTAATGCATATAATGATATATCACCGTCCAACGGGAAATCCATTGTGGCATTGTATGTTACCACAACAGAACCTGGACTAACTACTGCATCAATATTAATTTGATTAACTGTTGGTGTCGATGGTGTTGGGGTACTCGTTAAAGTATGTGTTGGTGTTGCCGTTGGTGTTAAGTTAGGTGTGGTCGTTACTGTCTGTGTTGCCGTTACTGTTGGAGTAAGGGTAGGTGTAGATGTAACTGTAGGTGTTGGAGTTATAGTTGGTGTTGCCGTTGGGGTAATACCAAACCCAATAACCGTATCCTCACAATCTTGAACACACTCAATAATATTGTAAGATGGTTTTATTGTTGATAAGTAATGATGTCTAACATGTACAAAATCAAGAGGTTCATCAAAATATTTGATTCTCTTAATGTTAAAACACGTCACTCCGTGGTTATGTATACCGCCAGAACCGGTTGTACCTCTACCCCAAGATTGAATGAATGGTTGAGTCCCTCTTGTTGAAGGGACAACCTCCTCAAAATCTTCAATCTTATATACAGGTCGACCGTTTAAATATATTTTTAATGTACCTAATCTTCTATTTCTTTCATCCGCCCACTTTTTCCATAATTCCTCGTCGGTAGTATAAATTGATGTTTGGGTTGAAGTGACTGAACTTCCTGATTCGGGCGTATATGGAATCGGTTTTATTCCTCTAACCATATCGTTCCAACCACCATCGTTTTCAACATTACAATCGGTTAACCTTCTATATCTGTCAAATGTGATTGTGATTTCAAAATCCTCGGAAGTGCCATTAACACATAATGGAGGGGTTTGTCCTGATACCGTGTAATATCCTTCAGTGTACCCTGAATCACCACAATAACCACTGTAATGGACCGCTTTCCAAACTATTCTTCTATCGGAAGTAAAAGAGAATGATAAATTGTTGTCGGCATATTCGGATATTGTTGTTGTACCTCTGGTCCCCCAATAATAAAAAGTTCCACCACCAAACCATGGCAAATCTTCTCTATTGAACACAATATCTATTGTCCAACCCTTTTCGGGTCTTCTGTCTACAAAAAATTCACAATTATCACTTCCACCACCGTGATTAATTTGATATGCCCATGGTTTTGCGTTTTTTATTGGGTCAGTATCACAACATAAATTAGGGTCAGATAATAATAATTCACAATCGGTAATGTCACCGGTAAATCCCGTAACATTTAACGAAAATAAGTTTGATAACGGTTGGTTGTAAGTTGAGATTTTAAAATAGTGGGTTAAACCCGAATCATCGACAAAATCATAAACATCATTGTCTAATATTGTGTCAACATTATTAAGTTGTGCTGTAAAGCTAGAATAAGTCAGGCTCCATGTATATCCTGAATAAGGATAACTCGGGTCATTTGTACGGTTGTCAATTTCAGTTAGGTAAATCGTACTCTTCGTGCACGATGCGTTCATCAACCCCGTAGTATTGATTTTTAGTGAGGAATACGATATAGGTGTGTTAAAATCTAAAACTTCTACGTTATAGTCAGTTTCAGTCTTCCCTACCTCGTAATCATAAAATTCTGACGTATCGAGCTTTATGTCGAGTTTCGTCCCCCAAAATTTGAGTATGTTCTGACTATTCATATTATTATAAATATCTTTCCTTTCTTTTGATATTTATATAGAAACTACAGTTAAATGGATAAATATGTAAAAAATATTATCGAAGAGACATTCTCCTCCAAAAAACAACAAAGATTCTTCTATGCAAAGGCATCAGATAAGTCTTTGTCAAAAAAAGAAAGGAATAAATGGTCTAAATGGGCAAAGGAATATTCTTCAGATACTGATTTTGAAAAAATTCCAGAAAAGGCGGAATCCGAAATTGAAGAGGTGGTTGACGAAAAAGGTAATGTTTCAAGAAAAAAAGTTCCCGTAAGTAAGGATAGTAAAGGTATTACTAAGAAAACAACTGACCAGATTGTTAAAACTGGTGCAGGTGCTATGGGTATTCATGGTGTACACGGTACACATACTTCCCTAAGATATTGGGCGGAAGCAGATATGAGTAAAGCGCTCGGATACGACAGTACTTTAGGTCAAGATGCTGATATGGAAGATGCGGAAGAATATTTTGAAAAAGAATTAGGAATGGGAGACAGAGAAGCTGAAGAAAGACTCTCATCTTACGGTTATGATGAAAATCTTGAGGGTGATAAAGTAAGATTGATAGAAAACCCTAAAAAATACATTCAAGATTATGTTGAAAGTGTTCTTTCTAAAAAATCACAATCGGATGATTTGGTAAAAAAAGACCAAACAGAAGATATTGAAAAGAACCTCAATCCAATCATCAAAAAACAATTATCTGCACTTAAAAATACATTAGTAAAGAATAATCTTTCAGTAAAAGACATTCTTAAACTTTTAGATAAAGACGATGAATAAAGATTTAAAAGGTAGAGTATTCGATGTTCCACAGGACATTCTTGATAAGATAAACCACACAATTACGGGTTTAAATGGTCAAAATGTGCGTGGTATTCAAAGAGCAAAAAAACTTCTACAAGATAAATCTGTAAAATACGGTCAACTAAAGAGAATCATTCACGACATCCAAAATATGGATAAGGTGAACGAAAGAACCAAATTTGACCTTTGTGGTGGTGAACTTATGGAAAAATGGGCAATGACCCATTTACAGGGTGAACGTGATTTAATTAAAGGAAATAAACAATCAAGAAAAAATGCTGATGAGATGTCAGGTTTGACGGGTGAAAGAAAAAACAGTCACTTAAAATCCCACAGTAAAAGATTTAGTTTTAAAATCCCAACCAATTTGGTCAAAAGTAATTCACATAAAACAAGTATATCACCGATTACTTCTTTAGGGTTATTTGAAGAAGTTGAAAAAATAAAGAAATTAATATCATACTAATATGCCAACTCAATTAGAAATAATAGCGGAGCAACAAAGACAACAACATTTGGCAAGAAACGAATACAACTACGGTGATTTGTATAGTTCAAATAATACAGGAGCATTATCCGACGGAGATGAAAG
>JACCDM011756746.1_pt1 | contig 29597 bp, 31 predicted proteins | sample 7445851 | NCBI WGS metagenome assembly JACCDM01 (sample SAMN15323438, study PRJNA562643) | freshwater metagenome | isolation source: river surface water | place: USA:Blue River Watershed | collected 2017-08-16
CACTCATGGAGAAAGTTCGTACGCAGGTCTTAGCCCTCATAAGTGGAAAGTAGCCTCCTTACCCCCTAAACTTGGGGGCACAGCAACCTAGCAAGTAGAGCCCTACGCCTTAGGTAAGCAATTAATCACCTACCGTGTAGAGGAGAAGAGTTATGACAACCACACAAACAACACCAAAGCATGACATCGCAGATGCATCACTTGCCGCCGAAGGGCGCAAGCGCATTGAGTGGGCTGAGCGCAACATGCCAGTACTTGCTCAAATCAGAGAGCGTTTCGAAAAGTCACAGCCATTTGCAGGAGTCAGAATCTCTGCATGTATGCACGTCACAACAGAAACAGCAAACTTGATGCGCGTTCTCAAAGCCGGTGGCGCTGAGATTGCACTTTGTGCATCAAACCCACTGTCAACACAAGATGACACTGCAGCGGCCCTCGTCCATGAATATGGAATCTCAGTATTTGCGCGCAACGCTGTTGACCGCGATGGCTACTACTCACATATCAATGCAGCCCTAGATATCGAACCACATCAAGTTTTTGATGATGGTTGCGACCTCGTCAATACACTCCACACCACTCGCCGCGAGCTTCTTCCAACCATCACTGGTGGTTGCGAAGAGACAACAACTGGCGTAATCCGTCTTAACCAGATGGCAAAAGATGGAGCACTTACTTTCCCAATGATCGCTGTCAACGACACCGATACAAAGCATATGTTTGATAACCGTTATGGAACTGGACAATCAACTCTTGATGCTGTCTTCCGTGCTACAAACTTCTTGCTCGCAGGACGCGTTGTCGTCGTTGCAGGCTTTGGATATTGCGGCAAGGGCGTTGCATAGCGCGCAAAGGGTATGGGCGCAGATGTGATCGTTACTGAGATCGATCCAACCAAGGCACTTGATGCAATGATGCAGGGCTTCCGCGTGATGCCAATGCTCGATGCAGCAAAGGTTGGCGATGTCTTCATTACCGTTACTGGTAACCGTGACGTACTTCGCGACGAGCACTTTGCAGTCATGAAGGATGGCGCGATTATGGCTAACTCAGGCCACTTTGATATCGAAATCGATGTTGCATGGCTTGAGCAGAATTCAAAGAAGAAGAATTCAAAGATGCGCCACCAGACAGATGAATATGTTCTAGCCGATGGCCGTCGCCTTCTACTTCTTGCAGAAGGTCGCCTCGTTAACCTTGGAGCTGCCGAAGGCCACCCTGCATCAGTAATGGATATGTCATTTTCTGATCAGGCACTCACAGCTGAATATCTTGTTAAAGAGGCGAAGAACCTCACGCCAGGAGTTCACATGGTTCCTGAATATATCGATAAGGAAGTTGCTTCATTGAAGTTAATCTCAATGGGCGGACGAATCGATGTTCTTACACCAGCTCAAGATATGTATTTGAACTCTTGGGAGCACGGTAGCTAATGACCTTAGTTATGGTCGTCGATGACGACCAGGATCTTGCGGAGATGCTCGGCATCGTTTTAACCGGTGCCGGCATCGACGTGGATCTAGTCAGTCGTGGAGACGAGGTCATGGATGTTTTTCGAAACAATCCACCAGATCTCGTTCTCCTCGATGTGATGTTGCCAGGTCTTGATGGAGTAGAAGTTTGTAAGTTAATTCGCGCCGAATCTATGGTGCCGATAGTGATGTTAAGCGCAAAGGGCGATACTCAAGATATCGTCGCAGGTCTTGAAGCAGGCGCTGATGATTACATGGTTAAACCCTTTAAACACCCATCGGAATTAATCGCACGTATTCGTACTCGCCTTCGTCGCACCAATGCCGATGTGAAGGGATCTCTGACAATCGGTGACTTGGCAATCGATGTCACCGCCCATGAAGTGCGACGTGGAACAAAAGTTATTGCACTGACTCGCCTTGAATTCGATCTCCTTGTAGCGCTAGCTAAAGAGCCAGGTCGCGTATTTACTCGCGATGCGCTCTTGAGCGAAGTGTGGGGTTATCGTCACTCAACTGATACCCGTTTAGTTAATGTGCACGTTCAGAGATTACGTTCAAAGGTAGAGCACGATCCTGAGCACCCAACGATTGTGATGACGGTGCGCGGAGTTGGATATAAAGCCGGAGTCGTAGGCGTATTCTAATGAGGCCACAACGTTCGCCTCTTGCACAATCACTAGCTGCCAAAGTTATTCTCTCTACAGTCCTGCTCTCACTCGGAGTCGTCTGGCTAACCGGTTCTGCTCTCTACTCTCAGCTCTCCGATGGTATTAAACGAGTGAACCTTGAATCATCACTAGCTGATGCACGTTCGGTCTTCTATAACGCCCGGTACCAATTCTTACTTGTTGAAGGTGCCACAGAGCCGCAAATCCGTGTACAGGTTGAGGATGTAATTACCTCTTCAACAACTCTTGGAACTACAGAAGGTGCGCGCGAGATTATCTTGCTTAAGATCTTTAGCAAAGGGGAGGCGGCAAAGAATGGTCAGCAACCAAATTACAGCTTTGCATCCAATGGCCTTCTCTCTGCCGCAATACCTGAAAGCCTTCGTCTAGAGATTTCACAGACTAATGATTTGGGCCATCAATTTGCTCCGTTGACGTATCGGACGGGTAATACGATTGATGCGCTCTATGTTGGCCAGCGCGTAACAATTCCAGATTCCGGGCGCTATGAGATGTATCTGGTCTTCACTCTTGCCAATCAGAAGGCAACGCTAGATATCGTTCAGAACTCACTCTTTCTCACAGGCATCGTTCTTCTACTTTTGATTGCTCTGATCACCTATCTGGTGGTCCGCCAAGTTGTAAGGCCAGTCCGTGATGCAGCGCGAGTTGCCTCTCTCTTTACCGAAGGAGATTTCTCTCAAAGGTTACAGATTGAGAGCAATGATGAGATTGCAACGTTAGGTAATGCTTTTAATGAGATGGCGACCTCAATTCAGGCACAGATTTCAAGGCTAGAAAATCTCTCGCAGGTGCAGCAACGCTTCGTCTCCGATGTTTCGCATGAGCTCAGAACTCCTTTGACGACATTACGTATGGCATCAGATGTGATCTATGCACAGCGTGAGAGCTTCGACCCAGCGATCTCACGGAGCGCTGAGTTACTTCTTGCCCAGATTGATCGCTTTGAGAAACTTCTCCAAGAGCTCCTAGAGGTAAGTCGCTTCGATGCCGAAGTTGCTGTCCTTGAGCCGACTGATTTTGAACTCATTGCATTGATCCGACGCTGTGTCGCCGACTTTGGCGTCAACCTTGAAGCAGCAGATTCTCAAATCTCAGTGGTTACCCCTAAGGATCCAGTGCACATTCGCGCTGACTTCAGACGTGTCGAGCGCATTATCCGAAACTTAGTCTCTAACGCCCTTGATCACTCTGATGGCAAACCGATTGAGATTGAGTGCGTTGAGACAACGACAGAGGTTGCAGTCAGTGTTCGAGATCATGGTGAGGGAATGGAAGAAGCATCTCTGACAAGAGTTTTTGACCGTTTCTGGCGAGCAGACCCATCTCGAGCTCGCACGCGAGGTGGCACAGGGTTGGGGCTTTCGATTGCACTTGAAGATGCGCGACTGCATAACGGCGAACTTGATGCCTGGGGTGCACCAGGTGATGGCGCAAACTTTGTTTTAACCTTGCCACGCATCGCTGGAAATCAGATTTCAGGCAGACCGCTTCCAGCAAATCCACATAAGCGAGGCAATCTCTCTAACTAGCAAGAGATTCACAGAAGAATTCCATCTGTGTTCTCTGCCGCATCCCTTTCCGAATTACTCTTTCCTACGCGCTGTCTTGGCTGTCGCCAATTAGGAATCCGAATCTGTTCGCAATGTAGATCCTTCTGGCATCCACACATATACCGTTCGACGATCACTGTTGGCGCACGAGCTCTTCCAGTGTATTCATCGGTGATCTACTCAAGCGTTGCGCAGAAAGTTCTATTGGGATCAAAGGAATCAGCGCTCATTGATGCTGATCAATTAATTAGATTGGCACTTTCTCATGCACTGTCCTACTTCAATGGAGAGATAGGGATGGCCGATGTTGTCCCAGTACCTTCGAGAAAGTCAGCGATTCGCAAGCGTGGCAGAGATTTTCTTCTTGCGCACACTGAGTATCTAGCCGAGGCAAGTGGTGTTCAACTGCGACCAGTTCTTATTCATCGTCGAAAGGTTGCAGATCAAACGAGATTAAGCGCTGTAGAACGTGAAGCCAATCTCACTGGAGCTTTTACTTGCGCGAACAGGGGGCGAATAGGAAATATTCCCGTGATTATCATTGATGACTTAATGACCTCGGGGGCGACCCTGCGTGAGGCGGCTCGAGCCCTATTGGATGGCGGATATAGGCCACTTGGCGCTGTCACTGCCTGCGTTGCTCAACCCCTACGATATACCCAGTGAATCACGGGGAGAGCTTCGTGAGACTGCTTCTGTCGGCAGGAAGTCTTTGAAAGGTTTGTAAATGTCATCAATTCTTGATCGCATTATGCGTGCAGGTGAAGGAAAGATTCTTCGCCAACTCACAAAGATTGCTGAAGAAGTAAATTCATTTGAACCATCGATTGCTCCTCTCTCTGATGAAGCACTTCGAGATAAGACTGCAGAATTTAAGAACCGCCTTACCCAAGGTGAGGATCTCGATGATCTCCTCCCTGAAGCTTTCGCTGTTGTTCGCGAAGCTGCAAAGCGCACACTTGGTCAGCGCCACTACGACGTACAGCTCATGGGTGGTGCGGCGATGCATATGGGAAATATCGCCGAAATGCGTACCGGTGAAGGAAAGACCCTTGTTGCAACTCTTCCTTCCTATCTCAATGCACTTGCTGGCAAAGGCGTGCACGTAGTTACAACAAATGATTACCTCGCAGAGCGCGATAGTGAGTGGATGGGTCGCATCCATCGCTTCCTAGGTTTGACCGTTGGTGTAATCGTCAACAGCATGTCACCAGCTGAACGTCGCGAGGCCTACAACTGTGATGTCACTTATGGAACAAATAATGAATTTGGATTTGATTATCTTCGCGACAATATGGCCTGGAGCCTCGAAGATTGTGTACAGCGAGAGCACTTCTTTGCAGTCGTTGACGAAGTTGACTCGATTCTCATCGATGAAGCCCGTACTCCACTGATCATCAGCGGACCGGCCGATAAGGCAACCAAGTGGTATGTCGAGTTTGCAAATATCGCAAACCAACTTATTCGCGATGCTCACTACGAAGTAGATGAGAAGAAGAAGACGGTCGCTGTCCTTGAGGCTGGCGTTACTAAGGTTGAACAGCTACTTAAGATTGAAAACCTTTACGAGGCAGCAAATACAACATTGATTGGATACCTCAACAACGCTGTCCGCGCAAAGGAGCTTTTTAAGCGCGATAAGGATTATGTGGTGATGAACGGTGAGCTACTTATCGTTGATGAGCACACAGGCCGCATGCTTTCAGGGCGCCGTTACAGCGATGGCCTCCATCAAGCACTTGAGGCGAAAGAGCGCATTGAGATCAAGGACGAGAACCAGACTCTTGCAACGATTACATTGCAGAACTACTTCCGCCTTTACTCAAAGATCTCAGGTATGACAGGTACGGCGATGACCGAGGCATCTGAATTCCATCAGATCTACAAGTTAGGCGTTGTACCGATTCCAACAAACCGCCCTATGCAGCGTATTGACGCAGCAGATCTTGTCTACAAGTCAGAGGCTGGAAAGTTCATCGCTGTTGCAAAAGATATTGTTGAGCGCCATCGCAAGGGACAGCCAGTTCTCGTAGGTACCGTAAGCGTTGAAAAGTCAGAAGAACTCTCTGCAGTGCTGAAGAAAAATGGCGTTGCCCACGAAGTTCTCAATGCTAAGCATCACGAACGTGAAGCACTCATTATTGCTCGCGCCGGTGTTAAGGGAGCGGTCACAGTTGCCACAAACATGGCAGGTCGTGGTACCGACATCATGCTCGGTGGAAACCCAGAATTTATGGCCGACTACGAACTACAGCGCCGTGGGCTATCTCCGGTAGATAACGCGGCAGAGTATGAAGCTGCTTGGCCTGAAGAGCTTGCAAAGCAGAAAGCTGCAGTTGCTACCGGACACGAGGAAGTTGTCGCACTTGGCGGCCTCTATGTACTTGGTACTGAGCGTCACGAATCACGACGTATCGATAACCAGCTACGAGGACGTTCAGGTCGCCAGGGCGATCCAGGTGAATCTCGCTTCTATCTCTCACTCCAAGATGATTTGATGCGCCGCTTCAACTCAGGCATGGTCGAGCGTTTTCTCTCTGCCGCCGGTCTTCCAGAGGATGAACCGATTGAGTCGAAGATGGTCAGCAATGCGATTAAATCTGCGCAGACTCAAGTTGAGGCGCAGAACTTTGAAATTCGTAAGAATGTTCTCAAGTATGACGATGTAATGAATCGCCAGCGCGTAGTTATCTATGGCGAGCGTCGCTTAGTCCTTGAGGGTGAAGATATTTCTACTCAGGTGGGGCAATTCTTGGCAGATACCATCCAGGCATACGTCTCTGCAGAGACTGCTGAAGGATTTGCTGAAGATTGGGATCTGGAAAAGCTCTGGGCGGCCTTGAAGCTTGTCTATCCAATTTCGCTCACAATTGAAGGCCTCATCGCTGAGGTTGGATCAGCAGATGGTTTAGATCCTGAGTTCTTAGCTGCACGCATTATTGAAGATGCAGAGGCTGCCTATGCAAAGCGCGAAAGCGAACTTGGGGTTGAGGTGATGCGCGAACTCGAGCGCAAAGTACTTCTCTCTGTTCTCGATCGCAGATGGCGTGAGCATCTCTACGAGATGGATTACCTCCAAGAGGGAATTGGTCTACGCGCTATGGCTCAGCGTGATCCGCTCGTTGAGTATCAGCGCGAGGGTTATGAACTCTTCTCTGCGATGATGGATGCGATCAAGGAAGAGCTTGCCAGCCTTGTCTTTAATGTGCAGGTCAATGTGGAAGAGGGAAATAAAGTCTCTGCTCCTTCAATTGAGGCTAAACCTTCCGAAGTAAGTGCACTTTCTTACACAGCTGCAGATGAATCAGGAGTTGTGACTAAGAATGAAGTCACACGAAATGCTCCATGCCCTTGCGGATCAGGAAAGAAATATAAGCGTTGCCATGGTGCTGCCTAACCGAATCTGATCTTAAAGAAGATCGAGTTCAGTACAGAGCCAACGTCCATCGACGCCTTCAAAGCGGATGACTAAGGCGCGTAGGCGATCTCCAAATCGCACAGTGATTGTAGATTCACAGATTCCATCCAGCGGCTGAGATTGATGGATGCTTCGAATCTTTCCGACCTCTCTCTGCGATCCAGTCTTGCGCACCAATTCGTTATAGATGATGCGATGACATCTAGCCATCAGTTGAGCCGGTTGGCGACGACCAGCCCAAATTTCTAAGAGCGCCACAACAAAAGTCATCGTCCATGTGTGCAATTCGGGTAGTTCGCTCGCCGATGTAGGTTGCGGATAATCATCGCTTTCGAAATCTTCTCCAAAGTGTGAAGGAACGAGATAGAGCTTGGCCTTCTGTTCTGGAAGCGGCTCCGGGATCAGTCTGGAGTGCGACTCCGGATAGAGATCGAGAATCGGATGGGCCCATAGGTGGGTATCGCGCGTCTGAGCGGTGAGAATGAAGTGCGGAGTTGAGTATGTAGTCATGGCGTGAGCCTGATGCTCAGAGCTCGATTGCTGATCAGCCGAAGGGATGAAAAGAACTCATCCTAAAAGATGACTGTGGAGGAGCTGCGACATCGTGCGCGCAGATCGCGTTTGCTCCACCCTCATGTCGACTATTAGTAATTCACAACTCTCACTTAAATCTCCTCGAGTAATCGTTGCAGCCACTCTCTTTCTAGCAGCCTTGCTCTCTTCATTTATCTTCGCCGCACTCTCAGATCGCAGCTCTGGATACTGGGTTGCATCTCATCCGATAGCACCGGGGACACTGTTGGCCGCAGATGATTTCCGTCTTGTCAGCGCTTCCCTTGTTGGCAATGGCGATCTGTATCTGGCAGAAGAATTTCCCCCAACTGGCTTAACCAGTACGCAATCAATCGGAGAAGGTGAGTTTCTTCCATTGTCATCTCTTTCAGAAGATTCACTAGCCTTTGATGCAGAACAAGTTCCACTCAACATCCTGCCCTCAGATATTCCAGCTGATATCTCAATCGGTGAAGCGATCTCTCTCTACTGGGTCCCTGAGCCGCTAGATAGCCAGAGCATGAGTACTCCCAAGCTCTTACTCAGTGGAATCTTTCTCCGCTCAATTGATCGCAAAGGTTCTAACTTTGGAAATGGCTTAGCGATTACGGTATCTGTTGATAGTTCTCAAGTGATTGAACTCTTGGCCGGTACTTCTAATGGTCGCCTGATTGTGATCGGTTCACATGGCTGAGTTGGGAGTCGTCACAGCGATTGCAGATCCAGAGTTCGAGGGGCTAGTTGCCAGCACACTCTATGACCATGGATGGAGCGTTCTCTTTCGCGCTCTAGATAGCAATTCTCTCAAGAGATACTTGATCGACAATCCTGAGATTAAACCTATGCTTATCTACTCTTCAGATATCGCAGAGATTGATCAGGATTTTCTCCAAGCAGTATCTCCAACACTTGAACGTGTTATCGGTTTTGCTGCAGATGAGGCAGATCAGATTAATACATCTCTCTTGCCACAACCGAGAGAGGGCGCCGAATTGCTCTCCATCATCAGAACTCCTGGGCGCATACCTCTTCTGCGAAAACGAGTCCGAGATCCTCACCAGCGACGAGCGCGCACGATTGCGGTTGCAGGCGCTAGCCATGGCGATGGCACAACGATGACGGCACTTAATCTTGCAGTTGAGCTGACGCTATTGGGGAAAAAAGTTCTTCTCATCGATGCCCATCATCACCAGCCAGCGATCTCCATCCTGTTGGGGGAGCGCAACATTAATCAAGAGAGACCGCGAGCACTTTCGCCTCAGCTCACCCTCTTTGAGGTGACTCAGAAGAATTCAGATTCACTAGAAGAGATTGTTGACGAATACTTACTCACAGAAGATCTCATCATTATTGACCTCGGCAAAACCCTCATCGCAAACTATGGTGAGATCGAAAGACGTTGGGATGCAATTCTTCACAACCTGCTCCTTGATGTAATCGATGATCTGTGGATTCTCTCTACTTCATCAAAGCTAAGTAGAGCTCTACTGTCATCGACCGTTATATCTCTCGAACGATCGCCACAACGAGCACGGACCACATATATTCTCAATCGTCGGCAGAGCGGGAAGGTTGGTGACCAGGAAGAAGAGAAATTTCTCTCAACCGTTACTCCAAGCAAGCCACATGGAGTGCGAGTACTTCCTTTGGATCTTCGAGGGGCAGAGCGCGCAGAGGCTGATCGATCGATATTGATGGAGACGAATCAGCGGGGCCTACTTCGTCGCGAGTTGGCTGCAATCGCACAAGAGCTTGCCGGCAAGGGCTAACCGAAGAATTTATCGAATAGGCGAGCACCTTGTACTCTTTGATACATGCGCTGCTATGTAGGAGTAACCATTGATGAACTCGCAGCCCTGCTTGATGCGCACGAACTCTCCGTGCAGACCCTCTTCGCTCCGACGGCAGAGTTTGTAGATACACACCAAGATCTTGATGAAGAAGAGCGCGAATTTATCCTTTCCATGCTTGCCGCAGATGAATCTCTCGAACTTCGCGAAGTAGGTTATGGCTTTGTTGTTGCAGCCGAAGTGCCAGATGAAGCCATCATTGAGCAGGGTGCAGATAGCCTGACAATTAATCAAGCGGTATCACTTGATTGGGTTGCCTGTATCTTCCTGGTGTCTCCTGATGGCGAAGATCTCACCTGGTTTGCAATTCAGGAAGTTGGCCAACATCTACCTTCGTGGAGGGGCTAATGGCGACCATTGAAGAATTTATTCAGGGGCGAAGTCCACTTTCTTCTGAGCAGATCTACCGTTTACGTGAATTGGTAGCAGATTGGCAACTGCTCTCAGATCTCTCATTTGCCGATCTCATTCTCTGGGTTCCTTTACGTAAAGATATGAAGAGCTGGCCGACCGGATATGTAGCAATTGCACATATCCGCCCCATGACTGCAGCGACCGTATTTGCCCATGACCTACTGGGCGATGAGATTAGATGGGGAGAGCGGCCTCATATTGATCAGGCGCTATCGAGTGCCGAGATTATTAGAGACACCATGCCAGAAAAAGTCGGTGATCTCATGATCAAAGAAGAGACGACACCGGTTTTATATAAAGGTGAAGTAATCGCTGTAATCTCACGTCATCGCGATTCAGAGTTAATGCGTCAGCCGTCGCGACTTGAACTTAACTATCGTGAGATTGCACATCAGCTCTATCGAATGGCTGCAGAAGGAAATTTCCCTTACGAACATGCTAATTCTTTCTTTGATCCAGCACCTCGCGTGGGCGATGGGCTGCTACGCCTTGATCTCAATGGTGCAATTACATATGCAAGTCCAAATGCTCGTTCAGCTTTCGGCCGAATGGGTTGGAATAGCGCACTTGAGGGAGAGCTACTGGCTGAAGTTGCCGATCAAATTTCAAATCCTCAAAGCGTTGCCCATGAAGAGGCATTGCGAGTTCAGCTTTCAGGTAAGGCGATTAGACGAGTAGAGATGGAAAATGGTGGGGGGACAATCGAACTTCTTGTTCTGCCGCTTATCCAAGGCTCAGACAGAATCGGCGCCCTAGTTCTTCTACAAAACGTCACGGAATTGCGTCGCCGCGAGCGTGAACTTGTCACAAAAGATGCAACGATTAGAGAGATCCACCATCGAGTAAAGAACAATTTACAGACCGTCTCTGCACTGTTGCGTCTGCAGGCGCGGCGCATTGATGATCCTGCCGCTAGTGCAGCGCTCAATGAAGCAGTTCGACGTATTGCATCTATTGCTCTTGTGCACGAAACACTTTCATCGGGTAGCGATGCCTCTGTTGCCTTTGATGATGTGCTCGATCGGTTGGTCTCGCACTCTCTCGAACTGAGCTCTCGAATGAATGAGCTAGTCATCACTCGTAGCGGCCAGCTAGGTTCGTTGGACCCAGCAATTGCTACGCCACTTTCACTCGTGGTCACTGAACTCATTCATAACGCCTTGGAACACGGTTTAGAACATGGGGGAAGCTCACTTGAGATTCTTCTAGAGAGAAATGGGCAACAGGCAACGATCTCAATTATTGATAATGGTGTTGGGTTGCCCGATGGATTTGATTTGGCAACATCATCAAATCTTGGGCTACAGATCGTGCGCACTCTGACAGAGAATGAACTTAAAGGTCGATTGGTTTTGGAATCCACCGACCGCGGCACATCGGCGCAGCTGACCTTCCCGATTTAGCCGGGGTTACGAATTAGTTCTGAGAATCCATTGAGCGCGCGCGATTACGGGCAGCTCTTCGCTTAAGGGCGCGACGTTCATCTTCAGAGAGACCGCCCCAGACTCCAGCATCCTGGCCGCTCTCAAGAGCCCAAGCAAGACATGGCTCTTTGACGATGCAGCGATTGCAGACCTTCTTCGCCTCTTCGATTTGAGTGATTGCGGGGCCGGTATTTCCAACGGGGAAGAAGAGCTCTGGGTCTTCATCGCGGCATGCTGATTGATGTCGCCAATCCATGATCTCTCCTTCGCTATCGCAGCCCGCAGCAAGTAATTCTTATCTGGCGGAACGCTAATTCTCTCGCGTCTTACTGTCTTAAACAAGAAGATATGGATAAAGATTTCTCACTTTTGGGTGATATAGATCGCCTCGACACGAGCGCTAGCCTGCAGATGTAGTCCGAGAGTCAGAGTGCCCCCGACAGGAATCGAACCTGTGCACCCGCCTCCGGAGGGCGGTGCTCTATCCCCTGAGCTACGGGGGCGCAGGTGTGGCTAGTTTACGTGAAGAAAGTTTGATCAAGTCATGAAAGACTTCAGATATGAGCAATTCATGTGAAGTCGCCTACTTTGCAACAGGGTGTTTCTGGGGCGCCGAGCGCAGATTCTGGTCACTCGAAGGAGTTCATGAGACCTCTGTGGGATATATGGGTGGCGACAAAGTAGATCCGAGCTATGAAGAAGTCTGCACGGGGCGAACCGGCCATGCCGAGATGGTCAGCGTGGAATTTGATCCCACAATCATTTCCTACGATCGACTCCTTGAAGAGTTCTGGGTGATGCATGATCCAACCTCGCTTAATGCCCAAGGTGGAGATATTGGAACGCAATATCGAAGTGCAATCTTCACAACGAGCACCTCGCAGATGGAGAAGGCGTTGGCATCACGTGCTCTTTACCAAGGCGCCCTCACATCTTCTGGCCTAGATGAGATCGTTACGGAGATTCTGCCTGCAGAGGGCATCGAATATTTCTTAGCTGAGGAGTATCACCAGAAGTATCTGGCCAAGAACCCCAATGGCTATGACTGCCATTCGAGCACAGGTATCGCCTTTCCTGCTAGATAGCGCGCTCGCAGCCCTTGATATTTTCAGAAAGTGAAGATACTTTTACAGTAGTTGCAGAGAAAACGAAAACATTTTCATAATTATCGTCGCTGGATCTGTTGAGATGGAGGAGCGATGGCCGGAATCAAAGAGGTCGCAGAGGTCGCCGGCGTCTCAATTGCAACTGTCTCAAGAGCCCTACGTGGACTGCACCACGTAAACCCAGAGACTCGTCAGAAGATTATCGATGCTGCGCAGCAGTTGGGTTATCCGATCGCCAGCCAATCAGAGCCACAAGCACCGCTTCGCACCAATAGCGTCGGAATAGTTGCCCCATATATCTCTCGTTGGTATTTCGCTCAAGTTATTAGCGGCGCTGAACAGGCCTTACGTGAAGCCGGCTTAGATCTTCTGCTCTACAACTTTAGCCAGATGAAAGGTCGCGAAAGACTCTTTCAGCATCAGTTACTCAAGGGCCGCGTCGATGCACTTATCGTCATCAGCTTGCCGCCAACTGAAGAAGAGTTTGATTCCATGCTCAGCCTTGGAATTCCCGTCGCACTTGTTGGAATGCACCATAAAGATTGCGCAAGTGTTGCAATTGACGATGTTGCAGCCGCTCGCACAGCCACGCAACATCTTGTCAATCAAGGACATAAAAACATCGCACTGATGTCTGGCCACCCTGACGATCCATTTGATTTTAGTGTGCCTCACGATCGCCGTAAGGGATTTCTCCAAGTACTCATCGAAAACGGTTTGGAGTGGGATCCCGCTCGAGAAGTTCATGGCGGTTTTACTATGCATACAGCAGCGCGAGCGATGGATGATCTTCTTGCCCGCCCGAACCGACCTACCGCCATTTTCTGCGAATCAGATGAGATGGCATTTGGCGTGATGCAGGCGATGAGAAGACATGGACTTAAATGCCCTGACGACATTTCAATCGTTGGCTTTGATGGTCATGAGATGTCTGAATTTTCAGAGCTGACAACGATCGAGCAACCTGTGCAATTGATGGGCGAAATGGCTGCGTGGTCAATTATGGAGAGATTGAGAAAACCTTCAAAGGAACCAAGTTCACTCATTGTTCCGACGACTCTTGTGGTGCGAAACTCGACACGACGTCTAGTCTCAGATGGGGCTTAGTGGAATACTCCACCTATGAGCGATCATGGTGTGAAGGTGCCCTCACTAAGTGAGTTGGCAACCCATCGCAGTGAAAAGTGGAGAGCATTTCCACCCGATGTAATTCCCATGCCAGTTGCGGAGATGGATTTTCCGATTGCACCTCCCATTAAAGAGCTACTCCATGCAATGGTGGAGAAATCTGATTTAGGTTATCTCGGTGCAATTCCCGAATTAGGAGAGGCTTTCTCATCATTTGCCGCTAAGAGATGGAATTGGGCAGTGGATCCTTCCATGGTCAGAGTCGCTACCGATGTCGGTGTGGGCGTTGTCGAAATTTTGCGAGTCTTCACAGTTCCAGGAGATGGAGTCTTAATCAGCTCACCGGTCTATCAAAACTTCTACACATGGATGAATGAGACTCGGGTCAAATGTATTGATGTGCCTTTCATCCACCAGGAAGATCCCGATATCAGCACGCAGTGGCAGATCGATTGGCAGGGGATAGAAGAGGCGTACAAGAGCGGGATCAAAATTCACCTGCTCTGTTCACCTCACAATCCAATTGGGCGGGTCTATTCAAAGAACGAGCTACAGAAATTTGTGGCACTTGCGGTCAAGTACAACGTAATAATTATTAGCGATGAGATTCATTCGCCGCTTGAGTATAAGAACCACCCATTTACTCCGATCCTTACCCTGGGTAACGAAGCAGAGGCTGTGACGGTAGTTGTTACAGCCGCAAGCAAGGGCTGGAATATCGCAGGTCTAAAGTGCGCGATCATTGTCTCCGGTAGCCAAGAGATGCACGAGAAGTTAAATCCTCTGCCTTACTCACTCCACTTTCGCGCATCAATTCTTGGCGCATTTGCAACAGCGACAGCCTTTATTCAAGGTGTAGCTTGGCTCGATAGCGTCATTGCTCAACTAGATCACAATCGCAATCTCATCACTGATTTGCTCGCAGAACATCTGCCCGAGATCATTTATAACCCGCCACAGCATTCCTATCTTGCTTGGTTCAATCTCTCTGGATTAGATCTGGGTGAGAACCCAACAGAGAAGATCCTAGAGAAATCAAAGGTCGCACTTAACCCTGGCCATATTTACGGGCCACAATGGGGGGATTTTGCCAGACTTAACTTTGCAACAAGCCCAGAGATTCTCTCTCAAGCAATAAGACAGATGGCTCGGGGTATACGTGGCAAATAGTTACGATGTGATTATCGTCGGCGGTGGCCATAATGGATTAGTTGCATCTTCCTATCTAGCCAAAGAAGGCAAATCTGTTCTTCTCCTTGAAGCAGCGAGCGAACTGGGTGGTGCGACCACAAGCGTTCGAGCCTTTCCAGAATTTGATGCTCGACTCTCTCGCTACTCTTATTTAGTTTCACTCCTGCCTGATCAAATCGTGAAAGATCTGGGGATTAACTTTAAAACCTTGGGTCGTGAAGTCTCTTCACACACTCCATACTTTCGTGATGGTGTACATGATGGATTAACCGTAGCTACGCAATGGGACGACGAGAGTGAAGATTCATTTGCGCGCCTGACCGGAAGCGCTCGTGAAGGTCAGGCATGGCAGAGCTTCTATGGTGAGATCGCTGAGTTTGCAGAGCGTTTTGCGCCATCGATGTTGCAGCCACTCAAGACCCGAAGCCAATTACGGCAAGAGATCGCACTCGATGATGTCTGGGAATACATGATTGAAAGACCAATCGGTGAGGTCATTGAATCTCGCTTCACAAACGATCTTGTGCGAGGAGTCGTTTTAACAGATGCCCTCATTGGCACATTTGTTGACTCACATAACATGCAAGCAAATATCTGTTTTCTCTATCATCTCATCGGAAATGGCAGCGGTCAGTGGAGAGTTCCACAGGGTGGAATGGGAGCACTTGTTCGAGAGTTAGAGCGCATCGCACGCTCTCACGAAGTTGAGATACGCCTTAACTCGCGAGTGAATTCGATTGTCAGTGACGGATCTGGCGTGACCGTAGGAACTATGGATGGCCAGAGTTATACATGTAGCGATCTACTCTTTGCGGCAGCCCCACAACTTTTGGCAAAGATTTTAGGTAGAGAGCAATCGGCTTCACTTCAAGGCTCACAGGTGAAGATCAATATGCTCTTAACTCGCCTGCCGCGCCTTAAATCAGGTGTCGATCCCGCGATCGCCTTTGCCGGTACTTTTCATATCAACGAGAGTTACTCGCAACTTAACAGCGCCTATCAGAGCGCGCGAGATGGGAAGATACCTGCCCGCCTTCCACTTGAGATGTACTGCCACACCCTGACTGATTCCAGCATCCTTTCGCAAGAGCTGATTGATCAGGGTTATCACACGCTGACTCTCTTCGGATTACATACAGATGCATCGCTCTTTGATGGAGACCGACAAGCAGCGCTTAACGAAGCAGTAAGTAGCGCACTGTCCAGCCTCAATGAGTATCTAGAAGATCCTATCGAGAGTGTCTTAGCAAGAAACTCTGATGGCAGCCTTGCACTTGAAGCAAAATCTCCACTTGATTTAGAAGATGCAATTGGTCTTCCTCGCGGAAATATCTTCCATCGCGATCTTGACTTTCCATTTATCGAAGATGCAGATGAATCTGCCACTCCTTTATGGGGAGGGGAGACAGATGACCCACATATCTTTATCGCCGGAGCAGGCGCACGTCGCGGCGGGGGAGTAAGTGGAATCGCAGGCCATAACGCTGCAATGGCAGTTCTCAAGCGATAGAGGTGTGCATTAGGCTTGACTCATGAGCCACGATCCATCCGCAGAGAAGATATCAACGCGTGCAATTACCGCTGGACGTCCACCTCGCAGTGCAGATAGTGAACTCAATGCATCAATCTCATTAAATAGCACCTACACCGCAGGTGGGCCACTTGGTTACGGCAGATACGGCAATCACACGTGGAGCCAGACCGAACAGGCAATCAGTGCTCTCGAAGGTGGCCAGACCCTCATCTTCTCATCTGGAATGGCTGCAATCAGTGCAGCGTTCTCTCTCCTTCCTCACGGTTCAACTGTCGTTGCTTCCAATCAGGGCTATAGCGGGGTCATGACGCTTCTTAATCAGAGCCATGCAAGTGGACAGTTGAAGGTGCGCTTTGTTGATGTTGCAGATACACAAGCCGTTATTGAAAACCTTCCGGGTGCAGATTTACTCTGGCTAGAGTCTCCGACAAATCCATGCCTTGATGTAGCAGAACTTCCCGAGTTAATTACTGCAGCTCGTTCTGCAAAGATCCTTGTGATGGTCGATAACACCTTTGCAACAGCTCTAACTCAGCGCCCTCTTGAAATGGGAGCTGACGTAGTCATGAACTCGGTTACAAAGTTCTTGGCAGGCCATAGTGATCTCTTAATGGGATCGCTATCAACTAACAACCCAGAGCTTTTAAGTAAGTTAGAGAGCGCTCGTAAATTCAATGGTTCAATTGCTGGCCCTTTTGAAGCATGGCTTGCCCTACGTGGAATCCGTACTTTTCCTCTGCGATTTCATAAGTCCTGCGAGAGTGCGCTCATACTCGCAGAGCGCTTGAGTACACACCCCAAAGTTTCACGAGTGAGATATCCGGGTTTGCCCTCTGATTCACAGCATGATCGAGCAGGGCGCTTTATGGAGACCTTTGGAGCAGTGCTCTCATTTGAGATCACAGGATCTGCTGCAGATGGAGATCGCCTCTGCGATAGTTCAACGCTGATTACCCATGCGACAAGCCTTGGAGGGGTCGAATCTCTCTGGGAGCGTCGTCGTAGATGGCCGATTGAGAGCCCATCTGTTCCCGAAAATCTCATCCGCCTCTCTGTTGGTTGTGAGGATGTTGAAGATCTATGGGCAGATATTCAGCGCGCCCTAGCCTCGATTTAACCTTCCCTCAAGCATTTTCAGAAAAACAGGAGTAAATTTGAGCCATGAAAATCATCCGACGTATAGTTGCAGGGCTAGCGGTAATCGCTCTTGCATTTAAAGGCGTCGCATCATTTCTTTCATGGGTCGAACGTCAAGATGATCAACCAGCAGAGGCTTGGTTAGATGAAGAAGAACTTGACGATGCAACAACCAAAGAAGCGTAAATGAGTACCGAATACGTTCCAGGAACGTGCAATATCGGCCCCGTTGAGATTCGCCAGCGTAGAGCAGTTGCAGTTATTGGATTCATTCTCTTTATCTCTTCATCAATTGCACTCTTTGGGATTGATGCTCCGCGTGCAACTCGATTGGGGCTCTTCTTTCCTCTCGTAGTTGCAAGCATCGGCTGGGTTCAATCACGGAAGAAGTTCTGTCTCGCATATGGATTTATGGGTACCTTTAATTTTGGAAAGATTGGCCAGCTATCCCGAGTGCAAGATAAGGCGGCCAAGCGCGCAGATCGCATCACCGCCCTTTCGATACTCTTTCAAGCGCTCCTCTATGCAGGCTTGGGCACTCTTGTGATGTATCTGCTTCCTACCTCAATCTGGTAGCCCTTACCTTTTCTTCCATTCCCTGCCATTGTTAGATGGCACGGTTCACATAGGGGAATGAGGAATTACGTGGAGATCACTATTCACACTCGTCACGCAGCTCTAGCTGAAGATTTCTCGGCAATCGTGGAAGAGAAATTGCACTCACTCGAACGCTTCAATGTACCAATTGACCGCATTGAGGTCGAAGTCCTGCACGAGAGCAATCCACGACAAGGTAAGAACTCGCATCACCTGATCATTACCGCCCATGGCTCTGGCCCACTGTTGCGCGCAGAGTCGCAATCATTTAATGATCTAGCTGCATTTGATGAAGCAGTCACAAGCATCGAGTTACAACTGAGAAAAATTCACGAAAAATCAAAGAGCAAGAAGCGCGACTCTTTGAGATTTAAGAAACCAATTTAACTCAAGGAGATCCAGCAAGCAGAAAGTGGCGCCAGTAGTATCGTTTTGCTATCAGTAGATGTGGTTGCATCTGATGAGAGCAGAAGCGATCCATCTGCTGTGAATTCTTCGACAGTGCTAGATGTATTGAGTAGAACGAGATAATTTCCTCTGCGGAAGGCCAAGAGATGATCCTGTTTGGTTTCGATCCAGGCCATTGAATCTGTAGCTGTTACCAATTGATGACGAGCAGCCAGTGCACGACGGAAGAGATTGAGTGAGCTATCTGAGTTTGCTTCCTGGGCCTCAACGCTTAACTCGCTCCAGCTCTCTGGAATTGGAAGCCATGGTCTGGCAGTAGAAAATCCACAGTGAGGCGCTGCAATACTCCAAGGAAGTGGAATTCGTGCGCCATCTCTTCCCTTCTGTCTTCCACCAGTGCGAAAGTAGACAGGGTCTTGTCTATCGCTATCCAGAACAGCACCATCTGGAAGCGATAGCTCTTGTCCGTTGTAGAGATAGAACGATCCAGGAAGGGCGAGAAGAAATACCGCCAATGCTTGTGATTGCAGTACTCCAAGGCGGGAAGAGACTCGTGGCGAATCGTGATTGCTCAAGGCCCAGGTAGGAAGAGCACCGACCGGTTTAAGAATAGAAAATGCACCAGAGATACTCTCAAAGAGCGCCTTAGCTTCAAAAGGCGTCGTCAGTAGATCAAAGTTAAAGACCTGATTGAGCTCATCTGGTCGCACATAGCGTGCTGCTTCTTCCGGTGGGTGTACCCAGATCTCTGCCACCGAGACAACTTCGCGATCATATGAATCAAAGAGGCGACGCCATTTGCGATAAATCTCATGCACCCCAGGGCGATTGAAGAATGGAACCGTTGCAAGAATTTCAGAACGTCGCGATGGCTCCATCTCAATATCAAGACGGAGCGCATCGCTAAGTAACTCTGGTGCGTAATGATTCTTCTCGATCTCTTCCTTTACTAATCCATGGGCGACATCGATTCGGAACCCATCAACTCCACGATCGAGCCAGAACCTGAGCGTCTCTTCGAAATCTGCAGCTACTTCGGGATTTTCCCAGTTGAGATCAGGTTGGGAATGATCAAAGAGGTGAAGATAGAACTGACCATCTGGCAATTGACTCCACGTTGAACCACCAAAGAGTGAGATCCAATTATTAGGTGGCGATCCATCGCTATTGGGATCGCGGAAATGAAAACGTTGTCGCGCAGGTGAGCCAGCAGCTGCTGTGATCGCTTCTTGAAACCAGCGATGTTCACTAGAGAAGTGATTAGGAACGAGATCAACGATGACACGTAGAGATTTTTCGTGGCAGAGATCAATTAATCTGCCGAAGTCAGCAAGATTTCCAAATCGGGGATCGACCATTCGCGGATCACTGACATCGTATCCGCCATCTTTATTGGGGCTCTGATAGAAAGGGCTCAACCAGATTGCATCTATCCCCAACGATTGCAGGTAATCGATTTTGGTTGAGATTCCTGCAAGGTCGCCTTCGCCATCACCGTTGCTATCAAAGAAGGATCGCGGATAGATCTGGTAGATAACGGCTTCTCTCCACCATGGATCATCGCTCTTCATCACAGTTGAAAAGTATCAGTACTGCAGAAGAATGAGAGAGTTTAGTTCCGCTTCTCTGATCGTGGTGTTGGACTCTTAAACTTTCCAACCTTCATCGGCTTCTGAGGCGGAATAGGTGGTACTGGTGGAAGGCCAAGTGCGGCAACGGATGCATCTCTTGCGAGGGCGGCTTGTGCTCTAGCTGCTGCCAAGTTGGCCTTGGTTGTAGCACCCTTACCGGTTGCTCGTGCTTCGCGAAGTGCTCGTTCGAGAGAGCGTGTAAATTCCAATGAGATGGCAATGAGTTGACGGTCATACGCCGCGCGAGCAATTTTGAACTCTTTTAAATCTTCACGGTATTGCTCGAGCTCTGACTCGTACTGTGCAAGAGGGGAGAGGGTTGCAGTTGGCGTGGAGGATGGAGTCACATCAGCTGTTGCAGGTGCAGCCAAGATCGAAAGACTCATCGCCGATGCCAGCATTGATGCCAGTATCGCTTGTGGCAAGAGCCGATTGCGCATAAGTCCTCCAATCTGATTAGCCAAAGGATGGCATCTGATCGTGTGAACTCTCTGTGAATACAGGCTCGACTCGCAGGAGAGTGCAGAGAGAAGGTGGAAATGTAAGGCCATACCTGTAAGGCTATGTCTATGGCATCTGCGACAGAAACTCCCATCAAGATTCTGATTGTTGATGACGAAGCAGGGGTCCGTGAACTCCTGAAAGACGCCCTCAAACTTGCCGGATTTGAAACCCTGACCGCAAATGATGGAATGAGCGCACTCACCGCACTGCGATCTTTCACCCCGGATATCATGATTATCGATATCAATATGCCACTCATGGATGGCTTCGAACTTGTTGAACGTTTGCGAAAGAATGGAAATGATGTTCCTGTCCTGATGCTCAGTGCGCGCGCAGATCGAGTCGATGTCACTCGCGGACTGACGTTGGGCGCAGACGATTACGTGGTCAAACCATTTGGTCTCGAAGAGTTGGTACTGCGACTTAAAGCAATTCTGCGTCGCTCGCACTTCAACGCAGCAACATCTGCAGCGATCTCCTGTGGGCCGATTTCCATCGATGATGGAAAGCATGTAGTCACCTTCAATGGCGAAGTCATCGATCTATCGCCCACCGAGTATCGATTGCTTCAAGTGTTGATCGAGAATAAGAATCGGGTCCTGTCCAAGACTTTGCTACTCGATGATGTCTGGGGAATCACCTTTGAATCAGAGAGTACTGTCGTTGATACCTACATCTCTTACCTAAGAAAGAAGCTCCACCGCGATGGCTTTGAGGGAATCAAGACCATACGAGGAGTTGGCTTTGTTATCCAGGAGCCTAAGAAGCAGTGAAGAGAAAGAGTTACAAGTTTGTTCTCGCTAGTGCGCTCATTACCACTGCGCTCTCTCTACTCATCGGCGGTTTTGCAACTGTCTCGGTAAAGAATGCAGAAATCGCAGAAGTTGATCAACAGCTTGCAAAAATTGCCAACTTTGTTCTCCAGAATCCAGATTCACCAGTTAGTGCAGCACTTGATATTGCCTCCGAGCAAGATTTCAATATAACCATTGCTCTCTCGTCGCTCTCTGGCGACCTGACAATCATCAATGAATCACAGCTACCTTTCACCGAGATCGCAGATCCTCCAACGATTGCCAGATCCTTGATCTCAGCAGTCACCGTCGAGGCTAAAGAGAATTACCGTCTTCGCACACTCGATATTTCGGGTGGAGATCGCCTGCTACTGGCACAGTCGATTAAATCGATTGAAGAGAGCTTTGCTGAAAATCTCTCTCGTCTTCTTGGGTTTACCGTCGCAGCCGATATTGCCGCAATCACGCTCTCGTATCTCGTGCTTCGCCGCAATACGCGCAGATTAGAGGCAGATTCACTTGCACGTATGCAGAGGTTCTTGGCAGATGCATCCCACGAGCTAAGAACACCGCTGACAGTTATTAAGGGTTACTCAGAGATGTTGAGTAAGGGACAGATTCCGGAAGGTGCCGATCGGGTGCGGGCATTTGAACGCGTCAACTCAGAGATTGTGCGCATGGAGAACTTGATCCACGATCTGCTGCTGCTGGCAGAGTTAGGGGAGACCACTCAGCCGATTCACCAGGAGATAGAACTTTCTGAACTAGTGCAATCGTTTGCCCAAGATTTCCATGTACTTAATCCAGAGCGTTCAATCGAGCGTGCCATCGCTCCAGGAATCTCGGTAACTGGTTCTGCCGATCATCTTCGTAGATTGCTCCAAAATATCCTCAACAATATTTCACGCCATACCCCAGTAGATGCTCCAGTACGTATCTCTCTATCCAAAGATGGAAAGAAGAGAACACTGGTTATTGAAGATGGTGGACCCGGCTTACCCGATACCTCTTATCGAGATGGGATTGAACTGCTCAATAGATTTGATTCTTCGAGATCGCGGGATACCGGAGGGTCAGGGCTGGGTCTTTCGATTATCTCTGCAATCGTGCTTGAGCATCAAGGTTCTATGTCGCTGCGCAAAAGTGATCTCGGCGGAGTTGCAGTGGAGATTACTTTTTAACTTGGCTCTCGCGGGTGCTGATCAAGCTGGCAACTGTTGCAAGGACTAAGCACGAGACAATCACAACTAAACTCTGAGTAATTGTTACTTCGGGTAGTTTCCACCCTGAGAGTTCGTGGATTCCGACAGCGTGAAATGCGTGAAAGACTAATTTGAATCCGATAAATGCCAAGATTGCAGATAGCCCTTTACCGATATACACAAGGCGTGTCATGAGGCCGCCAATAAGGAAATAGAGTTGGCGCAATCCCATGAGTGCAAAGATATTTGCAGTAATTACGATGTAGACATTTTCAGTCAAGCCAAAGATTGCTGGAATAGAGTCAAGGGCAAAGAGTAGATCTGTAAGTCCTAGCGCCAAGAGGGCGATCGTAAATGGCTTAAGGCCTCTAGCGCGCAACGCTTTAATAAGGCGGCTATCTTCTTGCTCGTCGGCCTCTTCACCATGTGAACTCTCCATGAAGAGAGAGACAGCTGTGTAGATAAGGAAAGCTCCGAAGATAAAGAAGATCCATTCAAATTGTTCGATGGCAGCCTTTCCAAGTGTGATTGCAATGACTCGCAAAACAAGGGCGATCAGGATTCCAATGAGAAGAGCTAATTGCTGCTTTTGTTTATCAATCTTAAGACGGGTAAGGATAAGAACGAAGACGAAGAGATTGTCGAATGAGAGTGAATACTCGGTCAGCCATCCAGCGAAGAACTCTTGCTGCTCTCGTGAAGTCAGCCATTGACTCAAGAAGAGGCCGAATGCAACCGCGAGTGAGACATAGAAGATGCTCCACGCGGTGGCCTCACGCATAGAAGTATCTTTCTCTCGCCGAGCCACAGCCCAGGCAAAATCCAAGGCGATGATGATGAGAAGGGCTGCAATTGTGATAATCCAGTTTGTGGTAGAAATTGTTGCAACCTGATTCATAGTTACACCCTACACCCGTATGAACTACGGTAATTTAGCGACTATGTCACCGGTTGATCGCGTCTCACTCGATGAAGCCTTTCACAAGGTTCTTGAGTATCTTCAGGCACCAGAATCAATTGCTCGGATTGTGCTCTCTGGTAGACGGAGAAATATGAGCACAGCTCATGAACGCATTGATATCCGCCCCTTAATGCTCAAGGAGTCGCTACATTTTCAGGTGAGCACCTCTGATGGGCGTGCTGTGACTACAAAGAATTTTCCACCTAGGGAACTCCCGATCAGCGAGTACATACGATCTGGTTTTGCCAATATCCTCATTGAAGGCGTGGAGGAGAGTTTTTCACTCCGCATTACAAAGAAAGATGAACCGCTGATTTCGATTCTGCCCGGAGTTGGACCGGTTGATCTATCGCACGATAAGAAGAAGGCGCGATTACTAGATCCAGCAGACCCATTTCTTCGTGAGGTTGGAATCAGCGATTCTTCTGGCCAGATCAAGCCATCAAAGAGCGATAAGTATCGCCAAGTAGAAGAGTTTCTTCGCCTCATGGCTCCGACCCTTACGGGCGCTATTGATGCCGGACATATTCATAGACCAACTCCAGAGCGCCCGTTGACTATCGTCGACTTGGGATGCGGACATGCATATCTGACCTTTGCCGCCCATCAATATCTGCGCAGCCTAGGAATGGATATCAAGGTCATTGGTATAGATGTCCGAACAACATCTCGTGATCGCAACAACGAGATCGCTACTCGACTTGGAATTGCTTCAAGTATTGAATTTCGGGCCGAAGAGATCTCTGAAACTTCACTCAGTAGCGCAGATGTTGCAATTGCACTCCATGCCTGCGATACAGCCACAGATGATGCAATAGCGTGGGCTGTCAAAGCTCAAGCCTCGCTGATGTTGATTGCACCGTGTTGTCATCATGATATTCAGAGCCAGCTCACGGATTCTCCTGAGCCATGGTCGATGATCACGCGTTATGGCATCATGAAAGAACGTCTTGCCGATCTGCTAACAGATTCACTTCGTATGCAGATCCTCAAACTCCGTGGTTATCGAGTAGAAGGAATCGAGTTTGTTGGGGGAGAGCACACCCCAAGAAATCTCATGATTCGGGCGGTCAAGACGGGAGCAACTGTTGATCCGATTGAGACCACTAGATATGAGGAGATGATTGCAGCGTGGAAGGTAAAGCCTGCGCTAGCACGGCTGCTTAACCCTTAGACTAGGCGCTATGTCTAAGGTTCTAGCATCGCTACCAATCGGTGAAAAAGTCGGTATCGCTTTCTCAGGTGGCCTCGATACATCTGTTGCAGTTGCATGGATGCGAGATAAAGGTGCAATTCCATGTACCTACACAGCAGACCTTGGCCAGTATGACGAGACAGATATTGATTCTGTTCCAGTCCGCGCTAAAGAGTACGGCGCAGAGATCTCCCGCCTTGTCGATTGCAAGCAATCACTTGTTGAAGAAGGTCTGGCAGCTATCGCCTGTGGAGCATTCCACATTCGTTCTGGCGGTAGGCAGTATTTCAATACCACTCCACTAGGTCGAGCCGTTACAGGTACCTTGCTCGTTCGGGCGATGCTCTCTGACAACGTTGATATCTGGGGAGATGGTTCAACTTATAAAGGCAATGACATTGAACGTTTCTACCGCTATGGACTTCTTGCCAATCCAAATCTACGTATTTACAAGCCGTGGCTCGATGCTGATTTTGTTCGCGAACTCGGTGGCCGCAAAGAGATGTCTGAATGGCTTGTCTCGCATAACTTGCCATACCGTGACAGCACTGAAAAGGCTTATTCAACAGATGCCAACATTTTGGGAGCAACGCACGAGGCGAAGAATCTTGAGAGCCTCGATGCCTCAATTGAGATCGTTGAACCGATTATGGGTGTTCGTTTCTGGGATGCATCGGTTGCAATTCCTAGCGAAGATGTAAAGATTGAATTTCTCCAAGGTCGCCCTGTAGCGCTCAACGGAAAACACTTCGACGATGTCGTTGAGATGATGAATGAGGCAAATGCCATCGGCGGTCGCCACGGTCTTGGTATGGCAGATCAGATTGAAAATAGAATTATCGAAGCCAAGAGCCGCGGTATCTACGAAGCACCTGGCATGGCGCTTCTCTTTATTGCATACGAGAGATTGCTCAGTGCAATTCACAATGAAGATACCATCGCGAATTATCATGCAGAGGGTCGTCGCTTAGGACGTCTACTTTATGAGGGACGTTGGCTAGATCCACAATCACTAATGCTCCGCGAATCATTACAGCGCTGGGTCGCATCTGCCGTCACCGGTGAAGTTACTCTTCGCCTTCGTCGTGGTGATGATTACTCTGTGATCAACACATCTGGACCACACCTGAGTTATCACCCAGATAAGCTCTCCATGGAGCGGACAGAAGATGCTGCCTTTGGGCCAACAGATCGCATCGGTCAATTAACTATGCGCAACCTAGATATTGCAGATACTCGCGAAAAGCTCGAGATCTATCGCTCGCAAGGCCAGCTCGGTTCAGGAGAATTTACCCTTATTCGCGAAATCGATAACAAGTAAGCCAAAGAGACGGTTAGGATCCCACCATGAAAAAAGTTGCACTCGTTCTTGCACTCTCACTAGTAGGCCTCACCGGCTGCTCAGAAATTGGAGATGACATGTCATCAAATACTCTCGTCCAGGTCACCGCAAATGCCGGTGAAGCACCAACAATCACAGCCCCGTCAGGGGATGCTCCTACCGAGTTGATTGCTCAGGATGTAATTGCTGGCACCGGTGCGGAGGTATTGGCAACATCTACTTTGACAGTGCACTACACATTGATGAAGTGGTCAGATGGAAGCATCCTTGAATCATCATGGTCTGGTGGAGCACCTGCAACTTTCCCACTCTCTGGTGTTATCCAGGGTTGGCAGCAAGGTCTTCTCGGTGCAAAGGTCGGAGCACGCCGCCTCTTGGTGATTCCACCAGCTCTTGGGTACGGTCCAATGGCAGGACATCCACTTGAGAAGGACACATTGATCTTCGCAGTCGACATCATCGCAGTTTCCTAAAGCTAGATTAACTCGAGGTATTTGGCGTGACGCTTCTACACCTTCTTGATCTTCTCTCGGTGTTTGTCTTTGCTCTCGTCGGTGCGCGAGTAGCTGCAGATCGCGGGTTGGATTATGGCGGAATCGCGCTGGTCTCTATCGTCGCATCAGTCTCCGGCGGCACATTGCGAAACATCTTCTTGGGGCTCAAGCCCATCTTGATTACCGACCCATGGGTCATCAGCAGCATCATCGCAGCCGTTGCAATCACATTGAGCGTTCGACGAGTGACCAAGATCGGCAAGACCTTGTTGATCATGGACACTATTGGTCTAGCCATTGCAACGGCTTCTGGCGTGCAACTTGCTCACAACCTCAATAGCACCTGGTATGCCACCATCATTCTGGGAGTCATTACTGCAGTAACAGGTGGATTGTTGCGCGATGTTCTCTGTCAATTAGAGCCTGTCTTGTTACATCGCGAAACTATAGGTACTTCATCACTTTTTGGCGCAGCTGCATTTGTCGCGCTGATTGAACTAGGCGTTGATGTATCCGTTGCCACAATTTCAGGAGGCGTCATTGTGGCCTTGGTGCGCATCCTCTCAATTCAATTTGATCTCAATCTCCCTAAATTCAAAGAGGAAAGTAAGTGATCCGTCCGGCCCGAATCGAAGATATTGATGAAATTCTGGCGATGATCTATGAGCTGGCCGTCTATGAGAAAGCGCCAGAAGAAGCAAAGGCAACCGCTGATCAGATCCGCCAATCTTTCTTCGGCGAGAATCCAAAAGTATTCTGCAATATCGTTGAGCACGAGGGGCAGGTGGCAGGTTTTGCTATCTGGTTCCTCAACTACTCAACCTGGCAAGGTATGCACGGCATCTACCTTGAGGATCTCTTTATTCGCCCGCAGTATCGCAAACTTGGATACGGAAAAGATCTCCTGAAGCATCTTGCCGGAATATGCAAAGAGAATGGGTATGGACGATTCCAATGGTGGGTCTTGGATTGGAACCAACCGGCTATTGACTTCTACTCATCTCTTGGTGCAAAGGCGATGGATGAATGGACAGTCTATCGGATTTCAGGAAATGAACTAAGCGAATTAGCTCTTGAGGACCGCTAAGGCAATATCAAAATCTTTCTCAAAGACCATCAGCGAAGGCCCCTGTAACGTCTGAGTTAGTGTGGCCTTAATGTTGGAATCTTGCAGCTTGAGTAGCGCCATCTGCGCTTCAATGTAATTTCCCGGAGTCGGCAGAGGTTTAAGTAGACCGTATTGATCTTTCTTTCCCGCCTTAATCGGAATAACAATCATCTTCTTATTGGATGAGAAAGCCCACTTAAGAAAGAGGATAAGGATTGCAACCGCTGCAAAGCCTCCAAAAGAGGTGAGAAATAAAGCGTTGTTGATTCCTCCTAGCATGTGGCTAGCCTCATGCGTTGATCACTCCCGTTGAAAGCAAAATTAAGATGAGAGTTCCGAGGAGAATGCGGTAGATAATAAAGGGCATAAAACTCTTGTTCGAGATGAATTTCATGAGCCAAGCAATGACGGCATATCCCACGAAGAAGGCAACGACTGTCGCACCAAAAGTTTCAATTAATGAGTATGGAGCAGAAGGATTACTCTCGCCAATTGCCGTTGAGAGTTCATAGAAGCCGCTACCAAACACTGCCGGAATCGCCAGCAGAAACGAATAGCGCAAGGCACTTTCTCGGGTGTAGCCAAGGGTACGTCCCATCGCAATCGTTGCACCCGAGCGTGAGACACCAGGAACCAGTGCTAACGCTTGGGCAAAACCATAAGCAAATCCATGACCAGAAGTGAGCGAATCTAGGGTTCTCTCGCGCCTTCCGAATCGATCTGCGATACCAAGGATGATGCCAAAAACAATCATAACAATTGCGATAATCCACAGAGATCTAAAGGTATTGCGGATGTTCTCTTGGAAGAGGTAACCAAGTACAACAATTGGTAGAGAACCAAGAATAATCATCCACCCAAGACGCACATCTTGTTTTGACGAAACAGTGACATCTTTACGAAGAAGTACCCGAGATATCCATGCATATGCAATACGCGCAATATCTTTCCTAAAGTAAATTAAGACAGCAAGCTCGGTGCCGATCTGCGTGATTGCAGTAAAGGTTGCACCTGGATCACTTGCGCTAGGCAAGAACTCTCCAGCAAGACGTAGATGAGCACTCGATGAGATAGGCAAGAACTCGGTGAGTCCCTGCAATAGTCCTAGAAAGAGCGCTTCGATCATAAGTGAAGTATCTCACTTAAAAGTTAAAATCTCGCAATATGCTCACAGTTAATCGATTAATTGGCAGAAAGCCTTTGAATTTCCATCAATCATCGATTGCGCTTAACGATTTTTCTAATGAAGAATTGAAAACGCACGATCAATTTTGACTTGAATGAAACCTTGTCTGCTTTGTTGATGATTGGGGGCTCAACAATGGGTTGAGTACCCTTCACAACCTTATGAAAATTTTCGATACTAATCTCATCAACCAGTGACTCCGATTTTGTGTAGCTATTAAATTCAGAAATCTCCGTGCCGCCACAATAAACACACGCGCTGGTTTTCGACGCAACCCTTTTCTGGCAATGGGGGTTAAGACATAAAGGCATGTGACTGATGCTAACAACTTGGTTTTACAATATCCCAGTGAAAAAGGTATGTATTCAAAAGCCAGAGACGATGGTGAGGCCACAATAGTTGCAGATGTGCCCCCCAAATCTGGGGCCTGCCTTCTTAAGTGGGTTGTGAGGGACTCGAACCCCCGACCCGGTGATTAAGAGAAATCACTGGGCGGTGGTTCGGGCTTACACAGGCTTACTCCCTGAGCGTGAGTTACGCACAAATGCCTGCACCAAATTCCACTGTTTTACACGGCCTATCGGTTACTTAACGGACAAGGAACGGACCGATATATTTACCTCAAAGGAGGGAAAATGGTTGGTTCAGACTTTCCGATTCTTGGCGTGGTATTTCTTGCCCTCATATTCGGAATCTTTTGGCTA
>JACCDM010755765.1_pt1 | contig 29495 bp, 7 predicted proteins | sample 7445851 | NCBI WGS metagenome assembly JACCDM01 (sample SAMN15323438, study PRJNA562643) | freshwater metagenome | isolation source: river surface water | place: USA:Blue River Watershed | collected 2017-08-16
CAAGTGACATTCATGTTTTTAGATTGTGATGTTATAACAAATTTTTGCTATACATATGTACTTTATAGACAAATAGGTGCATAACTATACATAGCATATGCACCTTTGGTAGCAAAAATAGTGAATTTAATTTATTTTCAATGAGTTATGAAAACTATTCCTACATAATATAGCATTATCTACCTGCTATCTTTCTGTATGGTTACGTCATTCTCTTTAGCAAATTCAGAATCAAATATGCTTATATAAGTAACCATTGATTTTGTAAAAGGAAGAGTCTTCATTCCATATTTTAATGGGTAGGCTTTCTTCCTTACATCTTCTGCACTTGTGCTAGGATCAAAGTCCAAACCAGTTGCTTCCATCATTGAGTGTTTTACAAACTTACTCATGTCAGTAATAATACCTGCAGCTGGGAAAATACTACCACTTAATAAAGACTCATAGTTAACTGGGTTGTAGAAGAATGAAAGCTCACTTACAAACTTATCCATAGTTCTTATAGTAAATCTATGGAAGTTTTTAGCAGCTTTATCATCGTCATCATCAGGAGCTATGAAGCCCATAGCAAACATTAGAGTTATCAATGATCCAAGCATAGCTAATTCCTTCATCTGATTATGTAAGTTACTTCTTACCATATCAATAAAGTCTGCCTTGGTCATGTTTAATGTTTCTCCTGTAGTTCTTTCATACTCTTCTTTGTACTCTTCATACATTTCATTAAGCTTTTGAACCCCTGCTTCATTCATTTTAAGAATGTTAATTAGGTTTGTAGCTTTATCTTGGAATGATGAAACTATTACAGATGCTAATAGACGAATACGACCAATGTCATACTTCTCACCAACAGGTATACCATCTTCTCCAATCTCTACAGAGAAGTCATCTGCTACCTTTCTGAATTCAGAGAAACGAGTATCTGTTAGCTTTGGTATCCAGTTCTTGAACAACATCATAGACTTAGTCCAGATAGACATAGACATCTTGTTGACATCACCATCTGATAAGTTACCTGTTGCGTTTCTAGAGATACGTCTAGTAAGAGCTGTAAGTCTTTGAATCTCATCTCTATTGTTCATATCTAAGCCTGGGATGACAAGCTTGCCATCTTCTAACTTTCTTGTAACAGCAATAGACTGTGTTCTTTTTAATTCCTCAATCTCACTTTCTATCTTAGCTTTGGACTCTCTATACTTTTCTGCACTGTCGTTTCTATCTTGATATTTGTTCTTTACAAACTCTCTAATGCTTATAATCTTACCATTACTAACCATCATGTTTTCAAGCAATGTTAAGAATGTAGCCTTCTCTAATAACTGTTCTGGCTTTCTCATAAATACCATTAGAGTATCTCCTAGATTACCTCTAGTTAATGTGCTCATACCAGCTTTCTTATATTCTTCATAAGAAGGATCATCCTTCAATGGCATGAATGTATTTATAAGCTCTGTAAATATTTCTCTATCTTCATTACTAGCAAACTTCTGACCAATAAGTTTAGCTTCATTCTTAGCAAACTCTCTAGCTTTAAAGTAGTTTCCTGCCTGTGTAGCAATCTGAATATTACCACCAAACATGTTGGCAGCACCAGAGATGAATTCAAATCCAAGAGTCTTTAACTGGAACGCTCTGTTAGCAGCATCCATTGTTTTAAGTAATGATGTAGCTGTAGGCTTTTCCTCTTCTTTCCATATCTCTCTACCAGCTAATTTATTAACTCCCTTCTTAACAAAGTTCAATACCTTGTCTATATTCAAAGGAAGATCTGAATCTGATAACACATACTTTTGATCATATAATAATGTTCTTAAGAACTGATCATACAGTTGTGTATTCTCTTCATTACCAGGAAGTTCTTCTGGTTTACCATCTGCTTTTCTAACAACATTACTTACTCTGTTAGTATTAAGATGGTTCTTAAAACTCTCAATTGTCTTTACTAATTCCAACTGACCTTCTACTTCAGAAAGATATTTGTATTTCTCTACCTGTTGGATGTATAAGATCATGTTCTTAAATAGATCTTCACTCACCTCAGAGTAATCATTCACTCCTTGTCCTTCTCCTTTTTCAGTGAAGTCATAAGTGTAGTATTTAGGAAGACCATTTTGTAATTCCCCAGTCACTTCATTTATCTTACCATAACCAGCATCATCTGTGTTAATCTGTAGACTATTATAGAAGTTGCTCATGACAGATAGTTTATTATCCCAAACTAATTGCTCAGCCATACTCTTTCTAATAAATGGTAAGAAGTTCTTAGCTACCATGTTGTTAATATAACCAACATCTTTAGCCTTCTCATTATACTTAGTGATAAAGTTGTATAGACTAAGAAGCTCAGGGTCTTTTTGAATCTCTAAGTATTCATTAGAGAACCATTTATCTAATGGATGTCTCTTAACTACATAGTTATCAAAGCCATTGAAGTCTTCTCTATCTATATCCCAAAGCTTTTGTGCTTCTTTAATATATCTTTTTCTTTGCTCTTCTACTTCTTCTTTAGAACCAGCATAGTTGTTTCTTTCTATATTCTTTATTTGTCTTTCTAAAATCTCAGCTGCTTCTTTTCTATATGCCTCTACATCAATGTTTTGCATCAACCATTCTTTATCTCCTGCCTTAGCATGCTGATCTACCTGCTCAAAGAAGTCTTTGTTATACTTATATATAAGTTTATTTACAAGTCCTCCTTCTGTATTCTTCTGATAGATCTTTTGTACAATGGCTCTTGTATCACCACCTCTTGCAACAATCTTTTCTCTGATTGCCATTAATTCTTTCACTTCATCAAACGCATCAGCTGCAGCTTTGTTCTTAGCTGTACTAGTAAGTTTATATAAGATCTGTAACGAACGCAATGGTAATTCTGATACACCTCTAAACATTGATGCAAGACCTTTAACTACAGCCTCAGCTTTAGTTAATCCTGCAACAAGGTTTCTTTCTCCTACATGCTTTGTAGCAAAGTCTTGAGCTGCTTTGGTAATCTCTTTAATAGACTTTCTAATCATCTTAGACTCTTGGTCTAAGTTTTGTAATACTTCTTTTCTAATTGCAATGTTCTCTTTCTCTGCTTCTGTTTGACCTTCACCTTCCATATCAGCTGTATAGATAAGATCACCAATATCATCACCAATTGTTGCAAATACTTCAGAGAATCTAATATAGTTATTCAAGTCATCAGCAAATTCAGAAAGCTCAGCATTAGTAGAGTCTTCAGATGTAGCTGCTCTATCTTTATAAACAGTATTGTAGTCATTCAAAAGTCTGTCACCATCCTTTCTCATTACCTCAATTACATCAATCAAAGGCTGTAAGTTATTGGTTCCCTGTACAATACGAATAGCTCTTCTAAGCGTATTCATACGTTCAATCTTATACTGACGATCTTCTTCAGTAACTACTCCTTCCTTTCCATATTCACGAAGTAAAGCATTTAATCTTTTCAACACTCCATCAAGTGCTTCACTACCAGTAGTTTCTGTTTCTTCAGATAAAGGAATAAGCTTAAGGTCTGTAAGAGGATCTATTTGAGATTTATCTACAGATCCAATTGCCATACCTGTAAGTGCATATCCTTGCTGAGGATCTTGCTTATCCTTCATAGTAAACTCCATGGAGATAGGAATAGCACGTAACATGCCAAACTCTTTCACACCATAGCTATCACGTAACATTTGTTTATATGTACCAATCTGAATGTTGAATGCTCCTTGTTTGAACCAGGCAACATCTGGACCATTGATGTACATAAACTTCCAGTCCATGATGTGAGCTTTACCATTTGGATCTACAGCTAAGAAGTCAATTGTACCAGCTTCTTTATTCTTGCTATCATAGATCATTACCTCAGAGAATACTAATGTATCTTTAGGGAATGTTTTAATTAGATCAGAGTAGTATGTCTCAAGCATGTCATACATTGCTTGGGTCTCAACATTGAATTTATCTGGTCTTGGTAATGGACTTTCTCTTCTAGTACCATCCTCATTAAAGTATCTATCATGTATCTCTTCCAAGTCTGCGTGACCTGCAACACCATATTTTCTCTTAAGTTCATTAAACTTCTTCTCTGCTTCACTGAACTTCTTAGTACCAAACTTTTCTCTATACCAAGCTTTTACACGATCAGTAACCCTTTTTGTTATTCTCTGCCAACTACCATCAGCCTGTTTGATTTCATATCCATTACTAGCTTCTTCAGAATCTAATAATAGTGGATCTGTTTCACCTTCAGGAATATTATACTTCCTAACAAGTGATTTAGTCTCTCTAATTTTATCTTGTATTGCCTTTTGAGGAGTGGTTACAATTTGTTCTACATCATTAAGAACACTCTCTGGGACTTCACCATTGTATTCATCCCATAGATAATAAGCCATCTCCTCACCTCTAAGTTCTACAAGTTGTTTCCAACTGTCTGAGTTTTTATTTGGGCACGTTGCCATATTAACAGATTTCTTTTAGTATGTTACCAATTTCTTCAGGTGTATATCCTAGTTTCTTTAAAAGCTTGCTATTTATTTCTAACTTTGAATAAGCTTTACCATCCTGTAAAGTTACTGTTTCTTGTGGATCTCCAACAAATAATTTAGTAGCTTCTTGTACTCTTTTCAATACTTCAGGATTTGTGATGCTATTGACTTTCTTTTGGAAGTCAGCAAGAGCTTCATCTATAGTCTTAAATCTACCAGATGCTAATGAACCTCCTCCTTCAACAGCCCACGTATTAGTTTTAAATACCTGACCATCAGCATTAATAGCATTGTTTGAAACGTACACATCAGCATTAGGATACTCAGGAACAATTACTCTATATCCTTCTTTCTCAAGATTTGTAACTCCTGATTTGCTTTCAATAGGTACTATAAACTTTACCTTCTTTGTATCTCTTCTTGGAAGAGCAATCTTACCTTCAATCAAGTCTGTATCTTCGTTTACGACATTTGGTGCAGTTACAGTTTCTTTAGCAGCATCTGTAGCTTCATCATAAGTAAAGTATTCTAATATGTCTTCATCTTGTACTTCATTAGCTACTTCAAAACCATTAGGGATTACAGACTTCTTAGCTACACTATATAGTTCATTAGCTTTGATACCACCTCCCCATGCATTAATTTGTTTGTATACATAGTTATCAGTTCCATAAAAGTTCTTAGTAGTCAATGGTTTATCTCCATTGTACACCTTCTTGAACAATGCCTTCTTGATGTAAGAGTAGTCTCCTCTCTTTCTCATTTCAGCCTTCTCTTGTTTATTACCCATCTCCCAAGAGTAAACAATGTAATCTTTGTTTGCATCACGTGCTAAAGAAGAAAGCTTCATCAACTGTGGAATTCTACCTATGTTAGTAGCTTCCTCAATTGTTTGGTCTTTCATATTTAATGCATTAGAATAGAACCAATCACCATCAGCATTTTGTTTAAACTTAGCCTTTCTATATGGAACAATGTTGTCATTATTCCAGTTGTTTCTTTGGAACACTCCTAATGTATAGAAGTCATTCAAGTTAGACATCTTATCTAATGTAGACAATGTCTTATTATATACTGCTTCAAAGTCTTCGTATGGAAGTAAGCTAGTGAAAGCAATAGGACTTTTAGATAATCCTGACTGCAATACAGCAAGTCTTACAATCTTACCATATAAAGGATCATCACCAAGATATTCTTTTAACTCTCTAAAGCCATTGATAATCTCGTTTTGATCATATACTTTGTTAGTCTTATTCTTGATCTTAACATTATTTACCCCACCTTTTTCTGGAGAAGGTAAATGTTCTAATAACTTAACTGCCTGATTATCATATAGTTTATGTCTCTTATTCTTTCTAACCTTAGTTACAAAGTCATTGATTTGATCAGCAGCGTTGTTCTCAGATAATAATATATTTGTAACTTCTCTATTTAACTTTCTATCCACTTGTACAGCCCAGTCAAATAAGTCAGCTACAGCCTTCTGTGCCACCTTGATAAACTCTCCATCTGGTAAGTCTACATAAGGAAGTAATACTCTTTCAACTACATCTCTTACTTGCTTGTTATCAGACTTAAGAATCTTTGAGTATGCATTTCTTACATCTTGTAATCTATTAGCCATAACTCCTAAGAAAGAGTTTTCTAATATTGCATTTACTCCAGGGATAATCTTACTATTCTCATCTAAACCTGCAATGATTGTATTCTGAGCTTTGATAAGCTGTTGTTCTTTCTTGAACACCAAGTATGGATCATTGAATGTAGCTGTGTCAAAGTTAGAACCTTGAGTCACATTAAACATCTGACTAGCCATCTTAGCATACTTCAAGAACTCATCTAACATAAACTGTTGCTGAGCTCTATCATCTTGACTAGCAAACTTCTTAGCACCTAAGTTCTTCAACAATACATTGTTAGAAGGGATAGTTGTGAATTTACTAAAGTTATAGTTCTCAGCCACAGCATACTTTGGATCTTCTTTTATCTCTTTTACAAAGTCATCAATGAATAACCAAGAGTATCCTGAGTTCTCAATCTTACGTAAGTAATCACGTATGATTGGCTGGTTCATAAAGTAAGCTGTTGTTTTAATAGGCACACCAAGCTTTGTCAAGAACATCCATGTAGAAGCTGTATTAGGAGTTGCTCCTAATTCAATAATCCATGGGCCCTTTGCAATATCCACATAACCATCAATGAATTGTGATAGGATATCAGAGATTCTTTGACCTGCTGTATTTAATACTTTTGATAAGCTTGGATATGTCTTACCATTAACTTCTACAGTGTTGTACTCTTTAAATGCTATCTTACCATTACCTAACCATTCTTTATCTTCATTATTCAACTTATTCTTCATACCATCAAAGTCAACAAAGATGTTAGCTCTTTGATTTAATGAATGGTTTGTTTGGTTTACAGCAGCAATACCAATTGCGTACTTACCAGAGATGAAGGCTTGTCTTAATCTAGACATGAATCTTCTATCTAACATATTACCTGGGTCAGAGTAATCCACAACAGACAAACCATTTGCTTTAACTATCTCAGTTGACAAACCTTTTAATTGGTCAGCTGAGTTTGGAGTTGTCAATGCATTAAAGTTCTCTTCACTAGATATCAAGTTCTCAAGAGAAGTAAAGTAACCATTCTCTAAAGATCTTTTGTAAACATCATATACATTAATGTCTAAGTCTAGAGCTTTTAATTTATTGATGGCCTTTTCACCCACACCAAAGTAAGGGATAGGTTTAAGATCACCATTCTTATCTTGATATATGTTCTTTAAGTATACAGATAACTTATCAATGTCAAAGTCAGAACCTGCCTTCTTAACTAATGCAGATGGAACAACTACGCTGTCTCCAAACTCCTTAGGTAAGAACTTAGCCACCTTGATAACATCAATAGAGTTTTGCTTCTGTGTAGGGATACGAAATCCTATACCCTTTAATATCTCTTGACCTTCGTCTGTATTGTTAAGATAATCCAATAACTCTTGGTCTGTCTTAGTAGAATCAAACCATCTAGCTAACATTACCTCAGCCACACGTTGTCCTTCCTTATTAGTATAGAACTTAAGTACATCAGATTTATATCCTTTCTCACCCTCCTTCTTAATTCTATTCTCTTCAAATAATGTAGATGGGATTTGTACTTTCATGCCACCACCTACTTTCTGAGAAATTACTTCTCTATCAGCAATAGAATATAGAATGTTTCTAATCTGTTGGTAAGCAGGAGTAGCTTCTAATGTCACCTTACCTTCTAAGAATCCAGCTAAGGCATCAGCAATATTATCATTCACTTCTCTCTTAAGTATCTCTCTACGTAATGTATTAGCTGCTTTAGAGAAATTTGTTACTTCAAACTCTTCACCTACTTGCTTGATTCCCATAGAGTTAAGTAAGTTGTTGAAACCTAAACTAATCATTCCCTCAAGAATAAGTTGGTTTCTCTTAAGCTCTACGTATAGTGGAGATGCTTCTTTTTTCTCATCATCACTTAACTTAATCCAAGCATCATATCCTTCCTTATAGTCTACAGGCACACCACCTTCCATCAAGTCCATAGTAACTAACTTGGTGATTTGGCTACCTCTTGTTACCAATCCATCTTCCTTAGAAGGTACGTCAGATTGATTAGCTATGATAGAGAAAGGTACATTTACACGTTGTCCTTCTGTGAAAGGAGCAGTATTGAAGTCATTGTTCTCATCATATAGATCAAATGTTTCTTGAGCACCAACCTTTCTACCAGACTTAAATACACCATAGTCTACGTTCTCTTCTTGCATCTTGTTGTATAACTTAACAATGTTTGCATCAGCATTAAGTTGATGTAACACTCTAAAGCTCAATGGATAAAGAGAAAACTTATCTAATACAATATCATTAAACAACTGACCATTACCTTTGTTACCAGATACAATAGGTTTGATAGGAGTGTATGCACTTTGAATACCAGGGTTGCTTTCTAATAACTTTGCTAATTGTTCTTTAGTAGCACCATTCTTTACAGCCTTTTCATATTTAACATCAAATCTGTATTGTGCTTCTTCAGCATCATTCCAGTTACCACTACGTATTCTATAGTTACGATATGCACCTGCAGTGATTACACCACCACCATCTGTCTCTTCCCATCCTTCTTCATAGCCAGGTAAATCACCTATAGCAATAACGTCAGATAGAGTTATAGTATTAAAGTAGTCTTTAGTGAAGTCTACATATCCTATTTCTCCCTCTTTGAATCCTTTGTTATATACATTGTTCAAAGCAGCATTTAACTCTGAAGAGTTAGAAGCCAATGATTGACGTGGAGATAAGAAGTTCTTAATACGCTTTAACTCATCCTTGTATTGGTAAGGATCTGAGTATAATAACTTATGTAACTCAATGTTGTTAATCATGAAGTTGATCTGTAACATCTTAAGATGTTCCATTAATCCTTCATCACTTATAGTTTCACCAATAGATAAGTTCTTCAAATCCCAAACTCCTTCTTCTTCATTTGGAGTAACGATCTCATACTCCTGTAAGCTATTCTTAAACTGGTTTGTCTTAGTATTAATATACTTAGCTACAGCTGCGTCAATAACTTCTTTATTATCATCATATATTTCTTCTTCTGTAAATACTTCTCCTTCCTCAGCAACAATAGCGTCATGTAACTTCTCTCCTAAGATAGCTTTGAAGAAACGTAATTCATTGTTACTTCTAACGTCACGTCTTTCTCTAGCTAACTTTAATTCAGAAATGAAGTATCCTTTGAAGATTTCATTAATTCCACCTTCTTCAAATCCTTCTGCCACATTTGCATTGCTAATGGTGTTACCCATATTAACCATATGTTCTAGAGAAGCATCTCCAGGAACAAGGTTATAATAGAAACCAGCAATGTTCATATTAAGCTCTTGGATCAAACGCTCTTGGTAAGTAAGTCTACTAGATTGTTTCTTCTTACCATTAGTAGTGTCGATTGTACCATCAGCCCAAGAAGACTCCATTAAGTTTTCTGTACCTGTAATACGATCACCATTACCAGCCATGTCAAACATTCTGTTTAATATTACAGAGTTCTGAGCAAAGCTATCTGTTAATAAGTATGAGTATGGAGTATTAGCTAATTCATTGATGTTACTTATTTTAGATAAGTAGTTGTGTAACTTACTTACAGCATTTACACCAATAAAGGTTTGTGTAGCATCTCCATTTACATTATAGAATACACTATCAAACTCAGGGTTTTCAATCTTTGCTTGGATAGTAGCTAAGTCTAATAGTCTACCATTAATAGATAATGTTCTACCAGTTAATGTAGATACAACCTTAAGATCATTAAAGCTCTTCTTAATACCTAATGTAGCTTCAGAGAATCTAGTCTTAGTATCATCATCTAATTGCTTTACCTCATTTATATTGAAAGGAATTCCAATCTTAGCTAAGAACTTAACTTGGTCTTCTATTGTATCTGTAGGGAACTTTCCAATAATAGCCTTACCATTTCTATCCACTTTAGGAGCATAACCTTTTCTTAAACCACTATACTCAAAGTATTCTGACTCCTTCTTCACTGAAGAAACTACACCATTCTTAAACTCATCAGCCAATTGTCTAGCTGCTGTAGTGAAGTTAGAATCTCCCACTTGTACATCACCATTGTCTAAGATGTATAAGTTCTTAACAGTAGGATTTTGTTTGTTAAACAATGTCCATAATGCATTAACCAATCTAAGTTGATGGTCTTGGTCTAAGTTGTCATAGCTAACGTCTCCATCAGCATCAAACTTTTGTCCTGTGATACGACTATATAATGTACGATAGTTTTCGTCATCTATTGCTAATTGACGTAAGTTTGCTAACATTTCATCAGGAGTAGTAGCACTATATGTTCTATTGATGATAGCCATATAAACCTCACTAGTAGGAATTAACTTAGCTCCATTAATAGATGTGTATACTAATTCTCCATCTCTTACAATAGGAAGAGTAGAAAGTAATAACTTAATAGCAGAGTTTGCCTTTCTAAAGTTATCTATATTCTCAGCACCTCCATATGTTTCATCTTTACCTTTATCTGCTAAAAGATTTGCTTGATCGTTATCATCAAACTCAATGTTATAAGATAATAAGTATTCTTTATGTCTCTCAAGTAAAGCGTCCCAGTTATTAGTAATCTTTTGCCACAAAGCATTAGACTTTGCAATAACAGGAGCAGCAGCTTCTGCTGTCAATGTTCCTTTTTCAACTAATGTCTCAGCAGCTTTTCTAGATTTAAGAGCAGTCTTTTGTAAAGCATCTTTAAGTTCATCACTAGTAATAGTTTCAGAAGTAATGTTAAAGATGTTACCTCCTGGTTTCATTACTCTTGTCAATACCTCGTAGGTCATTTGTTGCATGATATCATTCACCTCTTGACCTGCAAAATCTTTAATACGCATCTCACTGTTTCTATCTGCAAAGGCATCTGTCACATCAATAACTCCCATTCTTGCATAAGACAATCCTTGACGTGCAGGGAACTGCTCACTATAGAAACCTGTAGTCATTCTCTTGAATAACTCTTCTGTATTTCTAGCTGCTTGTGGTCCTACAAAGAATGACTTAATGAAGTTAACAATGTCATTAAATAACTTAACAATGAATGGTTGTCCCTTAGCTGGCTTAGCTGGAACCTTACCATATTGTACAAAGTCTCTAAACTCTTCAGCTAATTGTTCCTTAAGTTGGAAGTCAGTAGCGTCTTTATATTTGATTGTCTCACCAGTTACTCTATCTACAAAACTACCAGTTCTGTTTCTAAATTCATTAGTGATATTAGTTCTTTCTTCAGCAGTGGCAAACATCTTCCATACAGCTTCGAATACTTCATGGTATGCTGTACCAACCTCTGCATTCTCATATACATAGATGCCACCATTCTTTAACATACCCCAGGCTTCAATACCACCCAAGCCTCTGATTACGTTCTTTACTCTATATACAGGCAACATTGGGAAGTTCTTCTTAATGAACTCCTCAATCTTTGGCCAATCTTCTTTCTCAAACTTGTTTGTATCTTGCTCAACCTTTAAACGAAATGGAGTATCATCTCCCATCTCACCCATTTGTTTTTTAATTAACTCTTCAGCAGAAGGACTTAATTCTTCTGTCTCTTCTACTTCTTCAACAACTGGAGCTACAGCAGGAGCTGGGGCTGCAGCTTTTTGAGCAGGAGCAGTAGTTAACTTCTGATAGATAGAATTAACTAATAGCTGTGTAGCTTTTTCTACACTAAAGTTCTTAGCCTTAGCTAACTTATCAATAGCAGGTTGAGATATCAATTTACCTTCAATGTCTGCTACTAAAGCAACACCTGTTTTACCACCACTCTTAGTTAACTCTTCACCATCTACAGTGAATACAATATCTCCATACTCTGCATTAGGAAGAGTATTAGGTGTTTTACCATCCATTTCAAATCCAGCAGTAGGAGAAGGAGCAATAGGAGTTAATATAGGTTTCTTAGCCACTGTAGTTTTCTCAACTACACCAGCATACTTATCTTTTGTATCTGTATTTACAAAGTATATACCTTCTCTATTAGAAGAAGCTTCTGTAGCTGGCTGATAAGGTACAGTCAATGGAGTCTCCTCACCTGTTCTACCTGCTGTAGACAACAAGTATGTTTGGTAGTTCTTCCACTTCTTTGCCTTTATCTTACCAGCGTTATCTATACCTTGAATCTCTTCATATGGTTTGTTCCAGTTAGATAGGTCTTTAGCAACATAAGAAGATCTTACATTGTTGTACATACCTTGTAACTTCTGTATAATAGCATCTTTATTTGCTTCGATGCTAAGTGGATTGAATGGATAAGTTGTGCCATCATTTGACATGTTAAGTTTTAATCCCAACAAACCATCCTTATCAAACCATACACTATTAACACTAGCAGTACCACTCTTAGGAGTTCCCCAATAGGTTACACTTCTTAACCAATCAAACAAACGCTTAGCTTCAGATGAATTAAAGTCTCCCTCTTCAAACTTAATATTAGCTAACTTAAGGATAGCTTGATAGATTACGTTAGCTTCTTTCTCACTATGTAACTTATTCTGTAATGGAACATATCCATTACCTGCTACTAAGAAGATCTTACCTTTAGCATTTGAATAACTAGTTGATCCTCTTTGAGCTTTGTCTTCCAAAGTAGGAACATATATTACAGGCTTTGTAGTTAGGTCTGATTCTTGAATCAATCCTGCAGCTACTACACCAGTTCTTGCGTTCTTAATATCATTACCTTGAGCATCCTTTACATACTGAGGAACACCAAATGATGCCTCTGTATTAAATGTAACTAAGTCAGAACTGCTCAAAGTTTCATTTACAAATTCAGTGTATTCTTTAATGATAGCATTCTTCTCAGCTTCTGTAGTTCCTTCTGGGAACATACTCTTTCCACCAAACTTCTCGCTCCATTGAAACTTAGGGTCAGGCATAACTTGAAATACAGCAGTATCAAATGTAGGGTTCTCTAATGGTTTACCATCTACACCTACAACTCTGATCTTGTTTCCAACTTGCTCAACCATTACTTGAGCAATTGTTTTGCTTGGATCTACATCACTAGTACCCTTAATGTGATTCATCAATCCTTTTAATCCTAATTGTTCTTCATTCTTAGAAGTTACATACACACCACGTATTTGTTTTCTATTAGAAAACTTATACATATCAGCACCAAACTTAATAGAGTTTTGATATCCAGGAAGTTGAGGAGTAGATACAGTAGCTCTAGGAAGAACTAATTTAGTCTTTCTATTAACTTGCTCATACTCAGCAGCATTGGCACCAGTTTGTTCAACTGTTGATTCTGACTTTTGACTATTTAAAATCTCTTCATTTCCTTTCTTAATCTTATCAGCTTTAGCTTTCTTCTTTAAATAGTTCTTAGCTACCTTATTATATTCTTCATATATAGCATCAGTTAATTCAGGATTGTTTAATGAATTAACAAAGTCTAAATCAGATTGATCTTCAGCTTTTTCAATACCACTAAACTCAGCCTTTTTTAATACATTCTCAACAGCTTTATTCATGATGTATCCAACCTCAACATCTGATACTTGTTGTTCAGTTATCTTAAACTGTTTGAACTGTTCAGGAGTAAAGAAAGACACAGTGCCATCTGGAAGCTTAACTTCAAACTCTCCTCCTAGTGTTTTTGCTAGGACAGTAAGTTTAGGAGCTGCTATTAACTGACTACCTTTCTTGTATATTGGATCTTCTAAAGAATACTCTTGTCCTACAGCTAATTCCTTAGTCTTAGTTTTTCTTCCTTCTTTTTGTTTAACTTCAACTGTACCTTCTGGCTCTTCCTCTAATTGAACCTTAACTTGATACTTCTCAGGGTTTTCTTTAATGTCATCATATTGATCCATGAATAACTTTCTACGTAAAGAAAGCTCAATAGTATCAGTTAATGCCAACTTAAGATCATCCTTTAACTCAGAAGTAACATCCATATTATTGATTTGCTCAATAGCAGCTTCTGTAGCTTCTTTGTTAGGCTTCTTGTTCTTGATGATGTCAGTCAATACAGCTGTTGTATCAATACCTGCATCAATCAATGGAGCACTCACTTGAGGAATACGTGCATCATAGTTCATAATCTTAGCTCCAGCATATACCATCTTATCAATTACTTGAGATGTATATATTCTGTTACCTTGTACATCAACCTGTCCTGAGTATCTTAAGTCAAGAGACTTATATAATTCATCTACCTGTCCTGCTACTCTTTCAAAGTTAGCAAGTCTTTGTTGGTATGTTTCAACTGTATCATTTATATTAGCAAGACCTTGTTCTTTAAGTTGACTTAATCCTCCTTCTGTAAGACCATCTCTTTTTAATTCTTTGATGTCTTCAGTGATCATATCATATCTACCATACTTGATACGTGGAGCTAAGTAGTTGTGCAATAAGTCTGCATCAAGGTCTTTAGCTTCTAATCTATCTCCTTGAACTACAGCAGCTTGTTGTTGCTCTTGTAATACTACACCTCTGTTAATAGCATCCATTCTATCTTGGAATGCTTGTTTGAATGAAGGAGTAGTATTAAGTGTATTTAAAAATGCTTGGGTGTTACTATTGATTGCTGCTCTTTCAGAAAGATTACCTCTAACTTGCATTAATCCTCCTGTAATACCACCAAGTAAAATACTTTCCATACCTTCCTTAGTGTTCAATACACCTACACCTTTACCATCCTTAGTACCATTTACACCATATAAGAAACCATCTACCCACATATCAGCGTTACCAGTTTGGTATGCTTTGTTGTAGTAGTTCTGAGTTCCCACTTGTAATGCGTATTGTAAACCTTCTTGTAATCCTTCTTTAGGATCAAATACGTATCTACCTACACCTGTTACTTTATCATATAACTTTCCAAACTTGCTAGCAGCTTCTTCAGCTACATACTTGCCTTCTCTTAATACAACATTATCAACCTGACCCATTAAACTATTGGCAGCTTGTTTGCTTGCAGAATAAGAAGATCCTAATAACTTAGGAAGCTGTACATATTCAGTAGCAGACAAAATAGCCATGTTACCAAAGAATGATGTTTTACCAACAGCTTCAGCTTCTTGGTTAATCTTATCTAAATCTTGACCTGTAGGTTCGTAACCATGTACTCTTGTAAACTCTTCAATAGCATTCTTTCTATATTCCTTACTTGTTTGTAATGCTTCAAAAGATGCCTCACCTGCAGAAGAGTAAGCAGCAATAGCTGTTCTTCTACCTATATCATTTATCTTAGCAAATAGATTTGTTTGTTTTGCAATCTCAGCTAACTCAGAAGACTGAGCTGTAATGTCTGCAACAGATGCAATACCTTTCTCTAATATCTGTGCAGCTTCAATATTCTTACCAGCACTAAATGCTCTTGCTGTATTTCTTAATAATGGAGTGAATGATTTGAATGCTTGAGAAGATTCATTTGCTACAGCATATGTATCTGCTAATGCACCAATTGCACGTCCTGCTCTTAAGATTCCTGCGTTTGCAATATTACCACTAATCATTGCACCTACAGCATAACCACTGTTCTTTACTAACTTATCAAATAAGAAGTTAGGTCTGAACCAGTTATCTGTAGAATACCAATTAGCCTCAGTTTCTTTTGTACTATAATAGTTAGGAAGATACTCTTGATCTACTTTAGTATTCCAATCATCAAGGTCTCTCATGATCTGATTATCCCAAATATCAGCAAGTCTTCCAGAGAACGCTGACTCTAAGGCACCTTCTAACATACCAAAGCCACCTACAACAGTGGTGGCAGTTAAGTTCAATCCTTTTAAAATACCATTAGCAGCCTGAGTTCCCCAAGACTGAGCGTTAGCTTTTTGGTTTTCTATATCTGTAATATCAGGACTGAATACATCATATCTTCTATTCTCAAATAATTCCTTAGATGTAACTGTAGGAGCCATTTCATTGATAACAGGACCATTACCAAAGAAGCTATCTACAGCACTCTGTCTACCTTGCACACTTTGTTGATACCCAAATCTTCCTGTAGAAGCTGGGTTATCTAAATCAGGAAGATGTGATTCTTCATTTTTCAGAATAGGTTTCAGGTTTTTATCAAAATCTGGCATAGTTATTTTCTATAGATTTGAGAGAAATCATATGTTGGGTAAAGTTCTTTTAACAGTTTCATCATTGTATCATCTGTTAAATTGCTCAATTGTTGTTTACCTTGCTCATATCCAAGTCTTTGTGCTCTGTTCTTACCAGAGATTTCAAAGCTTTGATAAGATCCATCTTTCTTTAATAGATGGATAGTTGGTACAAATGTACCTGTATATTTAGTATCTTCATCTAGCTGAGCTGTTAATTGATACTTATTAATATTTGGAAAATCACCAAACTGAGTTTGTAAAGGTGCACTTTCTGGACCACCATTAATATTGTTGCTACCTCTTCCAGCTCTAAGTTTTAATGCTTCTTCTTTTTGAGTGTTTACGTATTCAGCCCCAAACAATCTAATAGCTTTACTTTGATCTAAGTTTATTACTTGATCTTTTTCTTTACCTGTCATATCTGAAAGAACTGCTTGATAACCATTAGTTCCACTTTGACGTAAGAATACTTTTGTATTTTTTAAGTTATCTCCTACAAGCATGTTACCAGCAACTTCTGAATCAAAGTCTTCATTTGCAGCTATTTCTTTAGCATCAGCAGCTTTGATATATGATGATAAGTTATTAGCAATCATAGTTGGTACAGTTTTATCTTTACCAAATCCAATAGCTGTAATTGTAGGAACTAACTCAGAAACTCTAGGAGCAAGTTTTTCTTTAAATCTTTGTTCTTTTTTAACAGTCAAATCCTTATCCAACTTACCAAACTTATTTTCATATTGTACAGCTTTATCAATTATAGCTGCCATTTGAGGATTTGATCCAACTCCCACTTTAGGAAAAGTATAAACTCCTCCATCTGATGTTGTTATAGTATATTTACCAAGAGGGGCTACATCTTTAGACCAACCAATATCACCTTTGACTATTGCATTCACTAGTGCTGTTTCATTCATTATTTTTGTCTTACCACCTCCATAATTTATTGTAATAAATTTATTTGGGTCAAAGTTATCTTTTAAAAACTTGTCTCTTTGAGCAATTTGTGCTTTAACTCCTTCATCATTCTCTACTTCAGCATCTGCTTCCTTTTTAGTTTGTTCTTTTAACTTCTGTAAATCTCCTAAATATTTATTTTGCTTTAATATATCTTGGATGGTTCCAATAGCTGTAGCAGGGATATTAGCTTTATTACCATTCTTTTGATAATCATCAATCATACCATTTATTTGAGCATCAGTGTATCCTTTGTTTTTTAATTGTCCCTTTTTGCCTTCTATATCAGCATTGATACCACTCATTTGATTATCTAATCTTTCAACAGACTTTAATACATTATCTGTTTCACTACCTTCTTCTACAGCAATACCAGGAGTACCATAAGCTTCATCTAATTTTAGCTGAAGAGTTTTTTGGTCAATGTCTAATTGTCTCTCTTTCTGTCTAACAGCTTGCTCTCCTTCCCACTTTTGTCTATTCTCTGTTGTCCACTTAAGGTTCATTTCCTTAATCCAATTCTCTTGTTCCTTAAGAGGATTCTTTACATAGCTATAGTCTTCACTAGCCCACTTAAATGCATTACCCCATTGTTGAAAGAAACCTTGTCTGTATAAAGATTGTTTTACTTGGTTTGGATCTTTAGCAATAAGTTCATAGTTTTCTTTAGCATTCTCATCCAATGTACCTGGTACGTTCTCATTACCAATGATGTATCCTTGATCTTTATAAAATTGAATTCTCTTGTTAATCTCATCAGTCTTATTAGGATCTTGCACTTGCGTAGGTAGCAATGTTTTTAATCTTTCAATCTCTGCACCATTCTGTTTTTTTGTAATATCTAACTGAGTGCTAACCAGAGTGTTTAGTTTCTCTTGAGGAACATTTGCAAATGTAGATCTGCCATCAATGTCTAACTGATTATAATCTTCAGAAGTAAGAGCAGCTCTAATAGCTGTTTCAATTTGTCCTTCTGTTATACCTTCCACCTTGTTACGCTTCATTGCATCAGCAATCTTTGTAGTATCTATCTTGCCATCTTTTACAAGAAAAGGAATGTCAATAGCTTTTAAGTTTGGATGTAATGCTTTGATAGCTTCCATAGCTGTCTTGTTTACATCTCTATACTGAGAATAGCTAGCTTGTAACTTAGCTCCTGGAGTTGTACTTTCCATCCAAGGCTGAGCCTGTCTGTAGAAGTCATCTATATTATTCTTACCAGCTTTACCAGCCTCTTTATCTTTTTCAATTCTTGCTAACGTTTTTCTGAATGCTGTAGTATTTAAAACAGCATTTTGAACCAATGGGTCTTTAACCAACTGAGCAGCCATTCCCCCTACAGAATTAACTAACTGAGAATTAGAGAAGTCACCAGCAGCCACAGTTTTTAATCTGCTGCCTAGTTCATTAAGCTTTGACTTTATAAGTTCCTTATCACCATCATTATATACGTCCATCCCAGCTATATTATTTATATAGCCTTGAACCTTTTGCACACCTTGGTCATACTGGGCTTGTTTGGCCATGCCAACCTTGACCATCTCTTCGTATGGAAGTTCCTGGATGTAGGGGTTAAATTGTGATATTTTGTCAGTAAAAGATGCCATAGTACAAAATTAATTTAAAATATTAGAATTACCAAGAGTTATAACAAATTTTGGTAATTCACTATAACTGAAATAGTTAGAGATTTTTTAGAGCTTTTACAATTGAGCTATTTCTAGCCTTAGTTTTTGATGTCTTACCACCATTCTTTTGTGAAAGACCATATAGATCATCAGCTGCATCACCTCCAGAATCTGCCACACTGTACCCTTTAATCTTGCCAGTCTTTGGATTATAGATAGGATATAATTGATTACCATATGCATCAGTCTTAGTTGATCCTGATTGATTCATACTACCTGACAAATTGAATTGAGCAGGAGTGTTTACATTATAAGCTCTACCACTTGGAGAGAATCTATAGTTGTACATGTTCTCCATAACACCTAACTTTCTATTCACAGCTCTTTGTTGTGCAGTCTTAGCAGCTATAGATTTAAGAGCCTCAAGAGCTTGCTCCTTGGTATTAGATTTAGCTTGAGCTTGTCTAACATATTGATTATCAAGGATTCCCAAGTTTTTCAACTGAGCATCATTTAACAATTCTCTATTCTTAGCATACACACCCATCTTGTTTGCTTGGTTGATTCTGCTTTGTTCTCCTAATATCTTATTCTTAGTTTCTAATGCTTGAGTCATAATAAGTGCTTGAGAAGCAGGATTTTGACCTGCAGCTCTGATAGCAGCTCTAGCTTGAGAATCAACAGCATTAATCTGATCGTTCAAAGAGATATCATATGGAGTGTCTAACATTGGTTGGAAGGTTTGAGCCTTAACAGGTTCTAACTGATTCATAGCCAATGCATAATATTCAGGATATAATTGATCTGTAGGTAAAGGCTCATTAGCATTGCTAGGTCTTAACCAAGGTGCTGCATAAGATAAAGCTGTCTTACCTATATCTCCTAGTTTGTCCCAATTGATATTTTTCAAACTGAAACCTCCACCTTGATCTTCACCTCCACTTGCAGAAGTTGCCATTTGAATATTAGGCAAAGTATTAGGATCAATACGATCTGGTAATGAATAAGAAATTGGATTTCTTTCATATGGTATAATATCCATAGGTAATTTCTTTGACAAATTGCGAGTACCTGTAACTACAACTGGATTTAAATCATTTGCACCTACTCCCATCATTCCTGGTTTGTTTAATCCTTGAGCTATTGTTTTACGATCTGCTTCGTTTCCTGAATAGTAAGCTTTAAGAAGTTCCATACGTTCAGGATAATCAGGATCAAGTAATGCCTCATCATCAAGACCTTTAAGACTAGAAAGACCAGCTTGAGCTTTCTTCATTTTCTTACCATTCTTTCCCATCATACTTGGATCTGTTTCTTTTTCAAATTTACCTTCAGCTAACTTATCACTCTTAACTCCATATGCGTTGGCAACCTGATGGATAGAGTCTTGTACCACTCCTGCTTCCTTAATCTTAGCAGCATTAATCTTCTGCCAAGCTGTAGCTCCATCTAACATTGCTTGTCCTGTATTCATTGCTAAATGATCACGTGCACTGTTGTCAGTTGCATCATTAAGTATTTCAAGACCTTTATTTATTCTTTTTAATTGCTTTGCATCATTCTTAGCTACATCAGCTATATATGTTTTAAACTTCATACCTTTTGCTTTTGGATCACCCATAAGATCTGCTATTTCTTTATTAATCTTTATATTACCAAATACAACTAAGTTGTCAGCAGATCCACCATCTTGTAACTTAACCACTGGTTCATTACCTTCTACTTCCACTTCATTCTCACCATACTTAGTTTTGATACCACCATTATCATGAGATGCTCCTCTAAACATTCCTATCTCACCACCAGGTAAATTAGGATTGTATGATAGAGTTTCAAGATGTCCACCATCTCCTATTTCTAAATCACCACCCATAGCTAATTGTACACCATCTTGAGCTCTAGGATATTTGTCTGTATCAAACATCATATTAGTAGATGGTAAACGTCCACCTGTGTTCATAGTCAATGGTTTTAACTCAGGTCTACCAGTAAACAATGCTTCTGCACTAGGAGGAGTATAATGTACCTGTGCTAAGTGACCACCACTTCTTAACATATCTGCATCATGTGGAGGTTTTAAAAGATCTTTTACATCATAGTCACCAAACTTAGCAATCACTTGTGGAGTCCAATCATTACTTACCCAACCACCATCTTTCATATATGATTTAAACTGACCTTGTAAATTATTTTGGAATGCTGCTTGTTGTTGATTCATTTCAGTTTGACCTTGGAACTTTGCTAACTCTCTAGCATCTTTAGCACCACCTAATAAATTACCTGCTGCTTTACCAATCAAACCTCCTACTACACCACCTACACCAGGAAGAATCATATTACCAATAGCAGATCCTGCAGCACTACCAATTTGTGCCTGACCAGAATCTTGGAAATACTCTCCCAATTCTGCTTTGGGCATTTCACCACCATGTCTATATTGTTTGTATACGCTTTCACTTAATGGCTCATATCCAAGATCTTGATACAAATCTCCTGTAGGAGCATATGTATTTTGAATCTGTGTTGGATTGCCACCAATCATTGCACCATCCTGAGCTTGTAAATAGTTTGTACCAGTACCATAAGGGTTGCCCATTTGTCCTGGTTGTAATAAAGAATCTTCTGGTCTTACATACTTACGTTCAACTCTTTCTCTCATACCTGCAGCTTGTGCAGCAAGTCCTGATAATCTAGATGCTTGATCAGCCTTCTTAATGTTCTTCTTTTGTTGACCTATTTTTTCTGCACCAGCAATGATTCCAGGTATTGCACTTAAAGCAGCCATACCTGCACCTGCTGCATCAAATCCTTTAGCAGCACCAGCACCTGAATTAATATCATTCTTTCCTAGCAACTGATCAGCAGAAGGAGTAGCATACTGAGCTGACATATCAGCTGCAGTTTGTTGTGCACTGTATTGAGCCATAGATGCATTATTAAAAGCATCTCCCACTTGCTTTATTGTACCATCTGGATTTAACCCAGGTTGATTTGTTCCTTGAAAATATTTGTTAAAGTTTTGTTTTGGCATCTTTGGCAAACCTATACCACCCTGAGCTTTAGTAGGATTATCCCAACTAGTCAAGTCATGTAACTGGTCATTAACCATCTTACTTCCCATAGCAGCTTTCTTAAATGCTTTACCATGAGCTTTCATAAAGGCCTCCTCTGTAGGGTATTTCTTATAGAATTCCTTTTCAGATTTAACTTTAGCGATCTTTAAGATTTGATCTTTCATATTGAACGTTTGTATGATTTATTTATATTTTTCTAACCAGCCACCTCTTGGATATTCAGTAACATAGTCACCATCAAATTTATAATTCTTTCCTGGTTTCATCAACTTTTTGTCTCCAGTGTTACTAATTCCCATAACATCATAGTTAACACCTTTCATAGTAATGTCATTGCTTGGAATAGTAGTTATCTCTCCTGGGTAAGCCCATTGTCCCATAGGATCTACAAAGTGTCCACCATTTCTCCAGTGCTTAATTAATTCATATGTAGGTGCTTTCATAGTTACTTTGTTTCCAAGTGATGGATCTTGTTGTAACTTTCTTTTAAACTCTGGACTATTTAATTCTTCTATTGTAATAGGTCTACGTGTAGGCACATCTAAATCCATATCAAAAAACTCTAATCTAGGTTCAGGTAAATGTACTCCTGTAGATTGAGACATTGACTTAACAGTTTTCTGAAGTTTTGGAAATTGTTGCTTAATTTGATCAAGTTTGTTTCCATATTTTGGATATCCTTTTAATGGATCAGTAGGAAAATCCATTCCTTTATGCCAAGGATTTAATGTTTCTAATTTAATATTATTTACTTCTATTCTTCCTGGATTATTATTAGCCCATCTAGCAACTTGCTGGTTCATTAATGGCTGAGAGTAAATACTTGTACTTATTTCACCCATGTCTACTTTGTCAGGTAGATGAGCCATTATCTTTTGAAACTGCTTAGCTGCTGATGCATCTGTATCATTTTTAAAAGTCATGTTATTAACCTTCAGATAGGCATTTGGATCAGTAAGCTCTTGACGTGTTGAAATTTGCATATATCCACCTTCAGGATCTGATATTTTGTAACTACCTACTCTACTATCACCCCAATCAAGTACATCTTGACTGAATGAGTTTCCTTCTATATCAGTATAAGTTCCTGAGTCTATTGCATCACCAATCTTAAAATCTTTATCCTTACCCCATCTAGTTATTGGTAATGGTCCTGGTGTATCAGATCTATTATTCATTATACTATCTATCTGATGTTGAGGAATTCCACTAGTTGCTGGAGCAGAAGGTGCTGTATTAAATCTATTTTGCCATCTTGCAAGTCCTTCTTCATCAAGAAAATCTTCTACTCTTGTATTAGGATCTCTACTTCTTCCTACTTCTCGTCCTCTCTCATCATAAAAAATATACTCTTCTCTACTCATCAAATCATCTATCTGCTGTTGAGAAATTCCTCTTGATTGTGTTCCTCTTCTTGGTACTGACCAATCAAAGTTGTCAGGATTAGGAGTTACTTCTTGTGAAGGTCTTCTAAAATATCTATTAGCTTCTGCTGCATTCATTTGAGCAAGTTCTGCATCTGTAGGTGGTTGATAAGGAGCATATTGAGAAGGTTGTACTCTTCTTGTAGCTCCTCTTTGGATAGCATCATCTAATCCTTCCATTGCAGCATTTGCTTCAGCTTGGGTAGCAGATGTAGTTCTTTGTCCTGCTCCAAATATATTACGAAGCTGTTGTCTATTTATACCTGCAGTTTGAACATGTCCAAGAGCTTCAAGTTCTGAAATATAACGTGATGATGTTGGTATATATTTTGCTGCTTTAGAAATAAATGGAGCAGCTTCACCAATTACTGGAAGTACGTTAGCAGCATGTAATGCTCCTGAACCCAATATATAAGGATTTGCATGATAAAAACCTTTTTCTTTTACTTGATCTGCATAATCACCTAAATCATTTTTAGCTAATCTTGCTTCATTTACATAGAAAAAAGGATTCATAATATTAGCCAAACCTTCTCCTGTAGCTGTTTCACCTCTTTCAAAGTGATCAGGAATATCATAGCCCTTTAATTTATAGTTAAGTGCTGTTTGTGGATGAGCTAATATATTAAGTGTTCTAGATGCCAAAGATTCTTCTGGTTCTGCTTTACGTATATATCCTTGCTTATCTTTATTTTTTTTGATAGCTATCTCTTGTTTAGCTTCTTCATCTTTTATAATCTTATTTTCAACTTGCTTTCTACTAGGTATTTGATCATTAGATATGTAAGGATACATAGGCTTATCCAAGTCTAATATCTTTGTTAAATTTCTACCCTTCTGAGCTTTGGTTAATTTCTTACCATTCATACTTATAGTTTTAGGATTGAAGTCTAATCCATTTTGATAGTATTGCATCTCTCCACCATTTTGCATATTAGGATTATAAGACTTACCTTTTAAGTTCCATAGATATTGATTTCTTCTTTTTCTTTCTTCTTTACTAACTCCAGGAGTATGTGGAGTAACGTTAGATATTATTTTTTTAATACCTACTTCTTTATCGCTTACTGCTGATTTAGTTTTTGGATCAATATATGTTCTATCATAAATCTTATAAGGTTTTCCAACTTTATGTAGTAAATATGATTGTTGATATTCTACATTGTTTGTTGGATTTTCTTTATCTAGATGTTGATCTTTTTCATAGTCTGCTGGATAGAAATCCCATGCATCAGTTACAAATGCATAAGGAGTATCAATATCTTCATCATATCCAAGTCCACTTCTATAATGTCCTAAATCTGGAGCCTTATCATAAAATACTTGTGTATCAATATTGCTAAGAGCAGGATCATCACTAGTATCAAAACGATGATAAAACTTAGGTTTGCGTGTTTTTATAACTTCTTCTAAATCTTTCTTTTGAACAGGACTTAAGCGTGTTGCTTTATCAATTGTAGAGTTAGTTGATAGTCTTTGCTTTAAAGAATATGAGGGAAGAAACTTATAGTAGTCATCTTTAGGTGAATACTGTGATAAAGGTAAATTTTGATCACCATAAATATATTGCTTAAGTAGATCAACATTTTTAGGATCATTTGCATCCTCATTCCAAACTCCTTGATATCCTTTTGTATTTAAAAATTCTTTTTCACCAGCAACTTTAGACTTTCCTGCTATTTCTTTATTAGTTCTAATTGGAAAGCTACTTTTAGAAGCTTGTTTATAAGCCTCTTCTTTAATTTTATCTCCTATTATAGGAAGCTTCATTAACCATGGATTAGAAGCTAAAAAATCTATTTGTGCATTACCACTTTTATAAGTAGGTTCATCAGGATTATAATACTCTTTTTCTGTTAAATCTTTTCTTTTAGATGTTCCATTCTGAGCACTAGCTAATGTCTTCTTTGTATACTTACCATTGGCTGGAGCAGGGTTCTGTGTACGTGCGTACATGAATCCTACAGAACCTGGTAAAGAACCACCCATCTCAAACTGTCCTCCCCACGCTGGAGACCTCCAGTTTTGAGCCATGTAGCCATCTCCTTCAAAGCCAGGACCTGCAGATACTTTGGCATCATTAACATTAGGCTTTGTGCCATAGTTATCCTTGGTCTTTTTCTTTAAGACCAATCCTCCTTGTTCATATTTATCTAACCACTTAGCCATTATTTGTAAGAGATTTGAGATGGTGCAACAATAAATTGAGAAACTATATGAGCCTCAGAGCTGTTATCAAGGATGTGTCTAACCTTTAAATCTTTTGCTCTTAGTGGTTCTTTCTTAAATGAACGTTTTCCATAATCCATATTAGCCTGGTTTACAACCTTATCTATTGATAAAGATTCACACGTAGTGCTAAACAAAGGTACTGATTTACTTTTAACTAACCCCCAAAAAGTATTATATTGATAGAAATTATCTGACTTAGTATAGGTGATAGTTTTACTAAACTCATTGTATATTGGGTAAGCCAAGTATTGTTTTAGGTTATGCATTGGCTTTGGTACCAATTCAAGTATACCTGTAGATTGTTGCCCATTGTATAATACAGCTTTGTTAAACCATTGATTATCAACACTTACCTGAGCATTATCATTATACACACCATCTGGAATAGGTAAGTAGTTATATACTTTACTGTAGTCTTTAACATTCTGAAGTATCTCATCATATGTTTGATATGCAAATGGATACTCTATAACATAAGGTTCTATATTACCATAGTATTTATTATAGTTAACCACATCAGTTAAATGTCTCCATAAAGAAGCTGTGTTACATTCTGTATAGGGCAATGCAGCTAACTCTTCAATAGTAGCAGTGCCAACGTTAACAGTAATAGCATTTGTGCACTTTCCTGCAGATGTTATAATGATCTGTGTCACAGCATCATCTACACTAACAGTATATCCATCAATTAGATTTTGTTTAGTTATGTCAGTGCCCAAGACAGTCCCTAAGTTATCAGAGATATCAAAGGGTCCTGTTCTACCACCTGCACAAGTTAATCTTATTATTACTACTTTTGACATTTATTGTATTTTAGTTACATGCACAAACTGCCACAAACAATGTAGGGTTATTTGTTAAACTTGGAAAAGCAACATTCATAGCTGATAATAAACCTTGATCAGCATATTGATAACAATTTGCAATAGGAGTATTAGTGTCTTGTACAGTTACCAAAGTTGTTACTCCTATGTTATAATATGGATCTCCTGTATCACATCTTGTATAAACATAAATATAAGGATCATCAATAGGCATATCTACATATGTGCCACAGTTTGCAAGAACTCTACATATTACAGTTCCATCAGGTACATTTGTAGATGTAATACCTGCAATTAATGCAGCTTTAGAAATACCTGTTTCAAAAGGAATTATATATCCATCTACATCAGAATATAGACTAAATGTTGTGGCATTTGTTCCTGCGTTACTTATACTTATTGTTGCTGTAAAAGACATCTTTATTTATTTAAGGGGTTGAAACATATATAAACTCTCCTGGAGCTATTGTACAATCAGGTTGAGTAGTAAACTCTCCTGGTACTACAAAACAATCAAAAATTGTAGTTGTTGTGCTAGTAGTACTTGTGGTCGTACTAGTTGTGCTACTAGTAGTTGTTGTTGTAGTTGCAGGAGCAACATACACTGCTGTACCATTTAAGCTACAATCTAAAGGAGTGGCTGTGGTGGTAGTAGTAGTGGTTGAAGAAGGAATCTCTACAACTGCCACTGCTGACATATCACAACCTTCATTCAATCCAGAATAGTAGAAATTGTTTTCTCCTATATAGAAGTTAGGAATATAAGTATGGAAACTAACCCAACTCTTTGTATTTAAGTTAAATGATACTGTCCATGATTTGTTACAGAAATATTCTGTATCTGTCAAAGCTACAAATGTTTTAACATATGTATTGCCAGCTACAGGTCTGTTTATGTAGAACTTTTGCTCAACCTCATCATAGTATATTTGTTTACCTGGTTGAGGGATGTAATCTAACTTAGTTATTATAACTCTCTCAAACTTGCTATCAAACACACCATGTAAACCAAGACCATTGAAGTGATTATCTGTATTTGCTGTAGGGAAGTATCTTAGTATCTCAAACGCTAAGTGGTCTGTAAAGAACCTGTTCAAGCCAGAACCAAATCCTGAGATATCCATTGCTTGGGTACCTACAATTAAGAATACTTGACCTCTCTTGGCATCTACAGTGATTTGTCCATTAGGTATCTTAAGCAAGAACTTGTTTTGAGATCCTACATATCCTAAGTCTGTTTCAGCATAGTCTACTGGAGGAGTAGCACCAAACAATGAAGGATTACCTAAATATGCTGCTTGAGGGTTACTTGTATTGATTGTTAACAAGTTACCATATAACAATGTCTTATTCTCAAATCTAGCTAATGTTGCTCTATTCTGAATACCATCTAATGATATCAACTTACCATAGTTTTGTGGGAAGTCAAAGAAACTCACTGGACGATATATCAACCAACTATTAATTCTATTGTCAGAATAGCTTTGTTGTGGATCAGAGTAGATTGCTCTGAATGGGAAGTTTGTATAACAAAGTTGCTTCACCCAATCTGTAGGCAGATGTGAGAAATAGTTCTCTGTATTCTGCTTAGAATAGGTAGTGTTGTAATAGTATGTATTATCAAGAGCAATAGGTACTTTACTTTCTTGGAACCAGCTATCAGGAATACCTGAGCTCACGTGTGGGTAGAAGTCACCTTCTAAGTTATTGAACGCTTGACGTAAATCTACGTTAATAGAACTTTCCACGTAGAAGTAAGGTACACCATAAGCAAAGGAGTACATCTTACCATCATATATATAGTTTTGTGAACCTTGTACTACAGTTCCTGGAGGAGGAGTTGTAGAAGTACTTGTAGTACTTGTAGAAATGTTATCTACAATACTATCATTAGGACAGTCTAAATAATGAGCTTTGGTAGAGATAAGGTTCTTCATTAATGTTGAACCTACATAATAGTCAGACAGAATTGATCTAGCTGAATACCAGTATTGTGGATAAGCCACATTACCTAACTCATCATAGTAAATGTCAGAATCATCTGGAGCATTTACTCTGTTATCAATAAAGAAAGGAAGCTTAGTTTTAAAACCAAACTTACCAATGAATGTATCACCACCAAAAATAACTTCAGAATCACTTGCTGGAAGAGCATTAAATAATCTTTGGAATCCTGTATCAATTGTTTGATATGAATATATCTGTCCCCATTGACTATTATTAATAGCTTTTATTGATCCATAGTAAGATACTACTTTAATTTCATGTTGAAACTCAGGAGCACTACAACTGTCCTTTTGAGAGATAGTAAATCTTGAATCATCAGATATCAGACTTGTACCTCCTACATATAATGAAGGACTTTGATTTGGATAAGGTAAAGGATCAATAGGGTTTACTACTCCAGTTCTTTTTTCAATTGTTTTAATATAAACTGAAGACTCTCTGTTCCAGTTATTAAGATCATGAATATCACCTACATTCTGTACACCAGGGAACACATATTGACATCTGTCTAATTGTCTTTGTTTCTTCCCTTCATCATTAGGAACATCTACACTATAGTCATAGCTAGAGATAGAGTTAAATGATTGTGCAAAGTTCTTTCTACTAATACCAGTGATATAGATCTGTAAGTAAGTTTGATATGCTGTGAAGAAAGCTGTAGCACTAAATCCTCCAAGATCAGCTATTGTTTTACTAGAGTTCAAGGCATCAATCTGAGCTTGTCTAGTAATAAGCTTATACATAGCATGTTTCTGTACTTCAACAAAATGAGATCTACCACCACCAAATAACACACTCTCTAACTTAAGAATGTTACCTAATGTAGGTTGTCCAAAAGAAGTTTCTGGTGAGTTGAACACTTGTCTATATGGAGATTCAGTATTATTGAATCCATCTAAGTTTTTTGGAAAGGCATCAACATTTACATTACCACTTGCTACAATATTATAACGAGTACAACCTGATACATATGTAGGAGCTCCTAATGAGTTGATTGTTACTGATGTTCCTTTTGTTACAGTAACAAATGTTACTGCACCAGTAGTAGGATCTGTATATTCAAACTTAGGAGATGGTTGAAAAAAACATCCTCCAGTTTGTGCACTGATAATATATGTAGTAAAAGTAACATTTGTAAATGTAGCTGCACCTGAGTTTACAACAGGAAGTGTAAGAGAATATACTCTA
>JACCDM010138725.1_pt1 | contig 29476 bp, 32 predicted proteins | sample 7445851 | NCBI WGS metagenome assembly JACCDM01 (sample SAMN15323438, study PRJNA562643) | freshwater metagenome | isolation source: river surface water | place: USA:Blue River Watershed | collected 2017-08-16
CGGGGCCGGCGCTGGCGCCAGCGTGGGCAAGGTGTTCGGGCATGAACGCGCGATGAAGGGCGGCATCGGAACGGCCTCGGTCACCGCGGGCGGCGTGACGGTGGGCGCGCTCATCGCCTGCAATGCGCTGGGCGACGTGGTGGACCCCGACACGGGCCGCGTGATCGCAGGCGCGCGGACGGCGAACGGCCAGCGCCTGCAGGACACGCGGCGCGCGCTCCTGGCGGGGGAGCGGCCGATTCCGATCCTGGCAGGCAGCAACACCACGATCGGTGTGGTCGCCACCGATGCCGCACTGTCCAAGACGCAGGTGAACCGCCTGGCCCAGGTGGCGCACGACGGGCTTGCGCGCGCCATCAACCCCGTGCACACCGTGGCCGACGGCGACACCCTGTTCGCGCTCGCCACCGGCCACCACACCACGCACCCGGGCATGATGGTGCTGGCCACCCTGGCCGCTGAAGCCGTCGCGCGCGCCACGGTGCGGGCGGTGCTGGCGGCGCAGGGCATCACGGCGGTGGATGCCCACGGCCAACGACTTCACCTGCCTGCCGCCAGGGACCTGCCGACCCTCTGACCGACGGTCCATCCGGGGCCCATGGGCACATTGGCTACCATCGGCGCGTAACCACCGTGACACGTCAAACAGGAGTCCAAAAATGCGGGCCGCACTCACTCACTACAAAAGCAGCAACGAAGCGACCTACAACGCCTTGCTTTGCATCATTGGCGGCCTGCTCTGGGCTTTGCTGGCCGTCTCCCTCCTGTCGGACGGGAGCGCAGGAATTTTCATCATCGCGATCTATGCCATCCCGGTCGTGATCGTCCTCACCATCTCCGCGTTGCTGTTTCGCGCGACGGCCATGGGCAACATGGTCCTCGTGAACGAGCAGCAGTTCCCCCACATCCACCAGATGGTCGTCGAAGGCTCCGAGCGCCTGGGGATGACGCCTCCCGAGACGTTCATCTACAACGCCAATGGCGTCTTCAACGCCTTTGCACGCCAGGTGTTCGGGCGCAAGTACCTGCTTCTGACCTCGTCCATCGTGGAGGTCACGACCGACGAGCAAATTCGCTTCATCGTGGGCCATGAGCTGGGACACCACGCCGCGGGACACCTGAACTTCTGGCTGTTCATGCTGCGGCTGCCCGCCCGCCTGGTTCCCTTCCTGCACAAGGCCTACTCGCGCCAGTGCGAGTACACCAGCGACAAGCTGGGCCTGTACGTGACCCGCAACGTGCACGACTCCTGCACGGCGCTCTCGATGCTTGCCTGCGGTTGCCAGAAGCTGAACCCCAAACTGAATCTGACCGCCTTTGAAAAGCAGGAGACGCTGGTTCCCGAGACTTCGGGCTACTTCGCGGAGATCCTGCGGACCCACCCTCGCCTCACCCGACGCGTGCTGGCCCTGAAGGCCACCCAGATCCAGGACTGAGCCCGCCACCCGCTCGTCCTCTCCAGCAAAAAGGCCGCGGATCACCGCGGCCTTTTTGCTGGAACGATCACGCGCCGAGGATCATTTCAAGGCCTTGAAGCGCACGCGCTTGGGCTTGGCACCCTCCTCGCCCAGGCGCTTTTTCTTGTCGGCTTCGTACTCCTGGTAGTTGCCGTCGAAGAACACCCACTGGCTGTCACCCTCGGCCGCCAGGATGTGGGTGGCGATGCGGTCCAGGAACCAGCGGTCGTGGCTGATCACGAGCACGCTGCCGGCGTATTCCAGCAAGGCGTCTTCGAGCGCGCGCAGGGTTTCGACGTCCAGGTCGTTGGAGGGTTCGTCCAGCAGCAGCACGTTGCCGCCGGCGATCAGGGTCTTGGCCAGGTGCAGGCGGCCACGCTCACCGCCCGAGAGCATGCCGACCTTCTTCTGCTGGTCGCCGCCGTTGAAGTTGAAGCGGCCGCAGTAGGCGCGGCTGGCCATCTGGAACTTGCCGACGTTGATGATGTCCAGGCCGCCCGAGACGTCTTCCCAGACGGTCTTTTCGTTGGAGAGGACGTCGCGGTTCTGGTCGACGAAGGCCATCTTGACCGTGGCGCCGATCACCACCTCGCCGGAATCCGGTTGCTCCTTGCCCGCGATCAGCTTGAACAGCGTGGACTTGCCCGCGCCGTTGGGGCCGATGATGCCGACGATGGCGCCAGCCGGGATGTTGAAGGACAGGTTGTCGATCAGGACGCGGTCGCCGAAGGACTTGGAGACGTTCTTGAACTCGATGACCTGGGTGCCCAGTCGCTCGGCCACAGGGATGAAAATCTCCTGCGTCTCGTTGCGTTTCTGGTATTCGTAGTCGGAGAGTTCCTCAAAGCGCGCCAGGCGGGCCTTGCTCTTGGCCTGGCGGCCCTTGGGGTTCTGGCGCGCCCACTCCAGTTCCTTCTTCATGGCCTTGGTGCGGGCATCTTCGGTGCGCTGTTCCTGCTCCAGGCGCGCCTCTTTCTGCTCCAGCCAGGTGCTGTAGTTCCCCTTGTAGGGAATGCCGTGACCGCGGTCCAGTTCGAGGATCCACTCGGCGGCGTTGTCCAGGAAATAGCGGTCGTGGGTGATGGCCACGACGGTGCCGGGGTAGCGCTGGAGGAACACCTCGAGCCAGTCGACCGATTCGGCGTCCAGGTGGTTGGTGGGCTCGTCCAGCAGCAGCATGTCGGGCTTGGACAGCAGCAGCTTGCACAGGGCGACGCGGCGCTTCTCACCGCCCGAGAGCAGGCCGATCTTGGCGTCCCAGGGCGGCAGGCGCAGGGCATCGGCGGCGATCTCGAGCTGGTGCTCGGAGTCGGTGCCGGAGGTGGCGATGATGGCCTCGAGCTTGGCCTGTTCGGCGGCCAGGGCGTCGAAGTCGGCGTTTTCCTCGGCGTAGGCGGCATACACCTCTTCGAGGCGGGCCTTGGCGGCGTTCACCTCGCCCAGGGCCTCTTCCACCTCCTGGCGCACGGTGTTGTCGGGGTTGACCTTGGGCTCCTGGGGCAGGTAGCCGATGTTCAGGCCCGGCATGGGCATGGCCTCGCCCTCGATCTCCTTGTCGATGCCGGCCATGATCTTCAGGAGCGTGGACTTGCCCGAGCCGTTGAGGCCCAGCACGCCGATCTTGGCGCCGGGGAAGAAGGACAGGGAGATGTCCTTGAGGATCTGACGCTTCGGCGGGACGATCTTGCCGACGCGGTTCATGGTGAAGACGTATTGGGCCATGGGGGTCTGTGTGCCTGTCTGGGATGCTGGGAAACGGGTGCCGGGCCCGTGGAATTCGACACAGGGGCCCGCGCGGCGCAACCCGTGATTATCGGCGGATGCGGCCGGGTCCGGGAGGCCCGGCCCCGCCGAGCCCAATCCGTGCGACAATCGGCCCGCACGCGCTTCCAGTTGGCGCGGCAGCAGCACTCCTGCTGGGGACCAGCGGCCTCCCGGATCTCCGGGCCGAAGCCGCCACCTCCCACCCCCGAACTGATCGACCTTTGACTGGCTCGGTGCCCGGCACCGTACAGGCCGATCCCATGCGCCAAGGATTTGGCGCGGACTTTTCATGACTTTCGACGAACTCCATCTGGCACCCGCCATCCTCCAGGCCGTGCGCGAACAGGGCTACGACAGCCCCACCCCCATCCAGGCCCAGGCCATCCCCGCCGTACTCGCCGGGCACGACCTGCTCGCCGGCGCCCAGACCGGCACCGGCAAGACCGCCGCCTTCACCCTGCCCCTGCTGCACAAGCTGTCCAAGGGCCATGGCAAGACCAACAAGTTCGGCAAGGACGGCATCGCCGCCCTGGTGCTCACGCCCACGCGCGAGCTGGCCGCCCAGGTGGAGGAGTCCATCCGCACCTACGGCAAGCACCTGCCACTGACCTCCACCGTCATCTTCGGCGGCGTGGGCATGAACCCGCAGATCGACCGCATCAAGCGCGGCGTCGACATCCTGGTGGCCACCCCCGGCCGCCTGCTGGATCTGGCGCAGCAGGGCCACCTGGACCTGTCCACGGTGGAAATCCTGGTGCTGGACGAAGCCGACCGCATGCTGGACATGGGCTTCATCCACGACGTGAAGAAGGTACTGGCCCTGGTGCCCAAGGAGAAGCAGAGCCTGCTGTTCTCGGCCACCTTCAGCGACGAGATCCGCGACCTGGCCAATGGCCTCCTGAAGAACCCGCAAAGCATCCAGGTGACGCCGCGCAACACTACGGTGCAACGCATCACGCAGATGGCCCACCTGGTGGGACGCGGCAAGAAGAAGGCGCTGCTGGCGCACATCATCCAGAAGAACGACTGGAGCCAGGTGCTGGTGTTCACCCGCACCAAGTTCGGCGCGAACAACGTGGCCGAATTCCTGGAGAAGAACGGCATCACCGCGATGGCCCTGCATGGCAACAAGAGCCAGGGCGCGCGCACGCAGGCGCTGGCGGGCTTCAAGAGCGGCGAGATCCGCGCCCTGGTGGCCACCGACATCGCCGCGCGCGGCATCGACATCGACGAACTGCCGCACGTGGTCAATTACGAGATTCCCAATGTGCCCGAGGACTACGTGCACCGCATCGGCCGCACCGGCCGCGCCGGCAACAGCGGCGAGGCGGTGAGCCTGGTGTGCCTGGACGAAGAGGGTTTCCTGATGGAGATCGAGCGCTTCACCAAGCAGCAGATCCCGCGTGAGCCGGCCGAGGACTTCGGCCCCGAACCCGACGAGCGGGCCGAGCCCATCGCCATGGGTCGCCAGACCATCTGGGGCGGCGCTGGCAAGCCGCCCAGCCGCGAGGTGATGGCCGCTGCGGCCAAGGCCGCGCGCTCGGAAATGATGCAACGCATTCGCGACAACAAGGCCGCTGGCGGTGGCCAGGGCCGGGGCGGACACAAGCAGTCGGCGGGGCCCAAGCAGGGCGGCGGCCGCGGCGGGAATGGCAATGGCAACGGCAATGGCGCCCGCCAGGGTCAAGGCCAGGGCCAGGGTCGCCAGGGCGGCGGCGCCCGTCCCCCGCAACACCAGCGGTTCGAGGACGGCGAGGCCCAGCCGCGCATGGGCGCTCACCAGAGCGGCGGCCCTTTTGTGCTGCGTGAAGCCACGCCGGTGCGTGGCAAGGGCGATGGGCAACCCGACCCGCTGCGCACCAGCGTGGACAGCATGGGCGGACGCGGCCGTCGCGGTGGCGGGGGTGGAGGCGGCCGTGGATTCGGCGGCGGTGGTGGCGGGGGCCGTGGCGGCTCGCGCAACTGGGGTCGTTGAGCGCGGGGCCTGCCCATGACCGGGCCGTCGACCCCTTCCCCTTCTGAAGTCCTGGAGACCTGGCTCGCGCGCGAGCGCGAGGTGCAGGCGGACTTTACAGCGGGCGCAGGGGCGGGATTCACCCGTCTTCAGGACGTCGCGCACCTGAGCGGCCTGCAGATGATGCAAGGCATGCTGCGCGGCGAACTGCCGCATGCATGGCGGACGGCAGCTGGCCACCGCCGAAGGCCGCCTGGTGGGACCCGACGGGACCCTCTACGCCCACGGCACGACGACTTGCCTGGTGTTCGACCTGAAGCGCTGAAGCTTGCGGGCCCGGTTCAGAGCACGAAGGGCCGCCCCGTCACCGGCGTCGTCGGCACCGCCATGTCCTGGCGCGCCATGATGCCGGCCTCCCAGGCCAAACGGCCGGACTCCACCGCAAGCCGGAAAGCCCGCGCCATCGTCACCGGGTCGCGCGCCTGCGCCACCGCGCTATTGAGCAGGATGGCGTCAAACCCCAGCTCCATCGCCTGCACCGCATCGCGCGGCGACCCGATGCCCGCGTCCACGACCAGCGGCACGTCCGGCAACCGTGCCCGCAGCGTGCGCAGCGCCGTCGGATTGAGCAGCCCCTGACCCGACCCGATCGGCGCGCCCCAGGGCATCAGGATCCGGCAGCCCACATCCAGCAGGCGCTGGCAACTCACGAGGTCGTCCGTGCAATACGGGAAGACCTCGAAGCCGTCACGCACCAGGGTGCGCGCCGCCTCGACCAGTTCGAAGGGATCGGGCTGCAGCGTGTGCTCGTCGCCCACCACCTCCAGCTTGATCCAGTTCGTGTCGAACAACTCCCGGGCCATGCGCGAAAGCGTCACCGCCTCGTTGGCCGTGCGGCAGCCTGCGGTATTGGGCAGCAGGCGTGCCCCGGTGGCCCGCACCATGGCCAGGAAGTCATTGGGCTGGCCATCGCCCGCCAGCTGGCGCTTCAGACCCACGGTCACGACCTGGGTGCCGGACGCGGCAATCGCATCCTGCAGCACCTTCGGCGAGGGATAGCCGGCGGTGCCGAGGAAGAAGCGGCTGTCGAGGCGGGCGCCACCGATCTCGAGGGGCATGGGCATGGGATCAGCCTCCGGTGATGGGTTGGAAGGTGAAGACCTGGTCACCGGACTGCAGGATCCGGGCCGCGCGCGCATCGCGGGCGACGAACTCCTGGTTCACGGCGGTGGCCAGGGCCTGCGGCGAATCCGCCAGCTGGGCGACGAGGTCGGCCAGCGTGCTGCCCTCGGGCATCTCGCGCGGCTGGCCGTTGACGGTGAGGGACATCATGCGCAGGGCTCCAGTGTGTGCAGGGCCCGCTCCACCAGTGCCGGCGCGATCAGCCAGCCATGCCGGAACAGGCCATTGACCTGCGTCAGGCCAGCCTCGACGGCGAGCACCGGCAGGTTGTCCGGCAAGGCGGGGCGCAGGTTGGTCTCGGTGTGCACCACGCGCGCCTCGGCCAGCGCGGGCAGCACGCTGTGGGCGGCGGCCAGGAGTTCGACGGTGCTGCGCAGGGAGATCGGCGAGCGGTCCTCGCTCTCGATCTCGCTGGCGCCCACCAGCACCCGGTCGCCCGCGCGCGGGACGATGTAGACGCGATGGCGGGGATGCAGCAGCCGGATCGGGCGTGAAAGGCGCACGCCGGGTGCATGCAGGTGCAGGATCTCGCCCCGCACGCCGCGCACCGGCAGCTGCGGGCGCGCGCCGGTGCCGCGCACATCGAACACCCAGTCGAAGGCGAGCTGCTGCCCCCCCAGCCTCACACTGCGCGCGGCCACCGCATCGACGGCCTGGCCCCAACGGAACACCGCACCCGCTGCCATGGCGCCTTGTGCCAGCGCGCCCATGGCTTGCACGGTATCGATCTGGCCTTCATGCGGCAGCAACCAGGCATGCGGCGCACCGCGCAGGTCGGGCTCGAGTTCGGCCAGCGCCGGGGCGGACAGGCCCCGCGGCGCATGCTCCGGCGGGGCCTTGGCGCGCACGAGATCGACCACCCGGCTGGCGGCGCCCTCGTCGCCACGATGCGCCAGCAGCAGCGAGCCGCGCTGGTGGACGTCCACCGGCCCGAGCAGGCCTGCAACCAGGCCGGGCCACAAGGCCAGGGAGCGCAGACCCAGCGCAAAGACGTGGTCGTCGGCCGATTCGAGTTCGGCCACCGGGGAGAGCATGCCTGCGGCGGTCCAGCCGGCCGCGCCGCGGCCCGTGGCGTCTGGCGCCGGATCGAACACCTGCACCGCATGCCCGGCCCGGGCCAGCTGCAAGGCGAGCAGCCGACCGAGCAGCCCGGCACCGGCGATGGCGATGCGCAAGGGGCTCCGGCCCGCGGGGGGCAGGTGGATCGCCGGGGGCGACGCGGAGCCGGTGGGGGTGGACATGCCGACCTTCTTCCTCATGTGGTGGTGCGTGGCGCAGGGCGCGCACCAGGGAAAGGGCCGCAGGGTCTGGGCTCTCCTTCCGCCGGTGCGAACCGGTTCAAGTTCACGGGTTTGGTCTGGCCATCTCAGCGGCCGGCTTGACGCCGTCCGCACCCCGGAGCAGGGGCGATTCTAGGCCCAGGGCCCGCCACCGCGCAGGCCATGCGACAATTCTTCCCGCTCCGGGGTGCACGCCTAGCGTGCTGAGATGCAGACCCGCGAACTTGATCCGGTTCATGCCGGCGTAAGAAGAGCCCTCCCGCCCGTCCGCGCACGCGGCCTTCTCGCGGGTCACCCCTTCGGAGCAGTGCGTTCATGGCTTGCGAAGGAGTTGCAGTGACCTCGTTCCCCCCTGCCAGCGGCCCTGCGGCCGATGCCGGCGCCGCGCCGATCGCGCGGACCCTGCGCTATCCGCGCGTGCTGTCCATCGCCGGCTCGGACAGCGGGGGCGGTGCGGGCGTGCAGGCCGACCTCAAGACCTTCTCGGCGCTGGGCTGCTTCGGCATGACAGCCATCACCGCACTCACCGCGCAGAACACCTTGGGCGTGCGTGCCATCCACGCCGTGCCGCTGGACATGCTGCATGCGCAGATCGATGCGGTGGTCGAGGATATCGGCGTGGACGCCGTCAAGGTCGGCATGCTGCATTCGGCCGCCACCGTGCAGGCCGTGTCGGCCGCCATCGACCGCCATGGCCTGGACCGCGTGGTGCTGGACCCGGTCATGGTGGCCACCAGTGGCGCCGCACTGATCGACCGCGAGGCGGTCCAGGACTTGGTGACGCACATGTTTCCCCGGGCGGTACTGGTCACCCCCAACCTCGACGAGGCGGCGCTGCTGGTGGCGCGGCCCCTGGCCAGCGAGGCGGACATGGAAGCCGCCGCACGCGAATTGCTGGCGCGGGGCGCCCGGGCGGTCCTGCTCAAAGGCGGCCACCTGGCGGGCGGCACGGTGAGCGACCTGCTGCTGGCGCGCGACGCCGCGCCGGTCTGGCTGCGCGGCCCCCGCATCCCCAGCGCGAACACGCACGGTACGGGCTGCACGCTGTCCAGCGCGATCGCGGCGCACCTGGCACGCGGCGCCGGACTGGAGGACGCGGTGCGGTCTGCACGTGACTACGTGCGCGGCGCCCTCGAGGCCGGGGCACCGGTACGTACTGGCGCAGGCAGCGGCCCCTTGAACCATGCCTGGCAGCCGCAGGGAATGCGGGGGGTGCCCCTGCCATGAGCGGCTGGACGCCCGACGGCCTGTCTGCCGCCACCCGCGCCCTGGTGCCGGAGTTGCTCGCCTTTCTCTCGCAGGACGGCTGCGACGATGCGGCCTTCGACGCCATGGCGCGCCGTCTGTTCGCCCACCAGTACGCGCACAACGAGCCCCTGCGCCGCTTCTGCCAGCGCCGTGGCCTCACCCCGCGTCGGGTGCAGACCTGGCGCGACATCCCCGCGGTGCCGATCAACGCCTTCAAGGAGGTGACCCTCAGTTGCGAGCCTGTCCAGGCCTGTGAGCGCGTCTTCATGACCAGTGGCACCACGCGCGCCGAGGTGCGGGGCTGCCACCACCATCCCACCATCGCCGTCTGGGACGTCTCGATGCGCCGCAACTTCGCGGCACGCTTCATGCGCGGTAGCGATCGCCTGCCCATGGCCATCCTGTTCCCGCCCGAGACCGAGCTGGGGAACTCCTCGCTCGCCCGCTACCTGTCGCAGGCCCTGCGCGAATTCGGCACGCCCGACAGCGCCTGCTACCTGACCTCCCGCGGCATGGACCTGCCCGGCCTGCGTGCGCGCCTGCGAGAGGCCGAGCGCAGCGGCCAGCCCCTGGCCGTTCTCGGCGCCAGCTACGCCTTCGTGCACCTGCTGGACGCGATGGCACAGGACGGCGAAGCGGTGCATCTGCCTCTCGGCAGCCGCCTGCTGGACACCGGCGGCTACAAGCGCCAGTCACGCGAACTCGCGCACGAGGACTTCTACCAGGAACTCACGCTGCGCCTGGGGGTGCCACGCGCGCAGTGCCTCAACATGTACGGCATGACGGAGTTGAGCAGCCAGTTCTATGACGATGGCAATGCGCTCACTCCCGCCGTGAAAAGCGGCCCGCACTGGATCCGCAGCCGGGTGGTCGATCCGATGACAGGACGCGACGTGCCCACGGGTGAACGCGGCGTGCTGGTGCACTGCGACCTGGCCAGCTTCAACGCCACCACCACGATCCTCACCGAGGACGTGGGCATCGCGGTGGACGGCGGCTTCCTGCTGCTCGGGCGGGCCGAGGGCGCGCAGGCGCGGGGCTGCTCGCTGGCGGTGGCTGAATTCCTGGCGGCGGCATGAACGCTGCAGCCTCCCCCTGGAAAGCGGGCCACCTGCCCGGGCTGGCCGATCACGAAGTCGGCTGGCACACGCTGCGATTTGACGCCGCGCCGGGCCAGCCCCTGGACATCGATGTGCCGGTGCTCTCGCCCGAACAGGCCCACGCCCTGGCGCGGCGGGTGCGGCATTCGGCCCGTGACGTGCTGCAGGCCCTGCCCGTCTCGGCCATCATCGAACGGATCGACCGTGCCGTGGCCCGCCTGCTCGATGACACCGACCCGCTGCGCCGGCAGGCCGATGCCCTGCTGCCCCGGGTGACCGGCTACGACGCGACGATGGTGCGCCTGGGCCTCACCCGCTACCTGCATGCCTTTCGCGCACCGCAGCTGCATCGCTTCGTGAGCGAGGATTTCGCCAACCCCAAGGTGCTCGACGAATTCCAGCCCGCCACCAAGGGCGGCATGGTGCGCGCCTTCGGGCCGGACCTGCTGGTCCACCACTGGGCGGGCAACGTGCCCGGGCTGCCGCTGTGGAGCCTGGCCTGCGCCCTGATGGTGAAGTCCGGCAGCATCGGCAAGCTGCCCAGCGCCGAGCCGGTGTTCGCGACGCTGTTCGCGCGGGCCCTCGCGCAGGTGGCCCCCGACCTGGCCGCCTGCTTCGCCATCGTGTGGTGGAAAGGCGGCGAGGCCGAACCCGCCGCCACGCTGCACGCCCAGGCCAATGCGGTACTGGCCTATGGCGGCCAGGAAGCCATCGACCAGATCCGCGCCCAGGTGCCCACGCGCACGCGCTTCCTGGCCTATGGTCACAAGCTGGGCGTGGGCCTGGTGGGGCGCGCGGCGCTGGACATGCAGCGCGGCCCCGCCCTGGCCCGCCTGGCAGCCCAGGACGTGGCACGCTGGGAGCAGCAAGGGTGCTACTCGCCGCATGTGTTCTACATCGAGCGCGGGGCGCGCCTGACACCGCGCGAGTTCGCGCAGCATCTCGCGGGTGAACTTGCGGCGCTGGCCCTGCGCCATCCCCGGCCCGCGCTGCCCCTGGCCGACGCCGCAGCAGTGGCGCAATGGCGGCAATCCATCGAGGTGGCCGGCCTGCGCGGGGAGGCGTCGGCCAATGCACTGCTGGGTGACGAATCCTCGCCCTGGGCCGTGGCGTTCAGCGAGGACGCCCTGCCCCTGGCGCCGACTGCGGGCTGGCGCTGCATCCAGGTGGTGGCGGTCGATGACCTCGCGGCGGCCGCCGATGCCTTGGCCCCTCACGCACCTTACCTGCAGACCGCCGGCGTGGCGGTGGAGCCCCAGCGCCTGTATGCCCTGTCCCTGCGCCTGGCGCGCGCGGGCATCACCCGGGTGTGCGCCATCGGCTCGATGACCGCCCCCGAGGCCGGCTGGCACCACGACGGCGGCTTCAACCTGCGGGACCTGGTGGGCATCGCCGAGATCGAAGCCTCGGCCGAACGCGCCGCCGACCGGTTCGCTCCGTACGCGCAGGAGGACGGCGGATGACGGCGCGGGATGCCAGCCGCTTTCTCGAACTCGAAGGGGTGGACTTCGCCTTCCCGGGGGCGCCGCACACGCTGCAGGACATCACGCTGGCCCTGGCGCCGGGCGAGGTGCGCGGCATCGTGGGCCGCAGCGGATGCGGCAAGACCACCCTGCTCAAACTGGCGGCCGGCCTGCTCGCGCCTCGGTCAGGTCGTGTGGCGCTGCGCGGACGCACACCGCAGGACGCGCGCGAGGACATCGGCTTCATGTTCCAGCAGCCCACGCTGCTGGAGTGGCTGTCGGCCCTGGACAACGTACTGCTGCCCGTTTCCTTGCAACGAACACCCAGCCCCACGGAGCGCCAACGCGCGATGCAACTGCTCACGCAGCTGGGCCTGGCCGGTCTGGCGGCGCGCCGGCCGGGGCAGCTGTCAGGCGGGCAGCAAAGCCGCGTGGCCCTGGCGCGGGCCCTGGTGTTGCAGCCCTCGCTGCTGCTGCTGGACGAACCCTTCGCGGCCCTGGACGCCCTGACGCGCGAAGCCTTGCAGCAGGACCTGCTGGCCCTGTGCGCGCAACACGCCACGACCACGCTGTTCGTCACCCATGACATCGCGGAGGCCGTGTTCCTGGCCGACCGCGTCTGCGTCCTGGACAGCGGCCGCATTGTCCAGGACATCGCCATCCCGCTGCCCCGACCCCGCGATGCGGCGCTGCGGGGCCACCCTGACTTCGCGGCGCTGGGGGCGCGGCTGCGTGAAGCGCTGGGGCGGCACTCGCAGCCTGCGTTGGGAGCGTCTGCATGACGCTCGCCCGCCGACTGGCCTCGGCCCTGCTGCTGCTGGGGCTCCTGGGTGCCTGGGAGTGGGCCGCCCGCGACCTGGGCCTGTCGGCCCTGGTGCTGCCTGCGCCTTCGCGCATCGCGCAGTCGCTGGCACAGGGACTGTCGAGCGGTTACCTGCTGCCGCACCTGCAGGCCACCGCGCTGCAACTGGTGCTCGGGGTTCTGCTCGGGTGCGGCTTCGGATTCGTCACGGGCGTGGCCATGGCGGAATCGGCCTGGGTACGCACGCTGTTCATGCCTTATGTGGTGATCAGCCAGGTGGTCCCCAAACTGGCCCTGATGCCGCTGTTCATTCTCTGGTTCGGGTTCGGGATGACATCCACCGTCGTCATCACCGCCCTGGTGTGCTTCTTCCCGCTGCTCGAAACCACGCTGACCGGCCTGCAGCGCGTCGCGCCCGAGCGGCTGGAGCTGTTTCGCATGCTGGGCGCCAGCCGTGGCCAGACCCTGTGGCGGCTCAAGCTGCCCACCGGCCTGCCCGGCATCCTGGCTGGCCTGCGCGTGGCGGTGATGCTCGGGCTGGTGGGCGCGGTGGTGGGTGAATTCATGGGAGCCAGCCGGGGCCTGGGCGCGCTGGTGATCGCCGCGCAAGGCTCGATGGACACCCCGTTGATGTTCGCCGTGCTGACCCTGGTGTCGTGCCTGGGCCTGGTGACCTACCAGCTGACGCTGTGGCTGGAGCGCTGGCTGCTGCGGCGGCATGCGATGCCCCCGGATTCCCGTGCCTGACAGATCCCGTTGAGAAAAGCTGCCCATGACCCTGATCGATCGCCGTACCGTGCTTGCCGCCGCAGGCACCCTGGCCCTGCCCGCCTTCGCGCAGTCGCCCGCGCGCCTGGACACCTTGACCGTGGCGGGTTGGAACAAGCCCATCACCGAGGTCACGCCGCTGCTGGTGGACGAGGACAAGGGCTTCTACCGCACGCAGCGCATCGATCTGCGCTACGTGCCTGGCGCCGGCGGCGGCGATGCGATCCGCAACATCCTGTCGGGACAGGCTGATGTGGCCTTCACCGATCCCGGTTCGCTCTTCGCGGCGCTGGACAAGGGCGAGAGGCTGCGCGCCATCTACGACATCTACCCGCAGAACGTGTTCAACGTGGTGGCCCTGAAGTCCAGCGGCATCACCCGTCCGCAAGATCTCAAGGGCAAGCGCGTGGGCGTCTACAGCCTGGCCAGCGGCACCCGCCAGAACCTGCTGGTGATGCTGCACCAGGCGGGTCTGAGCGAGTCGGACGTGACGATCGTGGTCACCGGCCTGCTCAATTTCGCGCCGCTGATGCAAGGCCAGGTCGATGCGACCGCCGCCACCGACACCGGCCTGCTGGTCGGACGCCGCCGCGGCCTGCCCGAGGTGACCGTCATGGAGGTGGGGCGCTGGCTCAATGTGTCGAGCGACCTGTACGTGGTGCGCGAGGACGTCTACCAGGGCAGGAAGGACCTGCTGCGCCGCTTCCTGCGCGCCTACCGCGACGCCGCGGCCTGGATGATCGCGAGCCCCGAGGAGGCCGCGCGCCTGGCGGTCAGGCGCGCCATCGACGGCAGCGACCCGGCCCTGAACCTGGACGTGATCCGTCTGCGCAACGCCTCCACCGTCTCGCCGCTGACGCAGCGCCTGGGGCTGGGCGCCATGGACCTGCCCTCGCTGCAGGCCGCCGCCGATGCCTATCGCAAGCTCGGGCTGATCGAACGCCCGATCCGCATGGCCGATGTGGTGGCCAGTGACCTGCTGCCAGGGAAATGACCATGGATTTCAAGGGACAAGTCGTGCTCGTGACCGGTGCGGGCCGCGGCATCGGCGCCGCCATCGCGCGCGCCTTTGCCGCCCGGGGTGCCGCCGTGGCCGTGAACTACCTGCGCGATGCGGCGTCGGCCGAGGGCGTGGCCCGGGAGTGCCGTGAGGCGGGCGGTGACGCGCTGGCGATGCAGGCGGACGTGAGCGATCCGGCCGCCGCCGAGCGCCTCGTGGATACCGTGGTCGACGAGTTCGGACGCCTGGACGTGGTGGTGAACAACGCCTTCGCGTCCTACAACTTCGACCCGGAGCAGCGACTGCGCTTTGGCGAGACGGGCTGGGACGCCTACCGCGCGCAGTTCGAGGGCGCGGTCGGCGCCGCCCACCACGTCTGTCGTGCGGCCCTGCCCCACCTGGTACGCCGCGCACGTGGCGCCATCGTCAACATCGTGAGCGACCTCGTCGAGCATCCGGTGGTGCCCTATCACGACTACGCCACCGCCAAGTCGGCACTGGTGGGGTTCAGCCGCCACCTCGCCGCCGAACTCGGGCCGCAGGGCGTGCGCGTGAACTGCGTGGCGCCCGGCCTGGTCTATCCCACCCAGGCCAGTGCCCGCACGCGCGCCGGTTTTCGCGACGCGATCGCGGCCGCCACCCCGCTGCGGCGCCTGGCACGGCCCGAGGACGTGGCCGGCCCCGTGGTGTTCCTGGCGAGCGAGCACAGCGCCTTCATGACCGGACAGGTACTCTTCGTCGACGGTGGACTGGTGATGCGGTGACCCGCTGAAGCCACACCGCCCCAGCCCCTGCCGGCCCCACCGCGACCGCATCCGCCCACCGCCTCGACCCGCCCTGACCCCCATGCCCCACGCCCTGCCCGCCCGCGAAACCCGATTGCTGCTGCCGACCGTACCCCCGGAGCTGACGATGCAAGCCGTCCCGGCCTGGGCCCTGCGACAACGTGCGCAGGCGGATACCGCTGTGTGCGTGATCAACGTGCATGCCGCCAACGGCGCGCGGCTGCACTGGCTCGAAGCCACCCATGCACGCGGGTGGATCCAGGCGCCTGCGGGCCACGCGGCGCCGATCGACGGCGCGACGCTCGCCCGGGACTGGCAGGACGCCCAAGCCAGCGGCTTTGTCGGCGCCGACGCGGTGCTGCTCGCCTTCCTGCGCCAGTGCGGCAGCTTGCCCCGCCTGTCCTGGGGCGAGGCCCCCTTGTTCGCCGCATCGCGTGCGCGGTCCTTTCAGCGCCTGGACCTCTACGCCATCGCCGACCACTCGCAGCGGCTGCAGCAGGCGATCGCGTCGGGCGTGCGGACCGTGCAGCTTCGCATCAAGCACCCGCCACAAGCCGATGACGCGTGGTCCCTGCGACTGCGCGAGGAACTCACGCGCGGCATCGCCACGGCACAGGCCGCCGGGGCGCAGTGCTTCATCAATGACCATTGGGAGCTGGCCGCCGAGCTCGGCGCCGATGCCGTGCACCTGGGCCAGGAAGATCTGGTGGCGCTGGGCGACGAGGGCCGCCAGCGCCTGCTCACCCAAGGCGTGGCGCTGGGTATCAGTTCACACAGCGTGTGGGAGTTGTGCCGCGCGCGCGCGCTGTCTCCGCGCTACATCGCCTGCGGTCCGGTCTGGCCCACCACGACCAAGGACATGCCCTGGGTGCCGCAAGGCCTGGACAACCTGGCCTGGTGGTGCCAGCACGCGGGCGCGCCGGTGGTGGCGATTGGCGGGATCCTGGCGCCCGATCAGGCGCGCCAGGCGGCTGCGAGTGGCGCCGACGGCGTCTGCCTGGTACGCGCACTGGGCGATGCGCCTGCGCAGGTGCTTCCCGCGTTCACGCAGGCCCTGGCCCAGGGCCGGGCCGACACGCCGGTGCCGCCACCGGCCTGGCCGCATCCCACCTTGCCGGTGGCGCCCTGAGGCCCCTGGCGGCTTTACTTGATCAGCAAAGCGGTTTGTTCGGCGCTGCCAAACAGGTCATCGAATAGCGCTTCGAACGTGGTGTACCGCTCGACCTGGTCGACCAGGAGTGACTGCTTCTTCTCGTCGAACTTGATCTTCATGGAATCCTTGGAGAGCATCCAGACCCCGTAGCGGTTCACCACTTTCTTCAAGGTTTTTTCTTGGATGTTGTCCTCGCCCTCGAGCAGCACGGTCTTGACCTTGTTCTCGTATTCGAAGTCGCTGGGGTCTCGGGTCATCACGCCCACGAGCAACTCGCGCACGTAGTTGAATTCAACTTCCTTGCCGGTCAGCTCATGGAACTGTCGCAGGGCCGATTCCTCGATGTACCGGCCGAGCACGTCGGCATCCGGGGAGTGGAATGCGACCACTTCACGCTGCGCCGACCAGAAGAAAGCGGTCTGGGCGCCGGTCTTGGAGTTCTCGAAGATGTAGAGCGGGCTGCCCACACCATCGAGTGACGGGCCCCACCCGTCCTGGTTCGTCACTTTGCAGAAATTGAGATAGATCACCTTGTCGGCCTGATGCGCCGGACTGGTTTTCTTGTTCTTCTCGGCTGCTTGGCCCATGCCAGCTCCTTTCAAAATATACATATAAAGTACCCAGTAATGGAGCTAAAAAGCGCGTCAGATCACTGTGTCAATGCAGCTAATGTATCATTCGGCGCTCTAAATAACGGAGACTTATCTTGAATAAAAAGTATTCAGAGATTCTGAAAGAAGCCCGAAAAGAGGCCATTAACTACTATTACCAGAAGTTGCTCAAGCAGGTCCTGGCGGACGGGGCGCTCGACGATCAGGCCTTCATCCAATCGGTCTTTCTGGAGAGCCTGCCCACCGTCCTGACCGCCGATCAGAGAAAGTCCATGAAAGCCTTGGCCAAGGAACTGATCACGGACAAGGCCGAATTGAAGACCCTCAACGAGAAGCTCAAGCTGGCCCCGAACGTCTGAGTGCCCGCAGCGGCAGGCAGGCTACTCTCCCCCTCCCCCTCCCACCGTCCCTCGCCCATGCGACTCCTTCACACCATGCTGCGCGTTGGCGACCTCCAGCGCGCCATTGACTTCTACACCCGCGTGATGGGCATGAAGCTGCTGCGCACCACCGAGCGCCCCGAGCAGAAATACTCGCTGGCCTTCGTGGGCTACGGCAGCAACCCGGACCACGCCGAGATCGAACTGACCTACAACCACGGCGTCAGCCAGTACGAACTGGGCACCGCCTACGGCCACATCGCGCTGGGCGTGGAAGACGCCTACGCCACCTGCGAGAGGATCCGCGCCGCCGGCGGCAAGATCACGCGAGAACCCGGCCCGGTCCAGGGCGGCACCACGGTGATCGCCTTCGTCACCGACCCCGACGGCTACAAGATCGAGTTGATTCAGCGCACCGGCGCAGCGCACTGAGCGGCCCGGGTCCGACTACGCATGTCCTCCCGCGCTACGCCCCCCCTGCCGCTGCAAGGTCTGCGCGTCGTCGAGTTCACCCATATGGTCATGGGACCGACCTGCGGGCTGGTGCTGGCCGACATGGGCGCGGAGGTGATCAAGGTGGAGCCGATCGACGGCGACCGCACACGCCACCTGCTCGGGTCGGGTGCGGGCTTCTTCCCGATGTTCAACCGGAACAAGAAAAGCATCCGCATCGACCTGCAGCACCCGCAGGGCGCGGAGGTCGCCCGCCAGTTGTGCGGCACCGCCGACGTGGTGTCCGAGAACTTCAAGCCCGGCAGCATGGCCAAGTACGGGTTGGACTACGCCAGCTTGTCAGCGAAAAACCCGCGCGTGATCTACGCCAGCCTCAAGGGCTTTCTGCCCGGCCCCTACGAACACCGAACCGCCCTGGATGAAGTGGTCCAGATGATGGGAGGCCTGGCCTACATGACCGGCCGGCCAGGAGACCCGCTGCGCGCAGGCACCAGCGTCAATGACATCATGGGTGGCATGTTCGGCGCCATCGGCATCCTGGGCGCCCTGATCCAGCGGGGCATCACCGGGCGCGGTCAGGAGGTGCAATCGGCGCTGTTCGAGAACAACGTCTTCCTGGTGGGCCAGCACATGCTGCAGTACGCGATCACCGGCGTGGCCGCCGAGCCCATGCCCAATCGCATCTCGGCCTGGGGCGTGTACGACGTGTTCACCGTCCGGGACGGTGAACAGATCTTCCTGGCGGCCGTGAGCGACCCGCAATGGAACACCTTCTGCGACCTCTTCGCTTTCACCGACCTGCGTGACGATCCGCGTTACGCGAGCAACAACGACCGCGTGCGCGAGCGGGCCGTGCTGCTGCCGGTGTTGCGGGAACGGCTGCAAGGCTTCAGCGCCGCCGAGCTCGCCGACCGCTTCGAGCGCGCGGGCTTGCCCTACGCGCCGATCGCACGTCCCGAGGACCTGTTCGAAGACCCGCACCTGCAGGCCACGGGCGGACTCGCCGATGTACGTCTGACCGATGGCCCCCGCGCGGGCCAGACCGCTGCGGCCGCCCTCTTGCCCTTCACGATGGACGGACAGCGCCTGGGCGTGCGACTGCACCCGCCCGAGGCGGGCCAGGACACCGATACCCTGCTGGCAGCCCTGGGGCATACCGCGAGCGACATCGCCCGCCTGCGCGAAGCGCGCGCCGTGGCCTGAGAAGCAGGGAAATCGCGAAGCAGGAAAACGGCCGTGGACGCGGCTCAGGCGCACCACAGCGCAATGCGCTCGGCCAGGTCCATCCAGAGCGCGAACACCGCGGTCGCAGCCAGCAGGCCGCCCGCGACGCGCGTGCCCCAGTCCTGGCGGAAACGGTTGCCCGCCTCGCGAATGCGGGCCAGCAGGCCCGGTCCCGCGATCAATCCCAGGCTGCTGCCCGCGGCGAAGAGCGCCATGGACAAGGCGCCTTCCAGCGGCTCGCCACTGAGGGCCGCCACCAGCAGCGCCGAATACAGCAGGCCGCAAGGCATGAAGGTCCACAGCGCGCCCGCGCCGAACACGCCGCCGGTGCGCTGCACCAGGGGACGGATGCGGCGCCAGGCGGCCAGGCCCGCCTGCTGCGCCCAGGCCGGCTGGCGCGCGAGCACCAGCAGCGTCAGGCCCCAGGCCAGGACGGCCATGTGTAGCAGCGTCCAGACCGGGCGCAGCGCAGCGCTTTGCACCGACAGCCAGGCCAGGCTCTGCATCGCGCCCGCCGCCACACCGCCAGCGGCCATGTAGCCCGCCAGGCGGCCCGCCTGGAAGACCCCCATGGCATGGATCGGACCGATGCGTCCCGCGCGCGTCACGCCCGCACAGGCTGCACCGCACATGGCCGCACAGTGCGGACCGCCGGCCAGCCCCATGGTCAGGGCCGTGGCGGCCAGGGCAAGGGTCAGGGACACCAGTCGGCCTCGGTCGCTGTCAGATGATGCGGGAGAACTTCGCGCGATGCCGGTCCGCCTGCAGGTAGCGGTCAAACACCATGGCCACGGCACGGACGAAGTACCAGCCCTCGGCGGTCACCTGGATGCCCTGGTCGTCCAGGGTCACCAGGCCCTGCGCCTGCAACTGTTCCAGCTGCGCCATCTCGGCGGCGAAGTAACGGCGAAAGTCGATCGCCCAGGCCAGCTCGATGGATTCGAACAGCACCTGCCCCTGGCACATGAGGGCCATGATCACCGCGCGCCGGGTCAGGTCGTCGCGGCCGATGGCCAGGCCACGGGTGACGGGCAGCTGGCCGTGATCGATCAGGTCGCAGTAGTCGTCCAGTGTCTTGGCATTCTGGCTGTAGGTGGCCCCCACCCGGCCGATGGCGGACACGCCCAGGGCGATCAGGTCGCAATCGGGCTGCGTGCTGTAACCCTGGAAATTGCGATGCAGGCGGCCCTGGCGCTTGGCCACGGCCAGTGCGTCGTCGGGTAAAGCGAAGTGGTCCATGCCGATGTAGACATAGCCCGCGTCCTCGAAGGCGGCCAGCGCCGAGGCCAGCATGCCCACCTTGCCGGTGGCATCGGGGAGTTCGGCCGGCACGATGCGCCGCTGCGGCTTGAAGCGCTCGGGCAGGTGCGCGTAGGCATACAGGGCGATGCGATCGGGCCGCAGCGTCTGCACCTGGGCGATGGTGCGCGCGAAGGACGCAGCGGTCTGGCGCGGCAGACCGTAGATCAGGTCCACATTCACCGACTCGAAGCCGATGCGCCGCGCCTCGTCCACCAGGGCGAATACGCGCTCGGCGGGCTGGACGCGGTGGATGGCCCGCTGCACCTCGGGGTCGAAATCCTGCACACCAAAGCTGATGCGGTTGAAGCCCAAGCGGGCCAGGGTCTCCAGGCGCCTGCCATCGACCGTGCGCGGATCGACCTCGACCGAGTACTCGCCCCCGGCCACCAGGTTGAAGTTCGCACGCAGCATGGCCATGAGCTGGCCAAGTTCGTCGTCGGACAGGAAGGTGGGCGTGCCGCCGCCCAGGTGCAGCTGGCTCACCGACTGGCCGGCCCCCAACTGGGCTACCTGCAGCGTCACCTCGCGTGTGAGGTAGTCCAGGTAATGCGCGCCCCGCGCGTGGTGCTTGGTGATGATCTTGTTGCAGGCGCAGTAGTAGCACAGCGACTCGCAAAAGGGGATGTGCACGTAGATCGACAGCGGCAGCAGCGAGGCCTGGCCATGCGAGCGATGGCGCAGGGCCTGGACGTAGTCGTCGGCGGTGAAGGCCTCGACAAAGCGGTCGGCGGTGGGGTAGGAGGTGTAGCGCGGCCCGTTGACGTCAAAGCGTTGAAGCAGTTGCGCGGAGATCGCTGTCATGTCGGGCCGCCTGTCGGAATGGACTTAGCGGGCGACGAGCACCGGCACGGGCGATTGCGCCACCACCTTGGCGGCGACGCTCCCGAGCATCACCCGGGCGATCCCCGTGCGGCCATGGGAGCCGATGACGATGAGGTCCGATTGCTGCTCGCGGGCGGTACGCAGGACGCCTTCGAGCACCGCGACGTCCTCGACCACCCGCATGTCGACGGGGACGGCGGCGCCCCCGCTGTTGCAGGCTTCCAGGATACGCGCGTGGGCCTGGGCCGCCTGCGCACGCGCCGCAGCCATGTAGGCGTCAAAGCCCATGGGATTGACCTCGCCCATGCCCAGGAAGGGATACGGGTCGACCACATAGAGCGCGGTGAGCGACGAGCCGTGGACACGGGCCAGGTCGACGGCAATGCGGGCGGCGTGGTCCGAGGCCTCGGAGCCATCGGTTGCCATCAGGATGCGCTTGAACATGGTGAACCTCGCGGGTGGGGTGGGAGAGAGACATCTTGGGGCCTCGCCGCAGGCGACGGATTGACCGACATCAACCCTGACGCAAACGATTAGCCCCGGCAGGTCAATGCACCTGCGACTGGAAGGTCCGGCCCAGGCCGTCCAGGTCCAGGATGCGGATGTGGCGCTTGTCCACTTCGAGCAGACGCTGCTGCTGGAAAGCCGAGAAGGTGCGGCTCACCGTCTCCAGCTTCATGCCCAGGTAGCTCCCGATCTCGGCACGCGACATGCGCAGATGGAACTCGCTGGCCGAGTAGCCGCGTGCCTTCAGGCGCTGGGACAGGTTGATCAGGAAGGCGGCCAGGCGCTCCTCGGCGTTCATGCTGCCCAGAAGCACCATGAGACTGTGTTCGCGCACGATCTCGCGACTCATGAGGCGCGCCATGACCATCTGCATGTCGGCGCTGCCCGTCGACAGCTCGGTGAGGTGGGCGTAGGGGATGGCGCAGACCTCGGCGTCCTCCAGCGCGGTGGCGGCACTCGCGTGGCGTCCGTGGGCGACACCGTCCAGCCCCATCAGCTCGCCGGCCATGTGAAAGCCCGAGACCTGTTCGCGCCCGTCGGCCAGCGTGAGGCTGGACTTGAAGGTGCCGCTGCGCACTGCGTAGATGAACTGGAAGCGGTCCTCGGGCCGGTACAGGGTCTCGCCCGTGCGCACGCGCCGGCGCCCGAACAGGAGGCCGTCCAGACGTTGAACGTCGGAACCGCCCAGGCCACAGGGCAGGCAGATGTCCCGCAGGTGGCAGTTGGAGCACAGGGTCTTCAGGGGGGTCGGGCCGAGCGACGGCGCGGGCGGCGCGTCATCGAGGGGGCGCAGGACCCGGACGGGCGCTTCGGCGAAGGCGGTTTCGTGCTTCATGGCGGACTTCTCGGTGAGGACAATTCAGTGCAGGTGCCGGGCCCGGGCATCGGCGATGGCGCCGGGCAGGCGCTCGAAATCGGAGCTTTTATCCAGGAAGGCGTCAGCGCCCTCGCCCAGGTAGCGTTTGCGATAGGCGGGGCCGGCGTTGTTGCTGAATACGACGAAGGCAATGCCGGGCGCAGCTTGGCGAATCGCGCGCAGCACCTGCAGGCCCGTGCCGCCCTCGAGCTGGATGTCCAGCACCACGACCTGGGGCTGGCTGGCGAGGATCCCGTCGATGCAGGCCTGGGGCGTGCCCGCCTCGCCCACCACGGCCACGGCATGAGCGCTCAGGAGCGTGGCCACGCGCGCGCGGATCGGGCCGGAGTCATCGGCCAGGAAAACGCGGGCGGGAGCGATGGATACCATGGCCCGAACTGTGACTCGTCGGTGGGCCATCGAACATCAGCCATCGGCTCGAACCTGGCATCGGAATCCTCCGCAAGATCGCGGGCAGGCGTCCGAGCCCGTCTAGGAATCGTCTGAGACGAACACGCCTGCAGACCCTGCGCTGCGTGCCTCTACTGAAAGGGAGGGTACCCGGAAGGTATGATCAAGCTCAGCTTCAACCCGCCTTGGATCACCCAGATGACCTTCACCCGCATCCTCCCGCTGTTCGCCCTTGCTCTCACCGCCCTGGCCAGCGCGCCGACCTGGGCGCAGAAATGCGCCGCGAGCGAGACAACCCTGTACGAAGGCAGCACCGGCAAAAAGGGCATCCTGGTGTGTGCGTCCCCGGCCAAGCCGCCCTACAGCAAGATCGAATACCGCTTCGGACCGGCCGAGAAGGCCGAGATGACCTACACCGCCGACGCTGCCGGCGGGCGCAAGTTCTTCGCCAGCAGCGAAGCCCTGCAGCCCCGGGCCAGCCTGAGCCACCTGTGGTTCGTGAACGGCGACACCACCTACGTGATCAGCCAGTGCATTGGCGGCAACTGCCCGCATGCAGGCGGCATCGTGGTGGCCAAGGGCAAGAAGATCATTGCCCGCATCAAGGCCAAGGAGGGAAGCTTCACCGCCGACGATGCAGTCGACTTCGAGGGCGAGAAATCCAAGACGCCCCTGATCCAGATCAAGCAACCGGACGGGATTGACGTCACCAAGCTGTACGACTGAACGGACCCCGCCAGGCTACGCCGCGTCCGCCAGCCCGTGGCGGATGGCGTACCTCACCAGCTCGGCGGGGTTGTGCACCCCGAGCTTGTCCATCAGGTGGGTCTTGTGCGTGCTGACCGTCTTGACCGACAGGTGCAGGGCCTGCGCGATCTCGGTGACCGAGGCGCCGGTCACCAGACGCCGGAACACCTCGAACTCCCTCGGCGACAGCGCCTCGTGCGGTGCAGCCTCGTGGCCTGGCATGGCCCCCAGGGCCAGCTGCTGCGCGACGTCGGCACTCACGTAGGCGCCGCCTGCCGCGATCTTGCGCAGGGCCTGCTCGAGTTCCGCCGAGGCGCTTTCCTTCGTGAGGTAACCGCTGGCGCCTGACTTGATCGCGCGCACCGCGTACTGGGTCTCCTGGTGCATGCTCAGGACCAGGATGCGGGCACGGGGTTTTTCGGTCTTGACCAGGCGTATGAGCTCCATGCCGCTGCGACCCGGCATGGACAGGTCCAGCAGCAGCAGGTCGAAGTCGGTCTCGCGTGCCAGCTGCATCACCTGCGTGCCGTCGGCCGCTTCGCCCACCACCTGGAAATCCGGCACTGCGGCGAGGATGCGCTTGAGGCCTTCCCGTACGATGGCGTGGTCGTCGGCCAGGACGATGCGGATCATGGGCGAACCTCCGAGGGAAGCGGAATCCGGGCGAGCACCCGGGTGCCGGCACCCGGCGCGGCATCGATGCGGACCGTGCCCTCCAGCAGCTGCGCCCGTTCGCGCAGCCCCATGAGACCCAGCGACTCGGGCTTGCGCGCGGCCTGGGTGTCGAAGCCGGCGCCGTCGTCACGGACCTCCAGCACCACCTGGCCGCCCTCACGTGCCACCCGCACCCAGGCCCGTCGGGCGTGCGCGTGCTTGGCCACATTGGCCAGGGACTCCTGCACGATGCGAAAGGCCGCCGTGGCATGCGGCTCCTGCAGCTCGAGGGACTCGTCCAGGTCCAGGTCGCAGGGCACGCCATGACGCTGGGTGAAGCTCTGTGACAACCACTCGATGGCAGGTACCAGCCCGAGATCGTCCAGCACCAGCGGGCGCAAGTCGGCGGCAATGCGGCGGGTGGCAGCCACGCAGGCATCCAGCATGCCGAGCATGCCCATCACCTTGTCGACGGCGGCCGCGGGGTCCTGGGTGAGATGATCGCGAAGCCAGGTGGCATCCATCTTCAGGGCTGTCAGCGACTGCGCCAGCTCGTCGTGCAGCTCCCGGGCCACGCGGCTTTTTTCCTGCTCGCGGATGGCGGAGGCCTCGGTGGCAAAGCGCGCCAGGTCACGCCGGGCCTTCACCCGCTCGGTGACATCGCGCAGGATGACGGAAAACAGCTTGCCGTGCGCGGTGTCGATCTGGGAAATCGAGGCGTCCATCGGGAACTCGGTCCCGTCGGCGCGCAGGCCATGCAGCACGGTGCCCTCGCCCTTGCGGCGGTGGGTGACCCCGGTGTCTGCGAAGTGCTTCACGTGCGCGGCATGCCCGCCGCGGAAGCGGGCCGGCAGGAGCATGGACAGGGGCTGGCCCAGGACCTGTTGGACCGGCCAGCCGAAGGTGGCCTCGGCCGCGCGGTTGTACAGCACGATGCGTTCACCATCATCGATGCTGATGATGGCATCCATTGCGGAGTCGAGCAGGGCGGCCAGGCGGCTGGCGGCGTCGGCGTCACTGAGACGGGAAAGAGGCACGGGAGACTGCAGGCGTGTCGATCCCGCAAATTACAGCACAAGGCCGTCCGCAGCTTCGTACCCAGCCCCGCGCTCGGTGCTCCGTGTCCCGACAGACGCCGGAGGCTACTCGCGCAAGGCCGGTGCGGGCCCGGTGCGTGACAGCACCAGCGCCAGCAGGCTGGAGCCGGTGCAGACCGCCCAGAACAGGAAGAAGGAAGCGGTGTAGACCGCCTGCCGCGACCACCCCAGGGGGCCGCCCGCCCACGTCAGTTCTTGGGGGTCGACCACGGCGAATACCGCAGCCTCGAGCACACAGGCCGCCAGGAAAGCGGGCCAGAGCACCGTCAGCAACATCTTGGCCCACATGGGTCTGCCTCCTCTGGGGGTCGCATCCTGGCCTCAGCGGGCCGGCGCGGGGGACGCGGCGTGGTTGCGCCCCTGCTGCGCGGGCAGCATGGCCTTGCCGCCCGCCTCAGCCCGGGACGGGATCTGGAACTTGTAGCTGTCATGGGCGACCACCGGATCGGGGCTGCCCGCCGCCACCATGAACGTGGCGATGCTGGCGACCACGACCGCGGCAGGCCCGCCAATGACCATCCAGACCAGGCCATGGCGCCACCAGGGAGAAACGGATTCGGGCGTGGAAAGATCGGGCATGGCGGACTCCGGTGGGTCAAGGACGAGGCAGCAGGAAGACGGATTTCTCGGTGACCTCGGCGCCATCGGACGCCGCGGTGATCTGAAAGCGGATCGGGTGGGAGCCCGGGGTGGAGGCATCCTGCGGCACCTGCAGGCGAACCGCGACCCAGCGGGATTGGGCGGCCTCGACGGCGAACTCGGCGTCCGAAGCCACCGCCAGGCCAGGCAAGCCCGCCGCCGAGATGCGGTAGGTCTGGGACTGCTCGGTGGCATTCATGATCTGCAGCCGGTACACATTCTCGATATGACCGCCCGCCACGATGCGGGCCAGCGCCGCGCGATCGCGCACCACGTCCACCTTCAGCGGTGTGCGCAAGGCCAGGCTGATGCCCACGGCCAGCGTGAGGGCGCCCAGGATCATGGTGTAGACCAGCACCCGTGGTCGCAGGGCGCGACGCCCCATCTGCCCACGCGTCATGCCCTGCGCCAGCGCGTTCTGCGTGGTGAAGCGGATCAGACCCCGCGGGTACTGCATCTTGTCCATCACGCTGTCGCAGACATCGATGCAACCGGCACAGCCGATGCACTCGTACTGCAGGCCCTTGCGGATATCGATGCCCGTCGGACAGACCTGCACGCACAGCGCGCAGTCGATGCAAGCCCCCAGGCCCTTGGCCGCGTAGTCCTCGCTGCGGCCCCGCGTGCCGCGCGGCTCACCACGCGCAGCGTCATAACTGACGATCAGGGTGTCCTTGTCGAACATGGCGCTCTGAAAGCGCGCATAGGGGCACATGTACTTGCACACCTGTTCCCGCATCCAGCCGGCGTTGCCATAGGTGGCCAAGCCGTAGAACAGGACCCAGAACACCTCCCACGATCCCATGCGGGTCTGCAGGAATTCCATGCCCAGCTCGGTGATGGGCGTGAAGTAGCCGACGAAGGTAAATCCGGTCCAGATCGAAAAGCCGATCCACAGCAGGTGCTTGAACCACTTTTTGACCAGCTTTTCGAGCGAGATGCGCCCCTCGTCCAGGCGCATGCGCGCGTTGCGGTCGCCCTCCACTCGGCGCTCGATCCACAGGAAGATCTCGGTGTAGACCGTCTGCGGACAGGCAAAGCCGCACCACAGGCGCCCCGCCACCGCGGTAAAAAGGAACAGGGACAGCGCGCTGATCACCAGCAGCCCGGTGAGATAGATGAAGTCCTGCGGGTACAGCACATACCCAAACAGATAAAAGCGCCGCGCCGCCAGATCGAACAGCAAGGCCTGCCGTTCGCCCCAGGACAACCAGGGCAGGCCATAGAACACGATCTGCGTCAGCCAGACAAAGACCCAGCGCCAGTTGACGAAGCGCCCCGCGACACTGCGCGGGTAGATCTTCTTGTGCGCCTCGTAGAGGGACTGGTAGCCCTCGCCCTCGGCACCCTCCGGCATCAGGGGGATGACCTTGCGAGATGACGGGGCGGCAGGCGGCGGCATGGGCGGGCGTTCGGATCCGCTCAGGGCTTGGCGGGGGCAGGCTTGTTGGACAGGCTCCAGACGTAGGCGGTCAGCACGTGGATCTGAGCTTCGGTGAGCTTGCCTTCCTGGGCGGGCATCACGTTGACCTTGCCGTTGTTGACGATGTTGATGATGGCCTGCTCCCCCCAGCCATGCAGCCAGACATCGTCGGTCAGGTTGGGCGCGCCCAGCGCGGGGTTGCCCTTGCCGTTGGCACCATGGCAGGCGGCACAGGCGCTGAACTTGACCTTGCCCAGTTGTGCCCGCACCGAATCATGCGGTGCCCCCGACAGGCTCAGGACGTACTGCGCCACGTTCTTCACATCGTCCGCACCGCCAACCGCCGCCGCCATCGGCGGCATCTGGCCCACTCGACCTTTTTGCAGGGTCAGGGCGATGGCCTCGGGCGCGCCCCCATGCAGCCAGTCGCTGTCCGCCAGGTTGGGAAAGCCCTTGCTGCCGCGGGCGTCGGAGCCGTGACACTGCGAGCAGTTGTTCATGTACAGGCGCTCGCCGATGGCCAGCGCCTGCGCGTCGCCAGCCAACTCCTCGGGCCTGCGCGCGGTGAACTGGGCGTAGAGGGGCTCAAGCTCCTTGCGGGCCTTCTCGACCTCCTCGGCATAGTGGCCTGCGGTGCTCCAACCGAGCTTGCCCGGGTAGCTGCCCAGGCCGGGGTAGGCCACCAGGTACAGGAGCGAGAAGATGATCGTGAGCACAAACAGCCACATCCACCAGCGAGGCAAAGGGTTGTTCATCTCGCGCAGGTCCTCGTCCCAGACGTGGCCCGTGGTGTTGTCGGCGCTGGCCGGTACCTTCTTGCGGGCGGTGACCCACAGCAGGACCAGACAGGCCACGATGCCGATCAGGGTGACAGCGGTCACGAAGACCGACCAGTAGTTCGCGTTGAAGTCGCTCATGGCGCGGCGTCTTTCAGTCTTGTTCGAACGGGATGCGGGCCGCTTCGTCGAAACGGCTCCGGTTGCGACGGGCATAGGCCCAGGCGGCGATGCCCAGGAACAGCCCGAAGCAGACCAGGGTGGCCAGGATGCGCATGCTGGTGATGTCCATGGAAACCTCCGTCACTTCAGCGCCAAACCCATGCCCTGGAGGTAGGCGATCAGGGCATCCATCTCGGTCTTGCCCTTCACGTCCTCGGGCGCCTTCGCAATCTCTTGATCGGTGTAGGGCACGCCAGCCACGCGCAGGGCGCGCATGCGCGGCGCGATGGTGTCGGCATCGACGGCGGCCTTTTCCAGCCACGGGTAGGCCGGCATGTTGGACTCGGGCACCACGTCGCGCGGGTTGACCAGGTGGATGCGGTGCCACTCGTCGCTGTACTTGCCGCCCACGCGGTGCAGGTCAGGGCCGGTGCGCTTGGAGCCCCACTGGAAGGGGTGGTCGTAGACGAATTCACCCGCCACCGAGTAGTGGCCATAGCGCAGGGTCTCGGCGCGGAAGGGGCGGATCATCTGCGAGTGGCAGTTGTAGCAACCCTCGCGCAGGTAGATGTCGCGGCCCGCGAGCTGCAGCGCGGTGTAGGGCTTCACGCCCGCCACCGCCTCGGTGGTGGATTTCTGGAAGAACAACGGGACGATCTCCACCAGGCCACCCACGGCGACCACGAGCAGGATCAGGACGATCATCAGGAAGTTGCTGGTCTCGACCCTCTCGTGGCTGAAACCAGGCTTGGCATTGGGTTGGCTCATGTCGTTACCTTCAGGACGTCAGGCAGGTTGGGCCGCAGGCACGGAGACGGTCACCGCACGGCCACTCGCCGCGGTCATCCAGGTATTCCAGGCCATGACCAGCATGCCAAGCAGATACAGCAGGCCGCCGGCAACGCGGATCACATAGAAGGGATAGGTGGCCTTGACCGATTCGACGAAGGTGTAGGTCAGGGTGCCATCGGGGTTGATGGCGCGCCACATCAGGCCCTGCATCACACCGGCGATCCACATGGCGGCGATGTACAGGACGATGCCGACGGTGGAAATCCAGAAGTGCAGCTCGATGGCCGGGATGCTGTACATCTTCTTCTGGCCGAAGAGGCGCGGGATCAGGTAGTAGAGCGATCCCATGGAGATCAGGCCGACCCACCCCAGCGCGCCGGAGTGCACATGGCCCACCGTCCAGTCGGTGTAGTGCGAGAGCGCGTTGACGGTCTTGATGGACATCAACGGGCCCTCGAAGGTGCTCATGCCGTAGAACGACAGCGACACGATCAGAAAGCGCAGCACCGGGTCGTCTCGCAGCTTGTGCCAGGCGCCCGAGAGGGTCATCACACCATTGATCATGCCGCCCCAGGAGGGTGCCAGCAGGATCAGTGAGAACAGCATGCCCACCGACTGCGTCCAATCGGGCAGCGCGGTGAAGTGCAGGTGGTGCGGACCCGCC
>JACCDM010978751.1_pt1 | contig 29470 bp, 42 predicted proteins | sample 7445851 | NCBI WGS metagenome assembly JACCDM01 (sample SAMN15323438, study PRJNA562643) | freshwater metagenome | isolation source: river surface water | place: USA:Blue River Watershed | collected 2017-08-16
AATGATGGAACTGGTTCAACCGCAACTCCATACACACACCCAAAACTATTCAATATGATTTTAGTTGGGCCTAACACTTCAACTGCATTGGCAAACCATAACTTAGGTTTAAGATTTAGAAGAGCAACACAATTTACAATGAAGAATAGTGTAATTTGGGGATGGATGAAAGGTGGGTTGAGTTTAGAAAGTAATGAAACTGCACAATTCGTAAAAGATGGAGTTTCAGTATTTGAAAACAATTCAGTAGGAACATTTAATCCTACCCTAAACTTTATCAGTAAAGCAACTACAATCTTAACAAATGACCAACTTAAAACTTTAGCTTTAGGTAAAGGTAATAAAGAGATAGATGTAGTAATACCTGAATTAGATAAACCAATATGGGTAAATGGATGGACTAGATTCCCATCAAAAGGAAATTAAAAGGAAAGGGAGTGAATACTCCCTTTTTTTATATTTATATAAAACAAATTATTATGAAAAAGCTACTATTGATTCTATTATTAGTGCCAACTTTAGCTTTATCTCAAGTTAGTAGTTGGAGAAGTAACCCACCATCGAGAGTTCAATCATCACCTTCAATTCAGGGACAAAGAAGTGATGTGAGTATGTGGAGAAATGATGGGCCTAGAGAGTTTAATAGACCTCAGCCAACGAAACCTGGTTCTAATATCATCATCAACAGTAATCCGTGGATGTGGAATGATTGGGGATGGGGATGGAATAGATGGGGAATGTGGGGAGCACCTATGTTTGGATTCAATTATTGGACACCTTCTTGGTATTGGAATGATTGGGGATATAGACAGCCAGCAAGAGTATATGTCTATGAAAATGGTAAAGCCGATACTATAAGAGGTCAGAAACCAATTATTAATTTTGTATTAGGTAAAACAACCAATAATCAAATAAGTACTTCTATTGCAATAGGAAATAGAAGTTATTTTATAGCAGATTTTGTTACAACATTTGAATCTGATAGATCAACATTTTTTCCTTTCGGAACAATTGACAAAGTGGATTTTCCTCTAATATCTGATTTGAAAAAAGAAAGAACTATTTATTTAGGTGCAGGTAAAAGATTTAAAAGAACTGGATTGCACGCTTTAATCGGTTTTGGAACTGAAAATGTGTATTGGAGAGGAAAGGATGCCTATGGAGAAATAACATTCCCTAAATCTCAGACACAATTTACGACAATCAAAATTGGTGCGATGAGAGATTTCAAAAACTTTACATTTAAGTTTGATACAGACCCAATTAGAGGTTATTCTCAATTTGGTCTAGGATTAAACTTTTAATGCAAAAATTATTTAAATTTATTTTTTTTATCTCATTGTTGTTTATCGCTGAAAATGTGATAGGGCAAACTTATACACAAACTTACATAGATAAATGTACAGGAGAACTTAAAGTTGCAACCACTACTTTTATTAATGGTAATGCAGTTGTTTCGTTTTACAATGAAGTAAAAACTTTTAGTCCATTTGAAGTGCAGAGTGGAGCTACACAAGTTTGGATTCAGGCAACAATATTGAAATATCAACAATTAGGTTGTCCGACAAATGTAGTAGTTCAACAAACAGTTCAGCAAGCAGTATCGCAGGCCGCATCACAGGCGGCTTCTCAAGCGGCGAGTAGTGCAGCTTCTCAGGCAGCATCAACGGCTGCAAGTTCAGCAGCATCTTCTTCGGCTTCTTCTGCAGCGAGTTCATCAGCGAGTACAGCGGCTAGTTCGGCTGCATCTACTCCTCCGCCAACTTCTTCTACTTCAACAAATAGTTCATCAACACAAACTACTAGCTCATCATCAAATTCATCTAATAGTTCATCTTCATCGAGTTCATCTTCTTCATCCGAAAGCAAGAGTTCTTCATCATCTTCATCGGAAAATAAGAGTGAGGCAAAATCAGAATCTAAATCAGAATCGAAATCTGAAAGTAAGAGTGAAGAAAAGAAAGAGGAATCTAAATCCGAATCAAAGGAAGAAAAGAAAGAGGAAAAGAAGGAAGAATCTAAAGAAGAAAAGAAAGAGGAGAAAAAAGAGGAAAAGAAAAAACAACAAAATGTGAATCCAATGTTGGTTGCATCAGATTTAACCGTAGCTGATGATCAAGAAGGGAAATTTAGTACGATAGCATCGATAGGTGTATCCCGTTCATCTCTTATGGGTGATAAATCATATAGTGCAAACTTAATGGTATGGAGTACTCTTAATCAATTTGCATTAAGTACCGGTACTACAAAGATGGATTTTCAGGATGGAAAATTAAACTCTATTAGTTCTTATTCATCTACAACCGCTTATCTTAAAGGTAATTGGATGGGATTATTAGGATACACTTGGATCAAACCTCATCCGAAGTGGGGAACTTATGGATATAACGTTGGTGCGATAATGTTATTATTAAAAAATGCAGAAAATAAATTTAATGTAACTCTTTCTACATCAGCTGTTGTATTTTGGACAAAGCCGTATCAATATAGTAAAAAGATAACATTATCTCCACAAGTATTTATTATGAACTCACCGATAAACTATGATACACATAATGCAACTACACTAGTTAATAGACATTTTGGTGGATTAATTGGAACTTCGTTTGATTACAAAATTAGCAAACGTTTTGGATTTAGTGCCAACTACAAAATAAATGTAAATACAATGGAGGGTATTAAAGCAACCCATATGATAATGATTGGAAGTAGAATGATACTTTAATCCAATTTTAAAGGTTCGGTATGTTCTCTATGTTTTTTAAGACCATACTCTTTTGTTGTTTTGGAAATAATTGCTCCAAATGAGCTACACATTAAAACGATTGCTATAAGTAAATTTATCATATATTATACTATTTTAATATATATATTGATAAAAATATTGTTAAACTAACAAAAATTGTATTTTCCTAAGAACTTAATAAAAGTTCCTTAAATTATACAATTATATATTTATATCTAAAACAGAACTATGAAAAAATTGTTAAACATTAAAAACATTGCAATTGCAGTATTGGTTGTAATTGTATTATTGGAAATTTGGAATCCAGGTGGAATAATGCCAGGGAAAACTATTAGAATAGAAGGAAAGAAATATGAAGTTATTAAGCATGAAATTGATACAGTAGATGTAATCAAAACCAAAGTTGTTACCAAAAAGGGAGATGATATCTATCATGAAACAATTGTAGAAAAAGAGGTTTTCATCCCAGCGAATGTGGATACTGCTGCATTACTTAAAGATTATTATTCAAAAGTATTATACAAAGATGTGTTGGTATTGCCTGATTCATTGGGAACTGTATCGGTAATAGATACGATTTCACAAAACAAAATATTAGGTAGAACATTTGATGCCAAAGTAAAAGAAAGAACTATTAAAGAAACTACAATTGTAAAAGAACTTCCAAAAAATCAAGTTTATTTCGGATTCGATGGTGGGTTTAATAAAGCAGATGTGGTATCTCACATTGGAACAGGAGTAATGCTTAAGACTAAGAAAGATAAAATCTATCAGTTAGGAGTTGGAGTTGCTAATAGAACAATTGATGGAACTAATGGTACACTTTCACCTTATATTGGAGCAGGGGTTTACTGGAAAATAAAACTTAAGAAATAACATAAATTATATAAATTTAAAAATGGCTATTTTATAATAGCCATTTTTTTTTGTTTTTTTATTTTAGATATATATTTATGTTGAAAATAATAACCTAAAATTTTATGTTAGATAAGTTAAACAAAATTTTGATTGCATTAGAAGATGCAGTAGATTCCGAAGATTGGTCATTAGTACAACATGCAATATCTAAATTAGAAGAGTTGTATGAAAAAATAGAAATGGAAGATCAATTCGGAGACTACGAGGATTAATATGAATAAAATTCTTATTTGTTGTGAAAAAAGATGGGTTGATGCCTTATTAAATAATTCTCCCATAATTGATAATAAAATAATTGAAGAGATTACCGAAACTTCATTAGAGGAGATTTTATTACGCAATAATATTACAATTATCGATAAAAAGCAATTTGTAAATATTGATAAGAATTTTGAAAAAATAATAATTGACGATTTATCAAATTTTGATTCATCAAATGTAAATTCTACTTACTATTTCATACCACCCATAGATTTTAATATTGCAGACCCTTTTATTTCAGAAAAATGGCCTGAGGCAAATTATTCAAAATTTAATAATATAGTAGAATGGAGTAATCAAATCTTTCCAAATTTAATTTTTATGGGAAGTAATATATTTTACTCAAAAAATCAAATATTTGATCTTTCATTAGTTTTAAATTTGAATAATAGATCTGATAATTGGGGTCTATATCACTATTTGGCAACAGATTTGTTTAGGGGAATACATCGAAAGGAATACCGCCTAGATTACACTTTTAGAGAAGTAAAAAAAGAAAACAGAGTTTTATTTTTATTAAAATTATTAGAATCACTATCAGATGATAATTTTAATCGTATAAAAATATCTACACATGGTAATTTTTTAAAAGATGAATTATACTATAATGATGTTAGAGAATTTTTTGAGAGAGAAAACTTATTATCCACATTTATAGAATTAACTAAGTTAGATCATAAATTTTTCAGCTTCGATGAATTAAATAGTAGGATTGCAGGATATACATCATGGCCTGTAAATAAATTATTGATGAATACATTTTCCTCTGATATTGCAATTTATTTTGAAACTGCAAGGGAAAAATCTCACATAAGAAATACGATGAATTACTTAATAACTGAAAAAACAATCGATTTGCTTAATGTGGGGAAACCGTTTATCCATCTTAGTCAAAATGTTACTGTATTTTTAAAAAAATTCGGATTTAGAAATTATGTAGAGGAAGTTTTTGATGAAATCTCAACCGATAAAATTGAATTGATAAAAAGAATATGTGAAATGGATGAAATGAAATATGAACTATTAATGAACAAACTGAAGCCATTAACTGAGTATAATTTGAATTTAATGGAAGAATTTTATAAAAAAAATATGTTTCTTTTTAAATTACTTTATAAGTGATTGATTATCAATAAAAAAAAAGATTAAAAGTTTTTTAGTAAAGGCTTGTTTTTCTCAACTTTTTTTCATAATTTAGTGATATAAAGATTGAGAGTTATGAAAAAATACACTAAGAATTACCACTCCTCCTTTTGGATGGAAGATTTTGATTTTGATGAGGAAATAGTTTTCTCCTCAATTTCCGAAAGATCAGCCGATGCTATTAGAAAGTATCGATTATCATCTGCTAGAAAGGCAATTGCAAACTTCGTTTCGATTGCTACTGGAAAAAACATTCCGGTTACTTTTGCTACTAACAACTCTTTTACCGATGGTAAATCAGTTGTAATTAGTGGTGATATTGATAAGCCAGAAAAATTCGATATTGGAGTTGGTTTGGCTTTGCACGAAGGTTCTCACATTTTACTTTCCGATTTTACAATTTTAAGGGATATTTCAAAACACATCCCCTCATCTCTATTTGAGTTAGCTAAGGAAAAGAATGTAGGTAATTATCTTTTGGTTGATATGGTTAAAAACTTAGATAATATAGTTGAAGACCGTAGAATTGATAATTTTATCTACAAAAATGCACCTGGATATAGAGAGTATTACCTTAAACTTTACGAACACTATTTCGGTGATAAGACAATTGAGAAAGGTTTGGAAAGTGATGATTTCAAAAAAGAAAATATAGAATCTTATATGTTTAGATTAATCAATCTAATGAATAAGAAATCTAATCTTTCTTCATTGAAAGGATTGAGGGAAATTTATCGAATATTGGATTTGAAAAACATAGATAGATTGAAAAACTCATACGATGCTTTGATGGTAGCAATATCAATCGCGGAAGTTATTATGAGTAATATCGATGTTGTGGAAAATCAAAACACTAACCAAAGCGGAGAGAGTGAAAATCAGGAATCACAAGATGGAGAAGGAGAATCTGAAAATTCAGATGGTGATGCTAATGATATGGAAGGTGATAAAGATGAGAATCCTTCATCAAATGGGCCTTCAATGAGCAGTAGTTCAGATAATGGTGAGGGAGATGATACAAAGAGTGAATCAAATGAATCAGAGGCATCTTCTTCATCAAGTAAATCATCTTCAGATTCTCTTTCTGAGACAAATTTAAGAAAATTACATAAAATCATCAAACAACAAAAAGAATTTTTAGATGGTGATGTAAAAAAGAAAAAGATTACTAGGGCTTTGGAAAATGAAATCAAAGCTGTTGAAAACTCTGGTTCTGAAATTGTGCATGTTGGTGAGAATTATAGCAAAAACTACAAAGGATGTGATGTGATTGTGATAAAAAATCTTACCAAACAAATGCTTGAATCAAATGAATTTGGTATGACTTATTCATATACCGATTGGAAATCTAATGAAATTAAATTGATGAAATCAATGAAAGATGAAGATTTTCAAAAAGCGGAAATGATGGGTACTATTATGGGTAAGAAACTTCAAGTTCGTAACGAGAGTAGAGAAACTATCTTCAACCGCCAGAAAAATGGTAAGATTGATGGTAGAATGATTTCAACTCTAGGGTTTGATAATGAGAATGTTTTCTCTCAAAAGTTTGTAGACAGATTTAAGAAAGCAAACATTCACCTTTCAATTGATGCTTCCGGATCTATGGGTGGTAAGAAATGGAGAGAAACGATGATTAACGCAGTTGCATTAGCAAAGGCAACTTCAATGATTTCTAACTTAGAGATGCAGATAAGTTTCAGATATTCAGATAATAACTTACCTGTTATAGTGTTTGCTTATGATAGCAGAAAGGATTCTTTCAATAAAATTAAATCCACCTTCCCTTATCTTAGAGAGTGTGGTACAACGCCAGAAGGATTGACTTTTGAAGCGATTCAAAAACTAATGGTGAAACCTTCTAATGATTTAGATTCTTTCTTCATCAACATATCAGATGGTGAACCCACTTTTCAAAATAACCAAATCCATTATGGTGGGCAGGCGGCATTTGAACATACAAGAAAAGAATTTGCTAAAATCAAATCAAATGGGATTGGAGTTCTTTCTTACTTTGTTTCCGATGGGATGTATGCAGATGCTTACAAAGATAGATTCAGATTTATGTATGGTTCTGATGCCAGATTCATCGATATCAACTCAATTGGTGAGGTGACAACTACTCTAAATAAGATGTTCCTTACTAAGTAATTGATTTTCAATGAAAAATTTTGAAAAAAATATTCAAAAAGGCTTGGAAAATTCGGAATTATTTCGTAGTTTTACTATGTAATCAGTTTGAGAGTTAAACATAAAAAATAGAGTTATGAAAAAAGTTATGAAAAAGGATTCGTTCTCCGAAAGCAACGAAGTTTGTAAGGTTGTTATGGTTGGTAAAGGAAAATACCACATGATTAACACACAAGGTGTGGATATGGGATACGCTGGTGTAGGTAGTGTTCTCAGAAAAAAAGCACATCAATCTGGAAACGCTCTTAAGAGTGTTGTAAATTCCAATGGTAAAAAACAATGGAGACAGGTTGATATTAGTGAATACAATATGTTGGTTAAGCCATTGAAAGAAAATGGTGAGGTTAATATCGAAGCTACTAACGAACATTCGGAATTACTTCGTATCATCCACGAAGATTCAATTAAATTGAAACCTGAGAATCTTATTATCAAAGATATCAAATGGAAGTATTTAATTCGTTCTGCGGTTCGTGGTAAAAATATTATGATGACAGGGCCTGCGGGTTGTGGTAAAACTATGGCGGCTAAGTTCTTAGTTACCCAATTACAACGACCTGATTTCTACTTCAACTTAGGTTCTACACAAGACCCTAGAGCAACTTTGGTTGGTAATACTCAATTCAACAAAGAGACGGGTACTTACTTCTCTGAATCAGCCTTCGTTAAGGCAATCAAAACCCCTAACGCAATTATCCTTTTGGATGAGTTGAGTAGAGCGCACCCTGATGCTTGGAACATTTTGATGACAGTGTTAGACCAAAACCAACGATATCTTCGATTGGATGAGGCAGAGGGTTCACCGATTGTAAAGGTGGCAGAGGGTGTTACCTTCATTGCAACCGCAAACATTGGTAATGAATATACTGCAACAAGGGTGTTGGATAGAGCTATCTTAGACCGTTTCGTAACGATTGAGATGGATGTGTTGAACGCCAATGAAGAATTCGAACTACTTCAGAAAATGTATCCAGATGTAAATTCTGATGATTTGAGAGGTGTTGCTGAGATTGCTCACAACACGAGAGAGGTGAGCCGTTCAGAGGTTGCTAAATTATCCAATATGATTTCAACCAGAGCATCGGTTGAAATGGCTGGATTGTTATACGATGGGTTCTCCTTAATGGAAGCTGCTGAGGTTGCTATCTTACCTTTCTTCTCCAATGATGGTGGATTGGAAAGTGAGAGAACTTATGTGAAGCAGTTGGTTCAGAAGTATGTGAAAACAACTGATGAAAATCTCTTTAATGAGATTAAGGATGAGACTGAAACAAAAGATGAAACAATAGTTTGGTAAAAATTTCATAACTCGGAAGTTGGGGGGAGCAATCCCCTCTTCTTTTTAAACCTAATCTATGATTAAAAAAAGTAAAAAGGAATTAGAGTTTATTCAATTTGTAAAAGACGAATGCAAAAAATATGGAGTAAAATGTTCGTTACGAAATGTGAACTATGTAAAAATGAGTGGTAATATCAAATGCAGTGGTTGGTTTGACGAATCAGTTCCAGAATTGGTTTCTTCATTAAATCGTTCTGATTGGGTTGAAATTCTTGCTCATGAATATTCACATTTAACGCAGTGGGTAGAGCAAATAGATTTATGGAAGAAGTGTATGATATCAATGCCGAAGGTAGATGAGTGGCTGGGTGGTAAAAATATCAGAAATATAGACAAGTATTTGAATGATAGTAGGGATTTAGAATTGGATAATGAGAAACGATCTGTTAAGTTGATTAAGAAATGGGGATTGAATGTTGATACGGATAGATATACTCAAAAAGCAAATGCTTATGTGCAGTTCTACAATTGGATGAAGGAAACCCGTAGATGGGCAACTCCAAAGAATTCACCTTATAGAAATGAAAATATCATTTCATCAATGCCAAAACGATTCAATATGAATTATGATGTGATGGGGGAAAAATATCGTAAACTGTATAAAGAAGAGGGAATATAATATGAAAGTTGAATATACAATCAAAGAAGTAAAACCTAAGATATACGCAGTAATCCTTCCTGATGATTACCATCGACCAATGCTATTTTGCAGGGTGCAAGAGTATTATGAATCCCCTAATCCTAAATTTAGAGGTAAGAGCTTTGATATATGGGATTATATTGAATGGTATAGTAAAAATCACCACGATGCCTTTACATACGCATTTGATTGGGGTGGGTTCAATATACCTTTGGAAGTGGCTTATAATTGTTACGACACGCTAAAGGATGGATATACTCCATACGATGAGATTATGGAAAAGATCGTATTCCAAATCTATGAAATGAATGGGAATAGTTGTGATGGGTATATTATCGGAGCAGGTGATATGGAAGGTGGCACATTTTGGCATGAAGTTTGTCATGGATTATATGCAACTAATCCTCTATATAAAGAAATGGCGGACGAAATTACTCAAATGATTCCCACTAAATTATATAATCAATTCGTAAATAATTTAGTTGATTATGGATATACATTAGAGGTAATGGATGATGAGGTTCAGGCGTATCTTATGACAAATTGGGAAGTAACTTCCATTAGTAAAGGTACGAATAAAAGAGATGTAAAGAAATTTAGCAAGTTATACAAACAAACTTTAAGTTCATTTTTAAACAATTAAAATAAAATAAAATGGTAGAATTTTTAAAAAAGTACAAAGAGCAAATCTTTAATATCATCACGGTATTTCTGATTTTGGAATTCGCAGTTTTTCCTGGCCTTACCGCCGCTGATACATTTTCTAATATCTTAGCAGGTATTGGATTATTGTTATTGATTGTATGGGGTGGATTAGCACTTTACAATTATGTAAGAAGTGATAAAGGTGGTATAGTTGATAAAGAAGAATTAAAAGAAGCTCAAAAAATTTTAGATGAGCAAACTAAACCAAAGCGTAAGTACACTAAAAAAACAAAATAATATGGCAACATTTGATAGATACAGCTATCGTTATAATGAGTTTGGTAATCGTAGAAGCGAAGAAGAACTAAACGAATTAGAAAAACAATTTAATCAAAATCAACAATTAAAATTTAAGAAAATGTTCAAAACAATTGGAGCAGCAGTAGTAGGATTTTTCCTATTAGTATTTTTATTTATGTCTTGTGAAAGAATCGATGCAGGACATGTGGGTGTTAAAGTAAACCTTTATGGTGATAATAAAGGTGTAAGTGATGTTACTGAAGTAACTGGTATGGTATTCTACAATCCAATTACACATAACATCTATGAGTTTCCTACATTTATTCAACACAAAGAATATACCGGAGATAACTCATTTGTAGTAAATTCAAAAGATGGTAGTGAGTTTCATGTTTCACCTATCATCAACTATTCAGTTCAAAGAGAAAAAGTTCCATCTATTTTTGCTAAATATCGTAGAAGTTTAGAGCAGATTGAAGAAGGCTTTCTAAAAACTGCGGTATTTGATGCATTCAGATTAGCAACTAACAAATATACTGCCGATGAATTAATTGGCAATCGCCAAACCTATGAAGTTGAGGTTCGTAAAATCTTAGAGGGTCAATTATTAAGAGAGGGGTTTGTGGTTAATCAGTTTACATCAAATTTAGTATATCCTGAAACATTCAAAGCAGCTATTGAAGCTAAGAATAACGCGGTTCAAGCGGCATTAAGAGCAGAGAACGAAGTTAAAACCGCTGAAGCACAAGCTAAGATTAAAGTAGCAACTGCTGAAGGTAACGCTCAGGCATTACTTACATCAGCAAAAGCTGAAGCTGAGGCAAATAGAATGAAGCAACAAACATTGACTCCATTGTTGATTCAGTTAGAGTTCGTACAAAAGTGGGATGGCAAGTTGCCGGTGTATGGACAAGTTCCACAATTATTTAAAAACCTTCAATAATTTCATAACTCAAACTCTCAAATGAAGGTTTTTAGGGGTAGAAATACCCCTTTTTTTATTTGGAATATTTGAGATTTTTTCGTATATTTGTCATATAAATTTTAGAGATATGAAAACATTTAGTGATTTATCATTTCAACCACACCCAACTCACATGATGGGAGGTGTGCAAGCCCGTATGGATTTCGATAATGGGTTTGGGGTTAGTGTAGTGTGTACTCCTTATACCTATGGTGGTGATAAGGGGTTGTATGAATTGGCTGTATTTAAAGATGGGCATATTCATTATGACAACCCCATTGCAAATGGGGATGTAGTAGGTTATTTAAGACCTGAAGATGTAACTGATGCTATGTTAGTAATTCAAAAATTTTAATTATGGGATATAATCCGTATAGATGGTGGACAAAAGGTAGACCTAATAAACCACTTAATGCAGATGCTCCGTTACTATTAAAGATACGAAATGGTGACTTTGATTATTCTTATATGTTTAACGAAGCTGCTTCCCAAAGATCATCCGCTGAAGAGGCGTATAACCAAACTTATAAGAACTATGGTGGTACTGATGAGAGGAATCGTAAAGAGGCGGCATTAGAAGCCGGTAGAATGAAACGTATCAAAGCAGTTAAATTGGAATTAGAAGCATTTAAGAATGAAGAACTTATATTGTGGAAGTTGAGAGCAGAACTTAAGAAAGAATTCGAAAAGGATTTGTGGGATAAAGCAATGGAAAGACAAAGAGGTAAGGGTACATTAGAGGATTTGTATTGGTGGTATAAAAAACAAGTTAAACAAGGAACAACTACTTCAGAATTTGATATAAAATATCGTAGAGCAAACACTAAAGGATTGGATCATCTTATTTACTAAATTTATATTTATAAATGAATTTAAATAGATAAGATGAGTTATTTAATTGCTAATATACCCGCAATTGAGGTTTATGTAGATAAGAGGTTTTTATATGATTTTCAAATCGATTCTAAAGGTAAATTATTAGGTGAAGGTGAATGGGAAGGGGGTCATTGGGTAACCGTTAAATCAATACCAAATAGAGCTTTATTATTTGAAACTTATATAGATAAATTTGGGGCTGTATATGATAAGTTACCAATCCACGCTTTTAGATGGAGACCGGTAGAAGCATCTGATAAGGTACTTCCTTTGGACTTCCTTCAACTTTGGGATTGTTTATCATATAACATATCAGTAATAGAGAAAAGGGCGCTAAGAGGTTCTAAAACCTTTACAACGTTAAAGGATCAAACTACAATAGAAGGTGAGTATCTTTTTACAATTGATACGGCACATTCAGACCCAAATGAAATAGATTGTGGGTGGAGTGAAACTCCAAACGAACATAAATCATATAATATATCAAAATTGGTTAATGGGCAATTTTCAGCCCAACCGAATAATCGTACAAGGTGGTATCAACCAAGCCGAACTAATGATATAACACAAATACCATATTTTAGATACTCTACTAAGGTTTGGAGGTGTGAAGATTATGGAAAATGGAGACCATCTGAATCAAATTGGGATTACTCATTAAGTAAATAGATTATATTTATACACGATGATACGATTGAAAAATATAATTTTAGAACAAAAATTGGATGAGGTAGGATATCCTGAAGACCTATCATTTGAAGAATTTTCTAAAAAAAGATTAGAGGGTGCAACTAAAATTTCAAACGATGCAAAAGAAAAGGGTGGGGCTGCTCTACTAACACATCATCACTTTGTGGTAAAACTTCCTTATTATAAGAAAGCAACAGAAGGTAATTTTAATGTAAATGAAGCACAAATAGAACTTAAAAAGTATTTAGATGAATTATGTAATGTATCTTCGGATATGGAACAAATTCATTTTCAGGAGTTAGTTGGCCTAATTGAAGTATTGGGTGAATTAATTATAAAATCAAAATAGTTACAAATTTCACTAAATTAAACATACATGGACGACGGTGATAGTAAAAACAATCAACAAGCTGAAAAGCAAGGAAAACAGAATAATGTTATACAAAGATATGGCATTGATGATGGCTCTATTCTTCAATCCATTTGGATTCGATGCCGTACAATATTCCCTAATATTACTGACAGGAAGTTTATGGAAAGCGAACTTCGTGTTGTATTGTATTGCGGGGTTGTTTTTTGGGGTTTATATTTACTTTACGAAATTATTAAGTAGAAAAAATTAATTATTATTGTATTTATAAAAAATATTGTTTTATTAAAAGTTATTTAAATGGAAAATCTTATTAATAGAAATGGTGAAGAGCGAACCATTGAAAGAATTTCGCACGATAGAATTAGGATAATGGGGAACTCCTATTTTGTTAGAAAATCTTCGGAAAATAATAATATAAGTATGTTTGATTTTGAAGGGGGGCCGTGTTTAAATGTTGGGGGTAAAATCAAATTTGAAAAGCTAGAATGGCAAATTCATCAAATTAAGGAGGAAGATACATCATTCCCAAATTTCGCATCCGTTCAATTAATTGTTTCACCTATATATTAGTTTTTTTAAATGAGAGAAATCATTTGTTCAGGATGTTCTTTCACTAATTTTGAATTGGTTAATGAGGATAAGGTAATAAGAGGTATTACACCGGAAATAGATGGTATTAATCCATTGGGTTCTTATCCTGAGGCAATCCATAGAATTTGTGGGCATAAAGTTTATAATGCAGGTATGGCGGGCAATGATATCGCTACATCTGTATTATCTATTATTTCGATTGCAGATAGATTATTAAAAGAAAGTAAGGATATATCAATCATATTGCAATGTACTGAATTCACCCGTACATCTAATTATATGCCGATAAGTTTTCAAATAAGGAAAAATGTCGCAGGAGATAATTCATCGGTTAGAAATAATACATACTTATTTGATGGGAGTGATAATGGGTTTTTTCAGTTTGGAACTTTATCCGGTGTAAGAAATAATTTTTCAACTAATGAAAATTTAGTTAATTTAGCCAAAACAATTGGTGAAAATCTTTTTTCAATAGAGGCGAGTTATATAAAATCTTTAACTCACATATTGTTATTGCAAAATTATTGCAAGGTACACCATATTCCGTATAAAATATTTTGTAAAACCGAATCATTTAGTATTCCATTTTCTCCTATTTTTGAAATATCAGGTGAAACACCTGAGGAGATATTTAAATCTATGTTTTTAGATAAAAACCTTACTAAGAAAAAACGATTATCTTTTATAAATTCAGACCCATATATTAAAAATCTATTTGGTATGCTGGATTTAGATAGATTTTGGTTTTTAGGGGATGAAAACTGCATGTACGGTGGTATTACTGAGTGGGTTTATAATAGAAATGTATATAGATACAAAGATACAGAATATACTCCGTTGGTGGTAGAGGATATTGATGGAACCCCGACTGAATTTAAACCAATGTACCCCATTCAAAGAGCAATGGATAAGATTGCAGATAATAATTTTAATCCAAACGGACATCCTACTTATTTTTACTGGGATTATTTTGTACAAAATGAAATAACAAAATGGGAATTGTTGTAAATTTATTACCAATAGAATTTGATGAGAATAAAGATCAAAAATTCCGACCTATGACTGAATTCAAAAGTAAGGAATGGGTTGAGGGGAATAACTATTGGTTAGGAGTACTAGAAAAAATGTACAATATCAGATTTAATTACGCTGAAGAAAATACAATATTGCTTATACTATACAATGGACAGGCCCAACATTTTATTACACAGGAAACATATTTTAAAGAAATAAAGACTGGATTGGATGAGGGATTGTATAAAAAAATAATTATTTTTCAAAATGAAGTCAATTGGGATACCTTTGAGAAGTTATTAGATATTGAAGATTTTTTTTATAGTATATTTGGTGATGATAATAGATTTCTTTTTCATAGGAATATATTTAAATCGAGATTTAATTTTACTAAAATAAATCACGCATATGGGTTTGGGTGTTTTCCTTTTCAACTATTGCACAACTACGGTGAAACTTTAGATTTTTGTTTTGATAATTTAGAAAAAAGGTTTCATTTATTTTCGGCTAATTGCAATGTTAAAGAAGAAAGATTGCATTTATATCAATTTTTAGAAAAAGGCAAACATTGGTATAAAACAAATACTTCTTTTTTTCTACCATTGTATGGTGGAGTTGGGAAAAAGTTTGATATTAAAGATTTCTTAAGTAATCATTTTTTGAAAGCTAACGTTGGGAAAGATAATAGTTACATTTCAAATCTAGGAGAATTGGATTTAGAAATTAAATATGTTCCTAAGAAATTAAAATATGATAATTTTAATCAAGTAAAGAATTTGGCGTTGAAAGATGCAGCGGAATCTTTATTTCAAATAATATTTGAAACAAGATATCATTCCCATTGTGGCATTGTTTTAAGTGAAAAAGTTTTTAAAGGATTTTTATACAAAACTCCATTTTTAGTTTTCGGTCAGCATGGCGTTTTAAAACTTTTAAAGGAAATCGGATTCAAAACTTTTGACTGGTTGGTAGATGAATCATACGATTCTGAAATTGATGATGGGAAGAGGTTGAAAATGGTATTAGATGAATCTGATAAATTATTAAAAACTAATTTTTACGATTTGAAAGCTAAGATAGAACTTTATAATGAGAACTTTGAGTATAATCATAATTTAGTTAAAACTTTTGCAGATTCAGAAATTCGTAAATTATTTAAAATGTTTTATGTATAATAAAGACACAATATGCGTGATGCCTTTTATGCACCTTTCTGTTTTTCAGGATGGTAAGGTGAAACCTTGTTGTATGGCAAGTGATTTTTTCGAAGAGAATTATAACGATTATGTAGATTTTAATCAATTTTATAAAAATGAATCTTATAAAAAACTAAGAGAAGATTTAAAAAATGGCGTAAAAAATAAAATATGCGATGCATGTTGGAAAACCGAAGATAGGGGAGGTAGAAGTTTCAGACAAGAAAAGAATACCCATTTCCAAAAGCAATATGAAGAATTGATGAGAGGAGAATCTGAAAAAAATGAATTAGTTTTTTTAGATGTAAGATTTTCAAATCAATGTAATTTTAAGTGTAGAATGTGTGGGGAAAGGGATTCTACATCTTGGTATGATGAGAGGGCTGAATATTGGGAAAAGGAAGTTGTTGATCCTGTAAGAGAGAAATTAAAACAATGGAAATTGGATCATAGAGTTTATGAATATATAAATGCATTCGATAAAAAGAAATTACATATACTCAAAAATGATTTTACCCAAAAGGATTTAGAAAAGCTAGAATATGTTTATTTAGCAGGTGGAGAGCCTCTTTATATGAGAAAGGTGTGGGATTTCATAGAAACAATCCCTCACCCTGAAAACGTAACACTTCAATTTCAGACAAATTTTTCTATATTAGAATACAAAGATACATCTATATTTGAATTTACTAAAAACTTTAAGAATGTAGTTTATTCTATTTCTTTGGATGGGTTGTTCGAAACTGGCGAATTTCAAAGAACAAACTTTAAAACTGAAACATTTTTATCAAATCTGAAAAAATTAAATGAGGAGATTAAATTAAACCCAAATATTAGTTACGATTTTACTTTTACGACAACTATAATTAATGTATTTCAATTCTTTGAAACTTATGATTATTTAATTGATAATGGATATATAAATGATTATTCGAATATCAGATTACAAATAGTAAGTTGGCCTAAACATTTAGATGCTAAAAACTTCGGAATAGAAAAAGAGATTGAAGAATATTTTGATAGAAAAAATATAAAGGGGATAGAAAGAAATCCTTATCTAAGTGGGGATATTAAGAATTACATATTGCATATTAAACAAGGAATAGAAGGTGATTATGAAGAGCATTTAACAAATTTTAGAAATTATATAAAATGGTCTTCTCTTTACAATAATTTAGAAATACCAAAACATTTAAATAAATTTTTACAATAATGGAAAAAAGAAAATATCTACCAACATTGGCAGAACTAATTGACAGGTTATCAATTATTCAGTTAAAAGAAGTATTCATCACCGAACATAAATCAGAGTATGGGCAAGAAATTAAAGATATTGTACATGATATAGATTTGATACTTAAATCAGGTGATTATGAATTAGATGGGGAGTTTGTTAGAGCGATTGTAGTATTATCTCAAATGAATTTACACATTTGGACAAATGAAACTAATGCAAGAGCTGGAATTGATGCGGGTAATAAATTATTATTAACTCATGGATTGAATGGAATTCGTAATACCGCTAAAAACAAAATTCAGGAAAGAGTAGGGGGTAGAAAGGATTATAAAATTGATTGTATAGCAGCGGAATTTAAAGACTGGGAAATCAGTTGGTAAATGAAAGAGATAGTATTTTTAGGAGATAGTTACACTTGGGGGCAAGGATTATATTATTATAAATGGATTTCAGAAAATAGAAAATTTAATAAAAAAATAAATGGTGGGTTTTCATCTCATTCCGAATTTATAACAAATGATGATTTAAATTTTAAGGATTCGCTTTCATTTACAAATTTAGTTTCAACTCATTTAAATTTAAAATGCATAAAAATAAGTAGTAATGGTGGTTCACATCAAAACAATATTGCTTTTTATAAAGGGTTACCGATAAAAAACAATATTAAATATGTAATTTTTCAATTGAGTTCTTTTGCAAGAGATATGACTGACTTTGCATTAACAAATGTTGATTTTAACATTAGCTATGAAGAAAGAGTAAAAGAAAGAGCGGGTGAGATAGTTCAATCTAAACTTAGGGATTATTTCTATCAAATACATAATTATTTTTTAGAGCAAGAGAAGATTCATGGTTTTAAAACTCTTTATATCCAATGGTTAGATGATTATTCAAAATATGAAATTGATAGATTTATACCTATTTACATAGGTGATAAATTATGTGGATATGATTTTAATTTTATGATAGAAATGCAAAAATATACATTTGATTTTTATTTAGATGATAACCATATTTATGATAGACATCTCAATAAGGAAGGTAATTTAATTTTAGCAAATTCTATTATCAGAAAAATAGAAAGTTTATGAAAATATTAGTTATAGGAGATAGTTGCACCGATATATTCATTTATGGCAATGTATCTCGATTATGTCCAGAAGCACCCGTTCCGGTATTTGAACCATCTAGAACCGTAACCAATGATGGAATGGCTGGTAATGTTAGAGCAAACTTAGAATCGTTAGGAGCTAAGGTAAATCTTATCACCAACAAAGAGCAAATCACAAAGACAAGATATGTAGATAGTAAATCGAACCAAATGTTTTTGAGAGTTGATACCTTGGATAAGGTTAAATCATCATTTGATATTAATAGAGTTGATTGGAATGTTGATGCAGTAATTGTATCGGATTATGATAAAGGTTTCTTAACTGAAAGTGATATTAATTTAATAAGTGGAAAACATCCTTTGACATTTATAGATACGAAAAAACCAATTAACTTACAAACATTCTCCGATTACACATATATCAAAATGAATGAATTCGAATGGGAATTATGTGAAAAGAAAGGAGCTAGATATGATGATTGGGCTGATAAACTTATAGTTACGATGTCTGAAAGAGGATGTTTATATCAGAATGAAGTCTATCCTGTAAATACTGATATTGAAGTAAGAGATTTAAGTGGGGCAGGGGATACCTTTATGGCATCACTTGTTTTTAAGTTCGTAGAAACAAAAGATTTAAGAGAGTCGATAAAATTTGCAAACGAATGTGCAACTAAAGTTGTGCAAAAAAGAGGAGTTACGACAATATGAAGAATATAGATTTTTTTGGATGTAGTTTCACCGAAACCCCTATATGGCCTAGATTGCCTAAGTGTGGAAAGTTTGATATAGAAGCATATTCAGTTCATTGCCAGACAACTAAGCCAATAAGTAGTTTTGTCCAATTTGATTTAGCATATAACGATAATGAAGAATATGAAGTGCATAACTTTGGTGGTGGGAGTTTTGGTAATCATGTCATTAAGGAAATCATAAAAAATAGAATAAAAGAAATTGATACGAAAGCTGAAAACATTGCAATAGTTCAATTGAGTGCATTACTGAGAACTGAGGCAAGTTTTGATGGAATTTTTAATTCAGAACACTCATCTCTCAAAAAAGGAAAGCATTACTATAAAAACGTATTTGAAATACTACCTGAGAATGTTAAAATGGATTATTTTGTGGAAGTGGCGAATATGGATGAATATTATAAACTACATATAGAAAATATTAAAGAGATATTGGCCCTATTAAAAGAAAATTATAAGCATTTTTATATATATTTTGGATGGGATATTTTTACAAAAGATTTTAAAAAATTATTCAAAGAGGATTCCATATCATCTGAAATAAAGACGTGGGATTATAATTTTAAAGTTGGTAAATTAGCTTGGTTTGAAAATAGAGAAGGTTATAATGAATTTACAAAAGTTTATAAAGGAGATTGTGGAGGATTGCTTGAATATTCTTCCAATAGGTTAGAAGAAGCTATTAGATATACTCATATTACAGAAGACCATCATCCTTCATATTTCTCAAACAAAATTTTTTACATTGATATTATAAGAGAATTTTTAAAACCAATGTTGAATTTAAACAAAAGTTATTTTGAATTAGAAAATTTAATAAAATTTGAAAATTATTTAGCAGAACTATTGCCTACTAAAGAGAGCACCGATGGTAGAATATATGGTGAATTTGAGATGAAACTTATTAAATTTATAAGAGAAAACAATTTGGTATGAGAAATTTAGTATTTTATAAATACGCTCCTAATAGTGTAGATAAGTTGGAGTTCGATGATTTTCATTTAGATTCTATCCATCAGCCAGAGAGAGAATTCTTTAAAGCAAGAAAGGAGTATTTTTATTCTTTTTTGGAAAACAGCTATAATATAATATCGTCTGAAAAGAATGTTGCAGAGTTAGCTAAATTTACGTTAATTGTTGGGTTTGATGATTCGTTTAAGCAATTATTTCACCTTCCAAAGCTAAAAGATTTTACTGATTTAATTTTAGATAACAAGTATAAAATTGAAAAAGTAATATTTTGGGAGATGGATACTGATTGGACAAATTACACATATTCTGAATACCAAAAGAATAAAGAAGAGTTTAATAAATTCTTTGATTACATTGATATTCCATACAAAATATTTTCAACCGTCTTAAAATTCAATTATGATGACTCAGTTGGATATTTTGCTGCTCAAAATGCAATGACAATAGAGAAGTTGGATGGTGAGTTGCTTAAGAATGATTATTTTGAAGCAAATCGTTTCAATCCTAAAAGTAAATATTTCTATTCGGCTGCAAATAGTATTAACACCGATAGGTTGCACTATTATAAGTTTATAGATGATAATAATCTTTGGGATAAAAATAACTTATCTTTTTTTTCGACATATAAAAACAATGAATTGGGTAATGGTTTTAATTATTCAACAATTGTGTATGATTATAATAGAGGGAAGGGTGGGTTAATAGAAATTGATGATTCCTTTATCTTCAAACCCAAACCATTTGAAGATGAGAAATTTAAAACAATGGAGTATTCGTTACTTACAAATCAAAGTAGATATGCGGATTCTCTATTTGAGATGATTTTTGAAACAATGTATGAGGCTTGTGAAAACCAAATAATACAAACTTCGGAAAAACTTCTTAAGCCATTTATACAACAAAAACCATTTTTAACATTTTCTTATATCAATATTTTATCGGAATTAAAAAATTTAGGATTTAAAACATTTGATTTTATATTCTCAGAAGAGTATGATACTATTTCAGATCATACAACTAGATTATACTATGTGCTAGATGAATATAAAACTATATGCGAAAGGGATATAACTGAATTACATGACATCGTTAAAGAAAATTACGATATTATGGAGCACAACTATAAAAATATAAAAAGATTACTTTTAAAATTTAAAAGCGATTTTATAAAAGAAATAGAAAATGAATAAAATACTTTTTTTGGGAGATAGTTTTACTTGGGGGCAGGGGTTGTATTTTTACAAATGGAAGGAAGAAAATAAATTATTAGCGAAGGAAGTAGGTGGAATGTTTCCATCTCACTCTGATTATATAGAAGAAGATGATTTGGAATATAAAGATAAGTTATCATTTACTGGCTTAGTTTCTTCTCATTATAACTTAGAACCAATAAAAAGAAAAACAAATGGAGGAAGTAATACTGAAATAGTGTTAGATATGCTTCCATTATTAGATTTACATAATAATTCCATAGAAAAATTAGTATTTCAATTTACAACGATAAGTAGATATCAATTCAGAGATTTAAACATTAAAGATGAAGATAGTTTAATTGGTTCATTCAATGATTTATTTGAAAATAGAAAATATAATTTTTTTAAATATATTGACAATACTTTAAGATATTTCTCTGAATTATATAAGTTTGAGTATTGTTATATGGATTGGTTGGGTGATTTTTATATGTTTTCTCCATATAAATTTGTCAAATATAATAAAAGAGATTATTATTTTGATAAGTTTTTAGATGAATATAAAATAGATTTAGATATTAACGGTAATAAGATAATAGATTTACATCTTAATATCGATGGTCAAAAAATAATATCCTCATCAATCATTGATTATTTCAATAAATAAATTTGGAAAATAGTAAAAAAAATCGTATATTTGAGCATGAAGCCTTCATATATAGGATTTGAACCCCACATTTATAAATGGAGAACCGATGTAGATTATCGTAAAAATCCCCATTTATATCAGATTGGAAGGGGGCAACAGGGAGTTTTGATATGTGAACCATATAAGAGTGAGATCTATCCATTTTGGAGGTTTAAAACCCCTCAAATAGCCCTTAAATCGGCAAAGAGGATATACTCAATGTTTTTAGAATATTTAGATGAGGGGGATTTTGTTGGTGCTGATATGGCTAAGAAATATCTACATATGGGATTTACCCGTAGTAGAAGATATGCTAACCATAAAAGCGGAAAGAAGTGGAGCAATGAAAGTGGTGAATGGGAGATATTACCACAGGAATTAGATTGGGAAACCAATGAAAAAGCAGAATCAGCTAAAGTATTTTATCAGTATTGGGAAAAGGCAAGAGAAAATAAAGAATATTTAAAATTAAAAGAATTATTTATAAAAAAGAAACATTATGAAAGAATGGATAGCTAAATATCAAAAGGCAATCGTTGGAACTGGCGCGGTATCCGTATTATTGATTTGTTATTTTCAGCAAAAACAATTAGCTGGATTACGTTCCGAATTACATGAATTGAGATATTTGAGTGGAGGCGATATTGCAAAAGCACAATATATTGACTCATTACAAAGTGTAAATGATTCATTAAAATCTGAAAACTTTATCAATAATACTATTATTGGTAGATATGAATTATCAGTAGATTATCTAAAGGAGATAAATCCAAAAGCACATGAAGAATTTGAAAAGTTTTTTCACACTCAAACTGAATAAATAAATGAAAAATTTTTTAACTAAATTAGATAAGTGGTTTGACATTTACATTGTGTGGTTTCTATACAATGGTAATAAGCAAAATAGATACTATGAGTATCTTAAAAACAAATGGGGAGATAAAATATGATAAGAGAAGAAAGAATTTGGTTGTACTTAGATGATGTTCGAGTACCAACTGAGGGTAATTGGCAAATCGTAAAAAATTACGATGAATTTGTAGCCCATATAAAACTAAATGGATTGGAGAGTTATGAAACTATTTCACTTGATCACGATTTGGGTGATAGTGCTATGGAAGAATACTATACAAATGTTAAACCTAATTACAGTTTAGATTACACAAACATCAATGAAAAAACTGGAATGGATTGTGCAAGATTTTTAGTTGCAGAGAGTATAACAAAGGGTATTCCACTTCCACAAATATTTGTTCATTCCGCTAATCCAATCGGAAGCCACAATATAATGGGATATATAAATAATTATCTTAGAAATCAAAGATTGCCTGAAACCTGTGTAAGAGCATCGGTATCCCATACTTACACAAAGTTTTTATCTGAAGAAGAAAGAAATGCTAGATATAAGATAATGAAAAGAGGGTAGAAAGTATAATTATCTATATTTAATAGTAAAAGAATTATTTATGAAAAAACTATTACTATTATTGTTATTACTTTCTTCGTTTTCAGTTTATTCTCAAAACGTTAAGATTAAAAATCAAGTATTTGAAGTGTTGTATTCTCAAGATTTAGAGCAACCAATTTGGATAAAATATCAATCTATAAACCGCTCAACAAATGTGAATAGAGGTGCAATGGATTTCTACAAAGAGCCAGGTATCAAAACTTCAGATGCGGATGATTATAAGGCAAACATTTATGATAAAGGGCATGGGGCACCTGCAGCAACTTTTTCTGATAATATGGTAAACCTTAAACAAACATTTTCATATTTGAATTGTATTCTACAAGACCAATATCTTAATAGAGGTGAGTGGAGATTGTTAGAGGAGCAAGAAAGAAAATGGGATGATAGTGAAAATCTTAATGTGTTAATAAAAGTATTTTTTGATAATCCGGTAAAAAGAATTCCCACAAATGCAGCAATCCCTTCACATTTACAAAAGCACATCTATTTTGAAAAACAAAAAAAGTGGAGATGTTTTGTATTTTTAAATGAGAAACCAAAGTTCAAATGGGAACAATTGGAAATGTTATGTAAAGATTCTGATCACAATGTAAATTAATATATGATTACAGTTACGGAAAAGGCAAGTAAAAAAGTTCAATCATTAATAGAAGAAACTAACTTCAAAACTCCTTATCTTAGAGTAGCGGTCAAAGGTGGTGGATGTAGTGGGTTATCTTATGACCTTTCATTTGATGATGATATGAAGCCATCTGATATGTTGTTTGAAGATAAAGATGTTAAAGTATTAGTAGATAATAAATCTCTTCTATATCTATTCGGAACAGAATTAGATTTCTCTGATGGGTTAAATGGAAAGGGTTTTGAATTTAAAAATCCAAACGCAACCAGAACCTGTGGGTGTGGTGAATCATTCTCTTTATAATGAAAAGTTTTTCTCAGATTTATATTAATGGTAGTAGTCTAAGTTGTGGCGGTTCATTAGAACCTAAATCCTCAGCGTGGAGATATTATACTATGGAGAAGGATATTAAGAGTTGGAATAACTCTAAGGATGTTTCTTATGGTAATTTATTGGGTGATATGTTGGGAGCTAAAATTTATAATGAAGCCAAAGAAGGCGGTGGTCTAGATAGATTAATAAGGAAAACTTATGATTTTATATCAAAGAGAACATTGGATGAATTATCTGAAACTCTTTTTGTTTTTGATATACCATTGCAACCTGCTAGATTTGAAGTTTATTCTAGAAAACATAATGATTGGTTTGTAGTATCGGTTTCATATAAAGGTGGAGAAAATTTAAATGAATATAACCCAATAGAAGTAAGTAGAGATTGGAAAAGTTGGCTATCAAATCTATCGTTTAGTAGATCATTCTTCGATTCATCTAAGGTTTTATCTATTGATGAATTAAAAGAGCATGATGAGTTATTGAATAAATTGGTTGATTATTATCATGATTATGAAGTTGAAGCGAGTAGATTATTAAGACAACTTACTATGTTCTATTGTTTCTTAGATAAAATGAAAATCAATTATTTTAGAGATAATAATGAAACGATATTTGCAGGTTCAATTAATTTTGCTAAAAGAAGTGATACAAGGGAATTAATAAAAAAACTTAAACTTTTTGAATCTTCAAATGAGAACATAATTGACTCGCCGACTATATGGAATTTATCTGAAAAGAAAGGTTGGAGATTATGTGATGAAACCCCAATTGATGATGCTCATTTGGGATATTTTGGGAATCAGAAATATGCTCAATATTTATATGAGAAAATAAAAAATATATAAAATGATTACTAAAAGAGAAAGGGCATCGAAAAACAGAAAGAGAATGGCAAAGGCCACTATAAAATCCCAACAAAAGAAGGGAATTTATAAGAAAAAAACATAATTGCATGCCATGCATACCCTTGCACCCAATTTCCCCTCCGTTAAAAGAGGGGATTTTTTATTTGGAAATGTAACATTTTTTTCGTATATTTGTTACAACTTAATTGCTTATTATGAGTAGATGGCCTGAAAAATTACCTGATAAACCTCGTAAATTCCAGCATATTTTTAAAGATGCAGATGGAGTTGAATCTGTTTGGAAATACGATTTGGATAAATTTCCCAACGGCCCGATATCGGTAGAAAATAAATTTCCCCCTCATTATGAAAAGGCATTACAAAAACAACAAAAAGAGGCTAAATTGGAAAAAAAGAAATCAACATTAGAATTGGCAAAAGAAGGTAAATTAAAACAAAAGAAGTTTTGGTAAATAATTAAAACAAACTATATGACATTTTTTCTAGCTGCTATTTTATTTTTTAATATCATTTGGATTGGATATGAAATTTGGAGAGCACCTTTAATGGAAGAAACCGATGATGGTAGATTGATAACAAAAAGGCCACAACGAAACTTCAGAGATATATTTAAAAAAAATAAATGAAAGTACACATCACAGATACATTTACAAAATCATTAAGAAAATTAATGTGGCAGCAACATTGGATATATAAAATGTATTCATTGTTTCGCTATGATATCCCATTATTTGTAAAGAATGTATGGAGATTCAGAAAAGAATTGGCAAATCACCAATGGTGGGATTATCGTTTCAACTTAGAAATGTTATATCGATCTCTTTCTATTACTTATGAAGGAATGAAGAATGGTGGGTATGAAGTTCGTGAAACGAGGGAGCCGAAAGTAAAAGCAATGGCTAGAGCATTAGAACTTTTGAAACATAGATTGGATGATGATTATGTAGATAGAGCAGAAGCCGAATTGGGTGAATTAATTATGCACGATTGGGAATTTGAAGAGGCAGATGATGGAAACTACCGATTAGTGGATAAGGAAACTAAAAAAGAAAAAGCGCATAATCGTAGAGTATTCAAAAGGGCACTCGTCATAGAAACAAAGGAATGGAAAGAATTATGGAGCATTATTCATGGAACAAAAAATTCCAAAATTTATGGAGAAGGTTATGATGGAAGTGATTTGAGAAGTTGGTGGGATTAAAATTAAATAAAATGAATAGTAATACAAAAGATAGAATTTGGACATGGGTAATTATCATTTTGATATTTGGATTTTTTTTGTTGGTTAGTCAAAATGCAACAGCTCAATTAAAAAAACAATATACTCAGAAAGATTCAATACCTACATTTTTGACTTCCGATACTACTTTAAATAACTTTATGTTACACTGGTTGGGAAAACCATATAAGCTGGGAGGAACAACTGAGAGGGGTATAGATTGTTCCCAATTTAATAAAAGATTATACAAAGATGTATATGCTCTTAACTTAGAGAATGTTTGTTACAAACAATGGAATCAAACTCAGAGAATTAAAAAAGATAGTTTGCAAATAGGAGATTTAGTATTTTTCAGAAGCTCCCAATCACCTTCTGGCTGGCATTGTGGAACATATATTGGGGAAACTATGTTTGTGCATGCAGCAAACAAATATGAAGGGGTAAAGATAAGTTCCCTTTTAGAACCTAGATATAAAAATGCTTATAAAGGAGCAGGTAGATTAAAAAATAAAAACTAAAATATATGGAAAAATCAATTATTATCGATTACAAAGAGTACAAATGTAATGATGAATCTATTCCTTTAATGAATGAAGAAGTAATCTTCGAAATTGTAGATAAGCATGGTAGAATGAGTTATGCGATTGCAAATCCATTGGACTTATTAGGAGATTGTATCAATAAGGTTTGGAATATTGTTTCGGTAGAAGACCTATCTGATAGTATATTTCCAGATGAAATGGTATATGATGATGAATATTATAAATCAATGTATTTTCCAACAATAGAAGAGGAAGAGGAAGCGAGAAAAGTATTTGAAAACAAACAAAATAATCAATAAAATGAAAGAAAACAACGAATTTTATCCTTTGGAAGTATTGCAGAAAGCGGAATCAGTTTTAATGCAACGAATCAGAAAAATGAAAGATGGAGAACCAAAATACGCTGCATCTGATAAATTAAGAGAAATTAGAGATGTAATGGTTATGGTAAAAAAGCAATTCATAAAAACCATCGAAGTATAACCCTTTCTATATTATTTTATATTTATAGAAAAAGATATTCAAATGACTTTACTTAAAGAATTTAAAGAAATAGTTGATGAAGTTGCTTTTATTGAAGCACAGCTATTAGAGCAATTGGTTTTAGAGGGTGTAGATGATCCAGGTATCCTTAAATGTATTTTTATGGCGGGAGGCCCTGGTAGTGGTAAATCATTTGTGGCACAAGAGATATTTGGTATAGATAAAAATCTTAAATCTTCAGTAGCTTCATCTGGATTAAAAGTGGTTAATTCAGACCCTGCGTTTGAAGCTCAATTAAAAAAGCATGGTATCAATCCAAAAGATTTGGCTAAAATTGAAAAGGAAGAACCTGAATTATGGGATTTTATTACAAAAAACCCAACGGGGCCAAGAGAAACTGCTAAAGGGCAAGTTGCTAAGTTTAAAGAGTTTTACGAAGCAGGTAGATTAGGAATGATTATAGATGGAACGGGTGATAATTATGATAAAGTGGCTAGACAGAAAAAGCACGCAGAGGAATTAGGATATGATACCTATATGGTATTTGTTAATACATCTTTAGAGGTCGCTCTTATCAGAAATTCAGAAAGAGGTAGAACTTTAGGAGAAGAACTAGTAACACAAAGTTGGAAAGAATGTCAGGAGAATATGGGTAAGTTCCAACAATTATTTGGCGGTTCTGCTTTTTTAATTGTGGATAATACTGAATATAAAAAAGGCAATTATACTTTCAAACATAAAAAGACGGGAAAAACTGTTGCTGCATCAAAACCATTGCAACCTGAAATAAGAAAAGCAATTGATACCTTTATGAGAAAGCCGATATATAATCCCATCGGAAAGAAATGGGTTGAAACGGCTAAAATGCTTAAAAAATCAAATCTTATTTAATGTTTAAACTTAGAACACTTTTAGAATCTTTGCATTTTCCACTATGGATTATTAAAGATTTTGCTTGGTTCTTAGGATGGGGATGGGTTAGCTTAATTTTTGCAATCCCAACTATACTAATTTCATTAATCCTAATTGGATATACATCGGGGATTAAGAGAATAGAAAATGTTATAGTTTGGTGTTGGTTAAGTGGAAATACCTTTTGGATGGTGCATGAATTATTCTTGTTATCAACAAAAAATATAGCAATCGGATTATTTGTTATAGGATTAGGATTATCACTAAAAATATTACCTCAAATCGTTAGGAAGTTTATAAACGATTGATTTTCAATAGATTAATTTTTAAAAATATTTTGAGAAAGGCTTGGAAAATTCAAGCCTTTTTTTTATTTTTACTATGTAATAAAAAATAAGAGATATGGAAAATTTAATTGGTCGAATGGTTAATGTGGTGGTTGGCAAGGATGGTAAAGTTGCTAGTAAAATTCTTAAAGTATGTAAGGTTAAAGTTCGCTCGGTTCTATTCATTGAAGTGGATAAAGTGAATCGTAAGAACATCTTCCGAAAGGTATCTAGAGAGGATATCGCATTCGTTGGAATGGTGGAATCTAAATTGGTTAATCCTGAACTAATGAGTATATACCTTAAAGAGAATATACTACCTACCAAATGGGAATCTGATTGGGATTCAATCGGACAACCTTCTCAGATGAGCTTAAACCAACGAATTACCCCACATTTCAGCAATCATTCAAAAGGATGGGCTCCAAAGTTACCATCCACTACAAATTCAGCTGCTGGTTTCCCGATGGTATAACTCATTGATAATCAATAAAAAATTTTTAAAAGTTTTTGGTGAAAAGCTTGGAAAATCCAAAATTATTTACTACCTTTATTATGTAATCAAAAGAGATAAAAGTTATGAGTTTACCATTCAACCTTAATTCAGTTTTAGCGACCGCTTCTTTAGTAGAAGGGTTCGATGTAGTTAGAAACGCTTTCCCTGTTAGGGGTAAGTATGTTGATAGGGTAATTACCTATTCAGATGCAGTATTTTCCTCTTTAGAAGATGTAGCCGAAGATTATTCGGATTGGCCGGAAGACCAGGGTTTTGGTAGTTCCGATATGACTTATGTTCGTAAGTCTTTCATCGATAATATGATTCGTTTGGCTAACCTTAGTGGTTATTATCAAACCGA